>Ga0187843_10000829_pt1 | contig 20378 bp, 19 predicted proteins | sample SpaLakP09_SKY_43_FD_134516 | JGI IMG/M metagenome (GOLD analysis project Ga0187843, IMG submission 134516) | Oligotrophic lake water microbial communities from Sparkling Lake, Wisconsin, USA - SP09_SKY_43 | ecosystem: Environmental > Aquatic > Freshwater > Lake | place: USA: Sparkling Lake...
CGCCGTTAGTAAGCTGATGCGTAACCAAGACTTAATTTTGGTGGCTAAGAAGTGTCAGGTGATTACGGCGTTTAGAAATACGATTGGCTTGCCTGGCCATATTTCCACACGTTTACAGCCTAACCATCCCACCGATGATCCGCGCGGGATTGCAGCTTCTATTGTAGATGGATTGCTCTATGGTTCAGGTGATGCCGTTATTGGTATTAACCCTGCCACGGATAGCATTCCTGCTTTGATGGATTTGTACTATTTAGTTGATGAAATCATCAATCAATACCAAATCCCCACGCAGTCGTGCATCTTGACCCACGTCACCAATCAAATTCAGGTCATTGAAAAAGGCGCACCAGTAGATTTGGTATTTCAGTCGATTGCCGGCACTGAAAAAGCGAATAAGAGTTTTGGGATCGATTTGGCAGTGCTTGCGGAAGCACAGTCAGCAGCGCTCTCACTTAATCGTGGCACGGTAGGTAATAACGTCATGTATTTTGAAACGGGACAAGGTTCAGTCCTTTCTGCGAATGCAAATTTCGGAGTGGATCAGCAGACCTGCGAAGCGCGCGCTTATGCAGTGGCAAGACACTTTTCACCGCTGCTATCTAATACCGTGGTCGGCTTTATTGGCCCAGAATATTTGTACGATGGTAAGCAAATTATTCGCGCTGGCTTGGAAGATCATTTTTGCGGCAAGTTATTAGGCGTGCCACTAGGCTGTGATGTTTGCTACACCAACCATGCAGAAGCTGACCAAGATGATATGGATACACTCATGACCTTGCTCGCCAATGCAGGCCTTACCTTTATCATGGGTATACCTGGTGCGGATGACATTATGCTTAATTACCAAACGACTTCTTTTCACGATGCGTTGTACTTAAGAAAAGTATTGGGTTTACGTGCCGCGCCCGAGTTTGAGAGCTGGTTAAAACAGATGCATATTATGGATGAAAAAGGCAATGTACAGCCAGTGACCGGGGCGCATCGTATGTTGCAAAACATGCCTAAACATTTGCTGGGTGCGAGTTAATAAAATGACCAAAGAAGTTCAGCCAACGTCAAAACTTTCAGCAAGTACAGTGCAAGACCCGTGGGAGGATCTCAAGCAATTCACTCGCGCCCGCATTGCTCTGGGGCGCGTTGGAAGCAGCTTGCCGACAAAAGAGATTTTGGATTTTGGCATGTCGCATGCCATGGCACGTGATGCGGTTCACTTAGCTTTAGATGTTGATGCGCTCGAAAAACAAGTTAAGAGCTTGGGTTTTGATGTGCTTAAACTTCATAGCCGAGCGCCAGACCGAGCAAGTTATTTACTCAGGCCTGATTGGGGACGTCGATTATGCGATGAAAGCGCCGAAATTATCAAAGCGTTACCTCAAGAAAAAATAGATGTCAGCATCGTGATTGGCGATGGCCTTTCATCGCTTGCCGTGCAAAAGCATGCGGCGCCGATTTTGCAAGCCATTCAACAAGCTATGCCTAGCGATTGGAGGCTTGGCACACTTGTGATTGCTAACCAAGCCCGTGTTGCTTTGGCAGATGAAGTGGGCGAGTTGATGAATGCGCGCATGGTGATTTTGTTGATAGGCGAACGGCCTGGCTTGAGTTCGCCTGATAGTTTGGGGCTTTATTTAACTTATCAGCCCAGAGTAGGTTGCAGCGATGCTGATCGAAATTGCATCTCAAATGTGCGTCCTGAAGGTTTGAGTTATGAAGTTGCCGCTAAAAAATTAATCTGGCTCGCTAGGGAATCTATGCGACTTAAAGTTTCAGGCGTTGCCCTTAAAGATGAAAGCGATGTGCAACACATTGATGTGGATGAGCCCAGGCGACTTGCTTAGCAGCGATTAATAAGCGGGTTAAGTTATCGCATTGCATCTATGGCACTCAATTGGTGCGATATATTCATTTCGTTGAAGACGATGCATTATTTCAGTGATTCAAGAAATGTATTATTTTCATACGGCACTTGTTTTGAGTGCTGTCTTTATATTAAAAATCATTAATTGCGCTATTTTAATTTTTAATTATCTACATGATTTTAATGTGTTTTAAACAAATTTCCGATCGTTCCGAATCATTTTTTCCATTATTTTAGCTATTTGGCACGACAGTTGCTTATTGTTAAACGTAGCTTTTATTTTTTAGTACGTTTTATTTTAAGAAAAGGAAACTCTCATGCGTAAATCATTATTACTAGTTGCTGTGTTAGGCACATTGGCATCATCACAGGCGTTGATGGCTGCTGAAGCTACCGCTGCAACACCAACATGGACATTCCCAACGAGCGTTTCATTGGTGAGCGATTATATCTGGCGCGGCCAGTCTCAAACTTGGGGCAATCCAGCAGTTCAAGCTGGTATCGAAGCAGATCACGTTTCCGGCGCATATGTTGGCTTTTGGGGTTCTAACGTATCTAGCCATTGGTTGCCAAATGCCAATGTAGAAATGGACTTCTCTGCAGGCTTCCGCAATACATTCGCAACTGACTTTAAATATGACATCGGCGGAACATATATCTATTACCCTGATGCTGATTTTTCTAAAGCCCCAGTATTCGCGTATCAAAAATCTAAACTAAATACCTTGGAGTTATACGGTAGTTTAGGCTGGAAGTGGTTTACTGTTAAAGGCGGTTATATGCCAACTAAGTTTTACGGCTGGAACACAAACAACTCAGGTACAGCCGCTACTAATCCACCAAATGGACAAAGTTTTGCTGGTGATCCATCAGCAGGTCTAACTGGCGATACAAAGGGCTCTTATTACTACAGTGCTAGTGCTAGCTATGACTTGCCTATGTCTATTAACGTGGCTGGTGAAGTTGGTCATCAAACTATCGCTGAAAGCACTGGTCTGGATTGGACTTGGTACAAGTTGGGCGTTACGAAGACATTCGACGGTACTTTAGCTGGTTGGTCAGTAAATGCATTTTACACAGGCACTACAGGTAGTGATGCGTATAAAGGGTTCTTGTCTTTTGACAAGGCAACTGACACTTCAACTGTCGACAAAAGCAAGTTCGTTGTTGGCATTACAAAAAGCTTCTAATCCAAAAGCATTTTATTTTTAAAGCTATTTGAGGGTTGTAGGCAATTCGGCCTACATATCCTCAAAAAATAGTGAGGAGACGTAACATGAAATTTGTATCAGCGATTATCAAGCCATTTAAGCTTGACGAAGTACGTGAGGCACTTTCTGCCATTGGCGTGCAAGGCATTACTGTGACTGAAGTCAAAGGTTTCGGACGTCAAAAAGGCCATACTGAACTCTATCGTGGTGCAGAATATGTGGTGGACTTTTTGCCCAAGGTGAAGTTGGAAGTGGCAATTTCAGATGAAATGCTTGATCAAGTCATTGAAGTGATTGAGAAGTCTGCAACCACTGGCAAAATCGGCGACGGCAAGATTTTTGTCTTCAATCTTGAGCAGGTTTATCGTATCCGTACTGGTGAAACCGGTCCTGAAGCTTTATAAGGTGACATAAAATGAAAAATTTACTATCAACACTCGCGCTAGTCACTGCTTTAGGTTTAGGTGTATTTGGCCTAACGAATGTGAGCTATGCGGATGATACAAAAGCAGTTGCCACATTAACTGAAGCAGCGCCGGCTGCCGATGCAGTTGCGCCTGCAGCAACCACTTCAAGCGAAGAAGCTGCCCCTGCGGCAACTGCTCCAGTGCCAAACAAGGGCGACACCGCTTGGATGATTGTGGCAACGGTGCTTGTGTTAATGATGTGTGTGCCAGGTTTGGGGTTGTTCTACGGCGGCATGGCGCGTCAAAAGAATATGCTTTCAGTCTTAATGCAAACATTTATGCTGACTTGCTTGTTGGGTGTGCTTTGGGCGGTTTATGGCTATAGCATTGCATTTACTGAAGGAACCACGCCGTTCTTTGGTGGTTTTAGCCGTCTTTTCCTGAGTGGTATTACGCCTGACTCAAACGTCGCGACTTTCAGCAAAGGCGTTGTGATTCCTGAATACATTTACATGTGTTTTCAATTAACTTTCGCAGTGATTACACCGGCATTGATCGTGGGTGCATTTGCTGAACGTATGAAATTTTCAGCGATCTTGTTTTTCATGGTGCTTTGGTTCACGTTCTCATACTTGCCAATCGCCCACATGGTGTGGTTCTGGTCTGGCCCTGATGCATTCACTTCAGCTGAAGCTGGTGCAAAAGCCAATGAACTTGCAGGCTTTATCTTCGGCAAGGGCGCGTTAGACTTTGCAGGCGGTACAGTGGTGCATATCAACGCGGGTATTGCTGGTTTAGTAGGGGCTTTAATTTTAGGTAAACGTGTCGGTTTTGGTAAAGAAGCCATGCCTCCGCATAGCGTTACAATGACGATGATTGGTGCCTCATTACTTTGGGTGGGTTGGTTTGGTTTCAACGTTGGTTCAAACCTAGAGGCCAGTGGGTTCGCAACATTGGTATTTGCCAATACATTGCTTGCTACTTGTGCTGCGGCTGCTTCATGGATGTTTGTTGAGTGGTTTACAAAAGGCAAACCATCTATGCTTGGCGCTGCATCAGGAGCAATCGCTGGCTTAGTAGCAATTACACCCGCATGTGGTTTTGCAGGCCCAATGGGTGCGATTGTTTTAGGCTTAATTGTTTCACCGCTATGCTTTACCTTTGTGACTAAAGTGAAATCAGCACTTGGTTATGACGATTCACTGGACGTTTTCGGGGTGCATTGCGTAGGTGGTATTTTCGGTGCGCTTGCAACAGGTATCGCAGTGAATCCAGCTTTAGGTGGCACAGGCGTTTATGATTATGTAGCTAATGCGGTAGGTACCTATGATATGACTACTCAAATGACTAGCCAAGCATGGGGTGTAGGCGTAACCGTATTATGGTCTGCTTCGGTTGCATTCATTGCTTATAAGCTTGTCGATGTAGTGATTGGTTTACGTGTAAGCGAAGAAGTCGAGCGTGAAGGTTTAGATACTGCTGAACATGGTGAGCGCGCTTACCATATGTAATTCAGTGAGGTTTTAACTGACAATAAAAAGCGGGCATTTATGCCCGTTTTTTTTATATACTATTGAAATGATGAACCCTCCTTTTAGGGTTAATTGATTACCCATTTTTTTACTCTTATATTGAATTCGTAGGTTCCAAATGAAGCCCGTATTAGTGATTCGACATGCAAAAACAGAAGGTGCTGGATTTTTTGGTGCCTTTTTAGATCAGTACAATATTCCTTGGGTGATGACTTGCATCGACCAAGGTGATGCAATACCAGAAGATATTTCAGCCTACAGCGGCCTAGTCATGATGGGCGGCCCAATGAGTGTGAATGATAACTTGCCATGGATTTCAGATGAGGTTGCGCTGATCAAACAAGCAATGGGTAAGAATTTGCCTGTGTTAGGACATTGTTTGGGTGGGCAATTAATTAGCAAAGCGTTAGGCGCAACGGTTAAAGCTAATCCTGTCAAAGAAATTGGCTGGAGTAATGTGCTTGCAAAAGATGAACAAGCTCTAAGCTTATTTGGTGTTTCTGGTTTTGAGAGTTTTCATTGGCACGGTGAAACGTTTGATTTGCCTAAAGGCGCTAAGCACATCCTTGCGAGCCAGTATTGTCAGAATCAAGCTTATGTAATTGGCAATGCGATTGCATTTCAATGCCATATTGAGATGACTGAAGAGATGGTAAAAACGTGGTGTGAAAATGGGACTGAAGAGCTTGAGTCTTCTCGTTCAAGTCCTGCAGTTCAGCAGGCGGAACAGATACAGCAAAATCTTGAGCAACGGGTTGCGAACTTGAATAGTGTTGCAAGGAATGTTTATAAGTATTGGACAGGGTTGCTACATTCCTCTTGATAAACGGTGAACTCGACTTAAACTGCGTTAAAATTAAAAACCTCACTTATTTCTTAAGAAGTTTTTATACATGATCCCGCATCTCACTACCGCGCTCAAAGGCCCTTTGCTTGCACTTGAGAAAAACATACTCGAAAATATGCCTAAGATTGAGCATTGGTTTCGTGTGCAGTGGTTAGAGCATGGCTCGCCGTTTTATGCATCTGTTGACTTGCGTAATGCAGGCTTTAAGCTTGCGCCTGTGGATACCAATTTATTCCCTGGCGGGTTTAATAACCTGAACCCTGCATTTTTATCCTTGTGCGTGCAAGCGGCAACGGTGGCGGTAGAGAAGATTTGTCCTGAAGCACATCGCTTATTGCTGATTCCAGAGAACCATACCCGTAACACTTTTTATCTACGTAATGTCGCTGCCCTTGCCCATATATTGCGTCAGGCAGGTTTGGATGTGCGTATTGGTAGTATTAATCCTGAAATCACTGAGCCAACAACAATTGAGATCGAGCCAGGTCAAACCATTTTGCTTGAGCCGGTAAAGCGCATTAAAAATCGCCTTACTTTGGATGGCTTTGATAGTTGTGCGGTGCTCCTCAATAATGATTTATCAGGCGGTGTGCCAGATATTTTAAAGGGGATTGAACAAAACCTGATTCCACCTTTACACGCTGGCTGGGCAACACGTCGCAAGTCTGAGCACTTTTCAGCGTATAACCAAGTCGCCAAGGAATTTTCTGAATTTTTAGGGATTGATGAATGGCTGATTAATCCCTATTTTGACACCGCAAGTGGCGTGGATTTTCAGGCGCGTGTGGGTGAGGATGAAATGGCGGCAAAGGTGGAAATCTTGCTCGCTAAAATCAAACAAAAATACCAAGAATATGGCGTAGAACAAGAGCCATTCCTCATTGTTAAAGCTGATGCAGGCACCTACGGCATGGGCATTATGACCGTCAAAAGTCCTGATGATGTGCGCGACCTGAATCGCAAACAGCGCAACAAAATGGCGGTGGTAAAAGAGGGCATGGAAGTGAATGAGGTCATCATTCAAGAGGGTGTTTATACCTTCGAGACTATTAATGATGCGGTAGCTGAGCCTGTGGTTTATATGATGGACCACTTTGTGGTGGGTGGATTTTACCGCGTTCATACTGGCCGAGCCGTTGATGAAAATCTTAATGCGCCAGGCATGCAGTTTGTCCCACTTGCCTTTGATAATCCGTGCTCAACACCAGACTGTGCTGATGCGCCAGATGCGGCTAAAAATAGATTCTATGCATATAGCGTTGTGGCGCGATTAGCTTTGCTCGCCGCCGCGATTGAACTAGAAGAAAGTGACCCGGAGCGGTAAATCCATGCGTATTGCACTTATTCTTGATTCTTTACATACCCTAAAGCCTCATAAAGACAGCAGTCTTGCCATGATGCGTGAGGCCGACGCTCGTGGCCACCAGTTATTTGTTTCGCTCCAAGATGATTTATTTCTGCGACAAGAGCAAGCACGTTTGTGCACCCAAACTTTTGAGTTTGCAGATGGCGAAGATTGGTTTGTGGTGGGAGATTATCTTGAGCATGCCCCGCAAGATTTTGACGTAGTGTTGATGCGCAAAGATCCGCCATTTGATAATGAATTTTTATACACGACTTATCTTTTGGAGCTAGCCGTCAAGCAAGGTGCTCGCGTGCTCAATAACCCAAGCGCCATTCGTGATTGGAATGAAAAACTTTCGGTCGCGAATTTTCCCCAGTTTTCACCAGAGTTTTTAGTCGCGCGGGACATTGGTTTAATTCGTGAGTTTTTACGGTCACATGGTGACATTGTGGTGAAGCCGCTTGATGGGATGGGCGGAAGTAGTATTTTTAGACTCACGCAGTCAGATCCCAATATTAGTGTGATTCTTGAAACGATCACGGATAACGGCAATCGCACCATCATGGCGCAACGTTACTTACCGCAAATTTTGCAAGGCGATAAACGCATTATTGTGATTCACGGTGAGCCACTCCCTTACGCATTGGCGCGCATTCCAATGGCAGGGGAAACACGCGGTAACCTAGCCGCGGGCGGGACGGGCGTGGCTCAGCCATTGACTGAACGAGACTTTGAAATTGCCAGCACCGTTGGCAAAGTGCTTAAAGAAAAAGGCTTGTTCTTGGTGGGCTTGGATGTTATCGGTGACCATTTGACTGAAATCAATGTGACTAGCCCAACGGGGATGGTAGAAATCGCTGCACAAACCCTATGCAATCCTGCTTCTGTTTTCATGGATGCCCTAGAAGCTTTATAAATTAATGAGATTTTTGGTCTTAATTATTGCCTTAATGTTAAGCAGCTGCGGCAAAGAGCCTTTGGTGCAAACCAAATCTTATGTGTTCGGTACGCTAGTGGATATTAGTATTTACGGGGAGGCTGAAGACAAAGCACATGAAGTTACTAGTCATCTTCTGCAAGATTTTCAGCGGCTACATCATCAATATCACGCTTGGCAGTCAGATAGCGAATTAAGCAAACTTAATCAAACTTTTGCAGCCGGCAAAACGCCCGTGGATGTTAGTCCTGAGCTACTACAAATGTTGAAGCAAGCACAAACGTTATCCACGCAATCTCAAGGATTGTTTAATCCTGCCATTGGCGGTTTGATTGGTACTTGGGGATTTCAGCGTGATGAATTTACGCCGGTTGCAATTAACGATGCAGTCATCCAAAAGCTCGTCCAGGCGAATCCGAAAATGTCGGACATCGTCATTAAAAACGACAAGGTTTACAGCACTAACAAGGCAGTAAAGCTTGATTTAGGAGGTTATGCTAAAGGCTATGCTTTGGATATGGCCTTGGCTGAACTGCAAAAGCAAGGCGTAAAAAATGCGCTCGTTAATATTGGTGGCAATATTATTGCGCTTGGTCAGCATGGCGAAAAACCATGGCGTGTGGGCATTCAGCATCCGCGTCAGCCCAAGCCGATGGCAACATTAGATCTGCTGAGTGGCTGGGCAATTGGGACTTCAGGGGATTATCAGCGCTATTTTGAGCGAGATGGAAAGCGCTATTGTCATATTATTGACCCACGTGATGGTTACCCAGCGCAAGGTAAGCAAGCTGTTACGGTCCTTTTACCACCAAGCCTTCATGCCGGTGTGCTTTCGGATGTGGCATCTAAACCAATATTTTTGACTACGCCAGACCAGCAAGCCAATGCCGCAAGAGCGATGGGCGTTGCTCAATTTTTGGTCGTCGATGCGGAAGGTAGTGTGACAATCAGTAAAGCTCTTAATGCGCAAATCCATTGGCTCGCTAAGCCGGCAAAGATCACGGTGCAGTAATGGCTAGCACGTCGAAATGGACGAAGCCTTTGATAGGCGATGTTTTAGTCATTTTGTTCAGCCTCGTTTTTGTTGGGTATTTGTTCACAATCCTTTGGCATAGCGAGCAGGCAACTAAACTGCAAATTCGGCTAGGTGATAAAATTTATGCGACATATAGTTTGGCGCAAAATCGTAGTATTGATATTCAAGGGCCAATTGGCATCACGCGTATCGTCATTGCTAACGGAAAAGCGCGCTTTGCACATTCCCCATGCCCAAATAAGTATTGCGTCCATCAAGGCTGGCTAAGTCATCAAGGGCAAGCAGCGATTTGCTTACCGAATCAAGTAAGCTTGGAATTGCTCGGTGGTGAAAAACCTTTTGATAGCTTGAATTATTAATGACACAGCCTTCCAAAAATAAACTTATTGAAATTCAGACGACGGCAGACGATCATCGCATCGCTAAGCTTGCTGCCTTTGCGATAGGTCTGCATTTGATTGAAGCGGTGTTGCCTTCGCCAATGCCTGGGGTTAAGCCTGGTATTGCGAACATCATTACCCTATTTGTGCTTTATCGCTTTGATTTCGCCACGGCTGTATGGGTAAGTTTGTTACGCGTATTCGCAAGTAGTTTGTTGCTTGGCAACTTTTTATCGCCAACATTTGCACTCAGCCTGTCGGGCGCATTGTTAAGTTTAGCCGCACTATTTTTTGCACAATACCTGCCACGCCGTTATTTTAGTGCGGTGACTTTAAGTATATTGGCCGCCTTTGCTCATATGGTTGGACAGCTTTTAGTGGTTCGCTTTTGGCTTATTCCTCATGGGGGCGTGGCTTATTTGATTCCTATTTTTATGGCCGCAGCTTTGGTGTTTGGGGTAATAAATGGCTTGCTGACCAATTATTTATTGCGTATCAATCCAGTCAAGCTAGATGAAGACAAAGGCTAAATAAGCCTTTATGTTAAAATAATCGTATTATTTTATGGCAGTTTATTTGAGCGGCATAGGAGGCTGGAAGTGAGCAGATTTACACGTGTTTTGTTATCGAGTTTGATGCTCACTTTGGCTTTGTCTGCCTGTGGCATTAAAGGCCCTCTCTATATTCCTGAGAAAAGATATCCGCAAAATGTGAGCGTGCCCCACAATACAATGCACGCTCAATTACACCAATTAACAGTTAACTCTTGAGTCTTTTCATGCAACCATTTCAAATGAAAAACGGCGAGCTTCACGTCGAAAATTTCCCTTTAAGTAAAATCGCCGCTGAGTTTGGTACCCCTACTTATGTTTATTCAAAAGAAGCGCTCACTTCTGCTTTTAGGCGCTTTGACGCTGGATTTGAAGGAACGGATCATTTGATATGTTTTGCCGTTAAGTCCAATCCAAGTTTGGCAATTTTAAATTTGTTTTCAAAACTCGGTGCCGGGTTTGATATCGTTTCCGGTGGTGAATTGGAACGAGTTATTGCTGCCGGTGGTGATCCATCGAAAGTTGTCTTCTCGGGCGTGGGTAAAACAGAAGCAGAAATGCGTCGGGCGTTAGAACTAGGTATTTTTTGCTTCAATGTAGAATCGTCAAGTGAATTAGAGCGTCTGAATCAAGTTGCAGGCAGCATGAATAAAATTGCGCCTATCTCACTGCGTGTTAATCCAAACGTAGATGCAAAAACACATCCATATATTTCCACTGGCCTAAAAAACAATAAATTTGGTGTGGCCTATGAAGAGGCTTTAAGCCTTTATCAGGCCGCTGCCAAAATGAAGAATATCGACATTCACGGTGTAGATTGCCATATTGGCTCTCAGCTCACTGAGCTTTCACCTTTCTTGGATGCTTTGGACAGAGTATTAGCATTGGTTGATCAACTTGAGACGGCAGGCATCCCAATTCGCCATATTGATGCAGGTGGCGGTATTGGGATTTGTTACGTGGATGAAACGCCACCAGACTTTGCTGAGTATGCAACAGCCATGCGCCAAAAGATGGCGGGCCGAAAAGTGAAGCTAGTGTTTGAGCCTGGTCGTGCCTTGGTGGGTAATGCAGGGGCCTTACTGACTAAAGTGGAATACCTTAAACATACAGAATCTAAAAACTTTGCCATTGTAGATGCCGCGATGAACGATTTAATGCGCCCAGCTCTGTATGACGCATATCACGATATCGTTTCGGTTAAACCAGCAAACGCAGAGGCGCAAGTGTATGAGATTGTTGGGCCAGTGTGTGAAAGTGGCGACTTTTTAGGCCATGACCGCAGGCTTACTTTAGCGCAAGATGATTTGTTAGCTGTATTGTCAGCTGGTGCTTATGGTATGAGCATGAGCTCTAATTACAATACGCGCCCACGTGCCACTGAAGTCATGGCGGATGGCGATAAGGTGTATGAAATTCGCAAGCGTGAACAGATTGTGGATTTGTTTGCGATGGAGCGAGTGCTAGATTAGAGACAACTCTCACTGATTGAATGAGCACCTTCATTGGTTCTTCTTCAATTATCTATTAAAGCTTGCGCTATCTACCTCCTAAGAAGTAAGCCTTAAAGGGAATTGTTCGTCAATTGCAAAACGAGGATGATTCAACTGAGCATGATTGATAGTAACTTAAGTTGGTTACTTTAAAACATACTCATCTCCTCACTGGTTCTTTAATCAGTATTTGAAGGTGGTTGGCTAAACAGCTTGGGTTATTGCGAATACATGAAATCAGCCGCCTTCTCTTTTTAGTGGGAGTATTTTTGATGGTTTGCCCACAATGATAAACGAACAGATTAAGCAATTGTTATGAACTTACCCGTCGATTTTTCTTCACAGCACCTTCCTCCAAACGCAATGGAGGACGTTCAAAATTTACCCGATGTCCGTGCAATTGCGATTGATAGGGTAGGCATTAAAGGCATTCGCCACCCCATTAAAGTTCAAAATAAAGTAGGGGACATTCAATATACTATCGCGAGTTTTAACATGCTTGTGGCTTTGCCGCATGATGTTAAGGGCACGCATATGTCCCGGTTTGTTGAGATTTTGAATGAAAATGAACAAGCTTTTAGCCTAGCTTCTTTTTCTGAAATGCTAAGCCAAATGGCACAGAAGCTAGAAGCCAATGCCGGGCGTATTGAAATGCAGTTTCCATACTTTGTGAATAAAATTGCACCAGTGTCTGGCGTTAAGAGTCTGATGGATTATGAGGTGAGTTTGGTTGGTGAAATTAACGCTGACCATACGAAAAGTGTGACGCTTAAAGTCTTGGTTCCTGTGACTAGCTTGTGTCCCTGCTCTAAAAAGATATCGAATTATGGTGCGCATAATCAGCGCTCTCATGTCACCGTTAGCGCAAAGATTTTAGCTGACATCCAGATTGAAGACATCATTGATCTGGTGGAGTCACAGGCTTCAGCACAGCTATATGGTTTGCTGAAACGTCCGGATGAAAAATACGTGACAGAGCGGGCTTATGACAACCCTAAATTTGTTGAAGACATGGTGCGTGATGTTGCAGCCCAATTGAACGCTGAGCCTAGGGTTGGCGCATATGTCATTGAATGTGAGAATTTTGAATCTATCCATAATCACTCAGCTTTTGCAGTCATAGAAGGTAAGCAGTGATTATATGAATGACATTAATCCTCACTTTTTAGACGCTTCTTTTTTTATGGGCCAGGCACTAAGCGCTCATGAAAACAGTATAGACAGCAGCGATCAAGCTGTGGTGATTAGTCCAATTGAAGCCATCATTGAAGATATTCGTGTCGGAAAAATGGTGGTTTTGGTCGATGAGGAAGATCGTGAAAACGAAGGCGACTTAATCGTCGCTGCGGAGTTTGTCACAGCAGACCATATCAACTTTATGGCAACGCATGGCCGAGGCTTGATCTGCTTAACGCTCACTGAAGAACGCTGTCAACAGCTCAATCTATCGCCCATGGTGCAGCGTAATGGCGCCAAAATGGGCACGAACTTTACAGCGTCAATTGAAGCTGCAACTGGCGTAACAACAGGCATTTCAACAGCCGATAGAGCACATACTATCTTGACAGCAGTTCATGCTGGATCGAAACCTGAAGATATCGTCAGCCCTGGTCATGTATTCCCTTTAATGGCGCAAAAGGGTGGTGTTTTAGCGCGTGCAGGACACACGGAAGCGGGCTGTGATATTGCCGAGCTTGCAGGCTTAACCCCTGCTGCAGTGATTTGTGAAATATTAAAAGATGATGGCGAAATGGCGCGATTGCCGGATTTGGTAACCTTTGCCGCTGAGCATGATTTGAAAATTGGTACGATTGCGGATTTGATTAATTATCGTAGCCAAACTGAACGCCTAGTATCTCGCGTTGCTGAACGTGAAATTCAAACACCTTATGGCACATTTAACCTAGTGGCATTTCATGATGCGACTGCTGATGAAACACATTTAGCCTTGGTCAAAGGTGATATTTCCCAACATGACAGTGTATTGGTGCGTGTGCACGAGCCTTTGTCAGTATTTGATTTGCTTGATGCAAATAGTCAGCATCATAGTTGGAGTGTGCCGCACGCAATGAAGGCGATTGCTGATAAAGGGACTGGCGTGATTGTGATGCTTAGACGCCTAGAAAGCAGTGAAGACTTGTTACGCACGATGCAGTCTGCAGACCAAACCATGAGCAACAAACATACGCTTAAAGATTATGGCATTGGCGCACAAATACTGCGTGATTTAGGCGTGACTAAAATGCATTTGATGGCAGAACCGCGCAAGATTAGTAGCATGGCGGGCTTTGGTTTAGAAGTGCTTAAATTTATTAGTCCTGGTAATGACTAACGAATTTTCTAGCGCAAATTAAACAAATTAAACTTGCCCCGCCGATAATTACAATAGCAAGCACGTCAGCGCCAGCATATCCCCAAAATGTACTCATAAAAATCCTTTTTGCTTAATTTATAGCAAGCCTGTGTCTTGCATTCTTGATCTGCCAAAATCTGATAATTGATATTTGAAAATCAGCTTTTGCCTGCCATTTTCAACATTGAGTTTTTCTTCTAGCCTAGTAATGAGCCCGCCAGCTGCTAATTCATCTAAGGCAATGCGGATGGTATTTTCAGCGTAATCACCAGTACTTCCGTACTCTTCAAAAGTTTGCTTAATCAATGATTGATCCCACAGGCTATCTGCTTTGCTTAATGCGACGAGTAAAAAGCCTTTTTGATGCAGTTTCATTTTAGCTCTCTTTTTCTTTAAGAGTGGTCGCGTAATTCAGAGACTGATTCTGCAGATTCGCTGAACATCACAAAGCTACCCAACACTGTCAGTACTAAGCCAACAATAAAATACCACTCAGGAAGTTGTAAGGTGAATGCCGCAATAAAGATAAGCGCGAACACGGCATATAAATTGCCAATCGCCTCGCCTCTGCCCACGCCTATCAAGCTAAAACTCTTATAGAAAGCGGTATAACAATAAGCATGGCACGCTGCTGCTAAGATAATCCAAAGCATGGCATTGCCGTGTGTGATGGTGCCGACGATTAAGTCTTTAATAGGCAAGTCAGTAAACATGGCTAAGAAAGGCAAAATGAATAGGCCCCAAAAAGCAATTTCGAAAGTGAAGCGGCAATGGATACCAACGTCTGGGTCTGACACATCCATTGCACGTCCAGCGACAGCGCCTTCAGCGCCCCATCCGATCGCGGACATGATGCCACCAAGATAACCTAGCCATGCGTGATGATTATTTGGATTCATTTCGCCAAACATGCTTGGTCCATAGATAACGACACCACCAAAGATAATGATTGCCATGCCTATCGCTGCACGTGTTGAGATTTTTTCTTTATACCAAAGCCTTGCAATCACCGCGCCAATCACCGGATAGAAAAGCGAGGTGACCGCTGCAAATACTGGACCAATAAAACCCATTGCCATGTAAGAACCAAAAATGGCCATTGGGCCGCCACACAAAGACGCAAGGGCATACCATTTTGATATTTTACGGAAACGTACAATGGTGCGTCCGTAATCCTTCACTTTGCCTAAAACAGCATTCCAGAGGAGTAGGAATAAAAATACGGTAATGGCATGTACCCAAGTCATGACCGCTGTTGCTGCAAGACGCAAGGCTTGGGCGTCTGCAGGGATGTCAACATAGGGATGTTCTGACCATAATGCAGTGCCCGGCACGTACCAAGCGCCCCAAAGAATAGCGGTCCAAAGTGCCCAAGCAAACCCCCACCGCTGGCTTCTAGCGTAATGACGGTTTAACGCAAGTGATAAAACGGATGACGGATTGTTTGACATATTCTTAGCTTAATTAGTAGGTGGTTTTTAAATACTTTGTTAGTTACTAAGCACTAATTAACAATTAAAAAAAGCATTGGTTTTTAGCTTTCACAATATCACCGCTAATGACATTATTTAATCATCTAGAAGATGTAACACTAAAGAGGTATTGCGTCTAATTCCCTAGCCCACGGGATAATTAACTTAATTGAACAATAGAAAAACTACCTCCTTAGGAGTAACCCCTATTGAGAATTGTAGAGACCTAATGCTTGTCATCAAAATAGATCACAATGCGATAAAGGTTTTTTATCTTCGCATCATAATTTTTATAAATAGGGTGTCTCGTTTTGTTTGAATCAGTAATCTTGAGTCAAATAAGGCTTGAATTGATGTTGTAATCACGTCAAAAAAGGGGATGTAAATTGAGTAATTCTTCGGCAGATAGCGCGACCCTGCAGCGTAAGATTGGCTGGCAAGGTGCGTTTTGGGTAGCAAGTGGCGTTCCAGCCCTTGTTTTGTTTTCAATTGGTGCAATTGCAGCAACCGTAGGTAAACCTTCATGGCTTGTATGGATGTTGTCGATTAGCTTCGGTTTTATCCAAGCATTTACTTATGCTGAAATTGCGGGCTTGTTCCCGCACAAATCTGGCGGTGCATCCGTTTATGGTGCCGTGGCTTGGGTTCGATATAGTAAGTTTGTTGCCCCAGTTTCGGTCTGGTGTAACTGGTTTGCCTGGTCACCGGTGTTAGCGATTGGATCTGGTTTAGCAGCGGGCTATATCCTCAGCGCATTGTTTGCGCCGGATGCCGTGATCAATACGTGGCAAATCACCTTGCTCGATTTGAGCGGTATTAAAGAGGGTTTGAGCTTAAGAATTAATGCCACTTTCTTATTGGGCGCTGCAGTATTGTTAACAGTATTTGGTATTCAGCACGGTGGTATTTTGCGTTCTGCAAAAGCGACCATGATTTTGGGTGTCACTGCTTTGGTTCCACTGATGTTGATTGGTCTAGTGCCTATTATCACCGGTGATGTTCCTCAAGCTAACTTTTTCCCACTTGCTCCTTTGGCACATGGTGCTGATGGTAGTGTGATTGATGGCATATGGGATATTGAAGGCTGGAAATTGATGGCAGGTGGTTTATTTATTGCAGCCTGGTCAACTTATGGTTTTGAAACAGCGGTGTGTTACACACGTGAATTCAGAAACCCTAAAACTGACACATTCAAAGCAATTTTCTATTCTGGCTTACTTTGTATTGCAGTGTTCACTTTAGTGCCAATTGCATTCCAAGGGCACTTGGGCTTGGGTCATATGGTAACGCCAGCAGTGGTTGATGCTGCAGGTGTAGTGACAACACCTGCCGTATATGACGGCATGTTAGGCGCTGACATTTATAGCGGCATGGGCGTTGCAGCAGTGATGTCAGGGATGTTGGGTGGCGGCAAGATTATTGCAGCTGTGTTAGTCATTATGATGGTGTTGGCTTTGCTTTTATCTATCATGACTTCAATGTCCGGTTCATCACGTACGCTATATCAAGCTTCTGTGGATGGATGGTTGCCCAAATACTTGTCACATGTAAATGAACATGGCGCACCAACACGTGCGATGTGGACAGACCTATGTTTTAACCTGGTTCTTCTCATGATGTCTGATTATGTATTTGTCTTAGCAGCCTCTAATGTTGGGTACATTATTTTCAACTTCTTGAACCTCAATGCAGGATGGATCCATCGTTTAGATCGTCCAAACTGGGAGCGTCCATATAGAGCGCCAACAATTTTATTGATTATTGGTGGCCTGTTGAGTTTTGTTAACTTGGCATTGATGGGCATGGGGGCTGATATTTGGGGTGCAGGTACATTGAAAGCGGGCTTGTTTATTGCTGCATTAATTGTGCCAGTCTTTATTTACAGACATTACATTCAAGATAAGGGTCAATTCCCTTCAGCGATGCTTGAAGACATGCAAATTGGGAATAATGAAGCAGGTGTTTCAAGTCGTGCCGGCATATTGCCATACCTAGCACTTATTGCTGGTGTTGCAGTAGTGTTTTACACACACAGCTTGTAATACAAACGTTTAAAGGCTAAAGCCTAGGCGTTAAAACAAAAAAGGTGGCCAGGAAACTGACCACCTTTTTTATTGATATTTGTCACTAGCCATCCACTTTATTTTTTGATCATCAATCAATACCACTAAGGTGGTAATCCGTAGTGAGAATTGTCGCTGGACATGATGGCGCAGAAAATAGAACCACTATAAAAAGTAGTACAAAAAACAATTTTACGAATAAGAGGAAAAATCATGGCACGCGATCCAAAGCACGACATACTCTTTGAGCCAATCCAAATTGGCCCTAAAACTTTACGTAACCGTTTCTATCAAGTGCCACATTGTATTGGCGCTGGTTCAGACAAGCCTGGGTTCCAAGCAGCTCACCGTTCAATGAAGGCTGAGGGCGGCTGGGCAGCGATGAACACAGAATACTGCTCAATTAACCCTGAGTCTGATGATACACACCGTTTGTCAGCCCGTATTTGGGACGAAGGCGATGTGCGCAACCTGCGTGCAATGACAGATGAAGTCCATAAATATGGCGCTTTAGCTGGTGTCGAGCTTTGGTACGGTGGTGCACATGCGCCAAATATGGAATCACGTGCAACGCCGCGTGGTCCAAGTCAATACGCTTCAGAGTTTGAAACGCTGACTTATTGTAAAGAGATGGATTTGAGCGATATTGCTCAAGTGCAACAATATTATGTAGACGCTGCAAAACGCTCACGTGATGCAGGTTTTGATATTGTGTATGTCTATGGCGCGCACTCATACTTGCCATTGCAATTCTTGAATCCTTATTACAACAAACGGACTGATAAATACGGCGGCTCTATTGAAAACCGTGCGCGTTTCTGGATTGAAACGTTAGAAAAAGTTCGTCATGCGGTTGGTCAAGATTGTGCGATTGCAACACGTTTTGCGGTGGATACAGTTTACGGTCCAGGCCAAATTGAAGTTGAAGTAGACGGCATGAAGTTCGTTGAAATGGCAGATCCGCTAGTCGACTTGTGGGACGTTGATATTGGCGATATTGCTGAATGGGGTGAGGATGCAGGTCCTTCAAGATTTAATGCACAAGGCCATCAAGTGCCTTGGACTAAGTTTGTAAAACAAGTTTCTAAAAAGCCAGTGTTGGGCGTTGGTCGCTTTGTAGATCCAGAGAAAATGACAGAGATTGTGACTAAAGGCTACGCTGACATTATCGGCTGTGCACGTCCTTCAATCGCTGATCCATTCTTACCTAAGAAGATTGAAGAAGGTCGCTACGATGATATCCGTGTTTGTATCGGTTGTAACGTTTGTATTTCTCGTTGGGAAATCGGTGGCCCTCCAATGATTTGTACACAAAATGCAACGGCTGGCGAAGAGTACCGTCGTGGTTGGCATCCAGAGAATTTCCGCAAAACAGGTTCTAAAGACTCTGTGTTGGTCGTAGGTGCAGGCCCATCTGGTTCTGAGGCTGCCCGTGTATTAATGGAAGAAGGTTACACCGTTCACGTGTATGACAAAGCTGAAAAAATTGGCGGTCACTTAAATGCAGTTGCAACCTTGCCAGGTTTAGGTGAGTGGAGCTATCACCGTGACTACCGTGAAACTCAGCTTAATAAGCTTGTTAAGAAAAACAAAGAAAGCCAAATTGCCTTAGGTCAAAAAGCGTTAACAGCCGATGACGTATTGCAATATGGTGCAGATAAAGTCGTGATTGCAACAGGTTCTTCATGGAACACTGACGGTAACAACTGCCTAACGCATGATGCGATTCCTGGTGCAGATGCTTCATTGCCAGACCAATTAACGCCTGAGCAAATTTTTGAAGGCAAGAAGAAAATTGGTAAGCGCGTTGTAATCTTGAATGCAGATACTTATTTCATGGCGCCTAGCTTAGCCGAGAAATTAGCAGCTGATGGTCATGAAGTAACGATTGTTTCTGGCGTTCACTTAGCAAATTACATGCATTTCACTTTGGAATATCCAAACATGATGCGTCGTTTGCACGAGCTGCATGTTGAAGAGCTTGGCGATCACTTCTGTTCTAAGATCGAAAAAGGTCGCTTAGAAATCTACAACATCTGGGGTGATGGATCTAAACGTACATACCGCGGTCCGGGCGTTGCGCCACGTGATGCTAACACCACACATCGTTGGCTTGAGTTTGACTCACTCGTCTTGGTAACAGGCCGTCATTCAGAAAACAAACTTTGGAACGACTTGAAAGCGCGTGAAGGCGAATGGGCTGAAAACGGCATCAAAGGCATTTACTTGATTGGTGATGCTGAAGCGCCACGTTTGATTGCTGATGCGACATTTACTGGTCACCGTGTTGCGCGAGAAATTGAAGAAGCAAATCCACAAATTGCAATTCCGTACAAACGTGAAGTTGCAGTTTGGGGTACGCCGCACATGCCTGGTGGCACCTTCAAGATTGAGTACAAGGTTTAATTTGTAAGTCTCAAAGAGAAAAGTCACCGCAAAATATCGCGGTGACAGTCTCTCTTGTTAACAATACGTATTAACGATAGATAAAAAAACATCATGACGCCAACACAGATTTCAGTAGTTCAGGCTTCCTGGCAAAAAGTGGATGAAAAAAACCACGAAGTAGCTGAGATGTTTTATCAAAGATTATTCGAATTAGCGCCTGACTTGCGTCAATTTTATCAATCTGATTTGCATGAGTATGGCGCCAGTCTAATGCGCAATCTCGGGACTGCTGTTGCAAGTCTTGCGAGATTAGATAACGTTCTGCCGATGTTGCAAGACTTTGGGCAGCAGCGCTTTGAGCGCGGTATCAAAGATGGCTATGAAACAGCCGTGAGAAATGCGATGTTGTGGGCTTTAGAACAAAGATTAGCTGAAGCTTTTACTCAAGATGTTAGAACAGCTTGGAATGAAACTTATAGCTTATTGACCGGAATTATCCAAC
>Ga0187843_10000831_pt1 | contig 20351 bp, 20 predicted proteins | sample SpaLakP09_SKY_43_FD_134516 | JGI IMG/M metagenome (GOLD analysis project Ga0187843, IMG submission 134516) | Oligotrophic lake water microbial communities from Sparkling Lake, Wisconsin, USA - SP09_SKY_43 | ecosystem: Environmental > Aquatic > Freshwater > Lake | place: USA: Sparkling Lake...
CGCCTTTGGAAAAACTGTGAGCGACAATTGAATACCAGCTTGCAATTCGTTAATTTGGCATTCCTCACTTTGCTCTTGCGGCGGGGGTGATCAAAAAAGATCTCGAACAGGCTCTAAGAAAAGACGGTTTAGTCAGAGATGTGATTGTCGACAAATCCAGCGGATTCAAGAGTCTCGATAATGCCGTCAGAAAAACCATGATAGAGTGCAAATTTTCTCCACAACCTGGCGAAGAAAGTGTGATACCAACATGGTATACAAAGACCTTTAATTTCAATAGACACCATGGCTTTGTCAATGCCTTCAAATCCTGTCCCAGGCCAGAATATCCCATAAGTGCGTTACGTCGTGAGCTAGAAGGTACAGCACAGATTGATGCAACAACCACTGATGCTGGAAAGATAAATAATATTGTCCTGATAAAGAGTAGTGGATACAGAGTTTTAGATAATGCCTTTATTAAATCTCTACGATCATGCCAATTGCCTCCAGATCCTGATGGGCAATCCAGGGCAATCAAAATGCAGCATACCTGGAATATTGAACCCAAAAATGGAACACAACCAGAACTTCTACGTCATAGCTGCTCGGCATCAAGCTTGCTAAGAATTCCCGATTTTGCAGAACTGGGACGCGGTATTGTCGTTAGTGGAACTATTTCAGAAAATGGCATCCCTAAAGAGATCAGCATTGAATGGGAAAGCACCGACGACAACCTTAATGCAGAAAGCCTTCGCATATTTGAAAGTTGTAAATTTAATCCTGCAACAGAACATTCAAAATATACAGAGCGCTGGATTTCAATGCGTTTTCTCCCGAAATAGAATCAGCAGAATAATTTACTCTTGAAAGTGTGTGTCATTACTGACTGCGTTACTACTTCTGGCATCTGTCAACAAGCATTTGTCGATAGAAGTTGAGACAAGAGTTTCAAAGGGATCAAACGCAATATCAAGATTAGTGCCGCACACTTTGACGCTTTCTCCAGCCGTCTGAGTTGCGATCAGAACGATGTTCAAAAAAACAACCGTAGTAGCCAAGTTTATTCTAAAAATACTAGCGCTCTTACCTATCTTCATGATTTCGTTTTATTGAATCTTGAATGCAAGGTGCGTACAAAAACCTGCCTTTCACTCACAAAACACAGTGGGATTTTGCGATAATTACCCAGATACAATACCCATTTTCAAGATCGAAAAATGTTTGAAAAAATTCTCAGCTTGTTTCGCAGCAAGGAAGTACCAGCCTCTGCAGACAAAGAACCACATCAGGCAACTCAACAGACACAAGTGAACGTTGCGGAAGAGTCGCTACTCAAGGCAACAAACCTCAAAGAGCAGGCTGACAGCATTCTGAGATCAGGAGATATTGCGCAGGCGGAACAATGCTATCGGGAGGCGATCAACAGCCATCCCACATTTGCAGATGCCTATATCAACCTGAGTGTAGCTTTGCGTATGCAAAAGAAATTTGCTGAAGCAGCAGAGGCACTGAAACAGGCGCAGACCCTGAATCCAGGTGACGCTTACATTTATTACAACAAAGGAGTGCTTGCCAAGGAGCAGGCTGACTATTCATCCGCTATCTCTGAGTTTCGCAAAGCACTGGCATTCGATGGCAACATGTTGGATGCCTATTACGACCTGATCGAAACTTACGTCACTACAGACGATAAAGTTGCTGCACATTCGATTGCTTCCCTTGCTGTCGAAAAGTTTCCACAAGAAATGGGATTGTTGCTACTGATGGCCAATCTGGAAACTGACCGCAAACAACATGATGCAGCGCTGCAGTTGTATAACAGGGCCCTGGCAATGCAACCCGATCATGCAGATACCATTTGGCATATATCCTGGATCTTGCAAGGGCAAGGTAAACTTGTAGAGGCAGAAGCCAGTTACAGGAGATTGCTGGAGGTTGCTCCAGACCGGTATGAAGCTTATTACAACCTGGGAACGGTATTCAACACCCAATCAAGAAAAGAAGAGGCGATCTCAGCCTATTTGAAGGCAGTAGCACTCAAACCAGATGCAGGAATCGCTCATTACAATTTGGGCAAAGCTTACTCTGACATTGGAAAACTGGACGAAGCCGAGGCAAGTTTTCGTGCAGCTTGTGCTCTAGAATTCACGACCAAGACCTGGGCCCTGGTTAGCTTGGGCAATCTTCTCAGGGATACTGGCAGGCAAAATGAAACCATAGATTACTACAAGGCAGCAACAACGATCGACCCTGACTACTTTGACGCTTACAGCAGCATGCTTTTCAACTTATGCTTTGGCGACCTTGTAACACCCGAGAATTACCAGAGTGAAGTCAACAGATATGCAGCCAGATTGCTTACCCACGCACGAGCCTATAATAAGTGGAAATGTCTTCCCGTATCACAGGAGCAAAGACGTTTGAGAGTAGGTTTTGTCTCAGGCGATTTTGGTTTGCACCCTGTTGGTTTTTTCCTGGAAAACGTCATCAGCAACATCAACCTGCGACAGATAGAACTGTATGCGTATTCCAGTAAAGTGCGTGATGACGCGCTGACCTCACGCATTAAACCGTTTTTCAGCGGATGGAAAGTGATTGAAAATATAGATGACGCCAGCGCTGCACGCATGATTCATGAGGATGGCATCGATATACTCATTGATCTTGCTGGTCACACTGCACACAACCGCCTGCCAGTATTCGCATTCAAGCCTGCCCCATTGCAAGTAAGCTGGCTGGGTTATTTTGCGACAACAGGCGTACCTGGCATGGACTATCTCCTGGCAGACAGGATTTCCGTGCCAGAGACCCACAATGAATATTTTACCGAGCAAATTTGGTATTTGCCATCGACCAGACTATGTCTCACACCACCTGCGTACAGTGAACTACTGGCTTCCGTTCCTCCTTTACCTGCATTGAAAAATGGCTATATCACGTTTGGCTGCTTTCAAAACATCAGGAAATTGAATGATTTCACCCTGCAGTTATGGGCAAAGATCTTTGATCGCATGCCTAATGCCAAGTTACGCTTTCAATGCTGGCAATTGGCGACAGAGCCAGAGCGCAAAAAAATGCTGGATAGATTTGTCCAACATGGCATAGCGGCAGAACGTGTCAGCATACTTGGTCCTGGTTCAAGAGAAGCCTATCTGGCAGCACATGCTGAGGTCGATATCATTCTCGACACCTCTCCCTATGGAGGGGGCACCACCACATGTGAAGCTTTCTGGATGGGTGTGCCTACAATCAGCCTTGCTGGCAATACCATGTCTTCACTCCAGGGTGCCAGTTTACTTACTTATGCGGGCCTGGAAGACTGGATTGCCAACTCTGAAGATGACTATGTCTGGCGCGCCCTGAGCCATGCCGCTGACCTTGAAAAACTGGCGCAACTGCGTGCCACACTACGCCAGCGCTCGCTGAATAGCTCACTATATGATGCAAAACAATTTACACAACATTTTGAACAGGCATTGCTAGGCATGTGGGATAAACATGTGCAGGCGACTCGGACTGAATGTACAGATGTGCCTGATGCGAAGCCATAGAAATCTGGAAATCTGGTTAAGGCTACACCTGCCAACAACGTTGACATATCAGTGATATCAAAGCCAACCTGTAATCAGTAGCGGCAGACCAAAAAGGCAAGGGAACGCATTATCATCAATAATACTGCGTGCTTGCCCACTCCATTGAATTTACTGTACCAGAGGGAATTCGCTATTGATGATCTTGTTGCCGATATCGCTGACGCTGATATCTGCATTTGACAATATCACCACGCCTTTGCCAGCTTTTTTATCGAAAGCCACATAGCTGCTGTAGCCACCAGTCTTGCCTTCTTGCGCCAGGATGGAACTGCCAAATTTGTTGTTGTAGCCGCCCCAGACCAGCAAGAGGCGGTTGCCGGGTTCGGATGGCTCCTGCAATTTTCGCATGGTGTCTTTTAATGAAGTATTGGTCTGCCCCATGTTCGCGGCAACGAATTTAAGCATGTCGTTAGCCGATGAACGCAGGCCGCCTGCACCTTCGAATGAGTTAAAGTTCCAGCTTGGTGCGGCAGCAAATTGTGCCTTGCTACTATAGCCTGTTGCCATGCGTTTTTGCAGGTCAGCATTGAGTGTGACGCCCGTTGCGGTCATGCCCAGAGGTGTGGCAATGCGGTTTTTCACCAATGTGTCATAGTCGGTGCCAGCGCGCTGGCTGAGTGCATGTCCCAGCAGGCCATTGCCAAAATTGGAATATTCATAGCGGCTGCCGACATCGTATTTCAATTGGTAGCCGGACAAGAACTCATAGGCCTTGCTGGTCGTAAAACCGGCATAGGGATTGTCACTTCCAGTCTGCTTGAGGTTGGCGGGCAAGGCTGGCAGGCCAGAACGGTGGGCAGACAAATCGGCAAGGGTAATTTTTCTGTCGTCTGAATCTGGCACGTTGACAGTATCGGGAAGGTATTTTGCCAGCGGGTCTTTCAATCTGATTTCGTTTTTCTCGGCCATGTCCATCATGGTCACGCCAGTAAATACGCTGGTGATGGAACCAAGTTCAAACAGAGTGTCCGCATCGACAGGGCGACGATCTGCCAGATTGGCGTAGCCATAGCTGATCACCCTGCTACCCTTGTCATCAACAATGCCCACTACAATGCCGACGCCTTTCTTTTCTGTGTCAATGCGCTGTTTGAGTACACTGAGTATCTCGGTATCCGACATGGAAGTTGCGGCATGTGCCTGAAACGCGCCAAGCGCCAGTGTGGCCATCAGCAACTTCGCAGGGAGGAGACGGAAAGTTGTTTTCATTTTCGATTTGCTTTCTGATTCAAGGTTAAGAAAACCAGACCCGCTGCTACAGGGATCTGCGGATTGACGAAACTGCGCAAAGAACAGGCCGTTCGTCATTTCATGCTTGCAGCTTGCATACGCATGACGCACTATAGGTAAATCAGAAATTGCAAGCAGGCAGATTGAGACAGAAGCGCAAAATAAGGGAATGAATGTAGATTTTTGCGGAACAAAGTGCTTTGAATCGCGCAAATATGTTTGTGCATGAGACCTGGTTTTCAGGTTTTAATTAACGGAAAGAATTAATATCGCTACTCTTGAACCCTGCCTGAATTGCGGAGCATGCTGCGCCAGTTACCGGGTTTCATTCTATTGGGCTGAGGCAGATGCCAATGGGATTGCTGATTCCATGGTCGAGGCGTTGACACCGGTGTACTCCTGTTTGCGTGGCACCAACCATTCCAGCCCGCACTGTCAGGCCTTGGTGGGTGAAGTTGGAAAAGCCGTGAAATGCAGCATGTATGAGCAAAGACCATCCCCCTGCCGGGAAGTGCAGGCTGGTGATGACAAATGCCAGAAAGCCCGCGCCAGACATGGCTTGCCTGCCCTGCCTTTCAAAACAACGACTGATTCAGACAAACTGGCCGCTTGAGTGTAGGATGCAGCCTGAAGAAACAAATCGAGAATAGCTTTGACCAACGATAACGACTATATCCCCGAAGATGACGCTCCTCCAGAGGAGGATCAAAAAATCCGCGAACCACGGCGGTGGCGCGACAAAGGCTGGACTGCTCAAGTGATCAAGAACGACGATGATGAAGGCTGGGCTGTAGCAATGATCAAGGATGGTGAACCAGAGCCAGCCCTGGTTGGTCCCTGGACCATGGGGCGCGATAAAAAGAATCCCAAGCCACTGGATGCCAATGCCTTTGGTACGCTGGTGAAAACCGCATCGGAAGTCATACGTCGTCATGAACAGCAATTACATGCGACCTTGCACAAGAGCCTGATGGTGGCCACTGAAGATGCTGATTATAAAATCCTGCTGGATATCGTCCCCGACGAAGACGATCCTTATGCCTGGCTGAGTGCACAGGATGCCGGCAATACTGAACTGGCCAGGGTCAGGGTTGCACCCAACTACAAATTGAATCAGCAAAATGCGAGAGCCTGGATAGCGGATGATTTCCGTCGCCCGGATTGACCAGGCTTCGGCATCTGTTTTAAACTTTTTTCAAATGGCGCTGATGAAATCGAAATTTTTTCACAGCGCCAGACATTCATTTAAAAATTGTATTGCATACCGACGGAAAGATTACTCATTGCAGTTCCCCTGCTGGAAAAAGTCTTGGGATTGTATTTCTCATATTCACCACGCAACGAGAGATTTGTGCTGATCTTGTAAGTCAGGCCCAGACCAAGCAAAGCCTGGTTTTCAGTATAAGATGCTGAATAAGGTGACAAGCCAGAAGTCTGGTAAGAAGTCTCTGTCTTTACACGTGCTACACCCAATTTGGCAAAACCTGCCAGGGCTTCATTGAACTCATATTTGTACAGGCCTGCCAAACTCAATCCCGTTTTCTTGATCTCCATTCCACCCAACAGGCCGGCGTTTATCGAGGTCTTACCTGAAGAAAAATAGCTACTTTCCATGGCAAAATTCTTGTTGATGTCATAGCCACCAAACACCTTGAAACTGGTGGCTTTGGAATCGCAAGTAGTGCTGTAATTACAGTTATTGTTGGTATCGTTCTGCCCGACGGAGCCACCGAGATAGGTTTGGGCCGAGGCAAAAGAACTGACAAGCATGCCAACTGTGGCACACACAATGATGGAAATTTTTTTGATCAACATAGTAAATTTAATCCTTTGTTTATGAATCTGAGCTGCATCAGGAAATCGGCCTGACGCCCGCAAAAGCAGGCGCGCATTTGAAAACCACCGGCTTTGTTAATCGACAAGCAAGTTGCAGCGTATAGAATTTATAGCAAAAAGGAAATTAAAAATATGCAAGTTCTGCTTGAGAGACCTGCGGGGATAGTCTGGATAGACTTTTGCTCATGCTCGCAAAAAAATGATGTCAAACAAGCGAACCTTATTCTGAATGAGCGTTACAAAGTCAGGCTAGAAACAAGTTGCTGTTTTATGCATGCTTGCGCCTTTATTTCTTTTGTTGATATCTTGTTCAGCGAACCCGCACTGCTCAAGGATTACTTCGTTATGGTCGATTGGCCTGCAACGTAGCAATGATGTACTCCTGAGGCAGGACTCCATAAATCACAAGGATGTTAACGCGCCATGACATTCTTGACATCGCCTATGGATGTTCCGTGGACTCTTGTGTAACCGTACCAGGTGGCTGGATATCCGGGTATCTCCATGACAGTGGTCATTTGATTGAATTCGCCACTTTTTTCTACATCGATATCAACGAAATCTATCTTGCTGTCTTTGAAGTCGGCACGTAATTGCGCACATGAAGGGCACCAGTCTGTGCCATACAAGGCGACCTTGGGTTTTCCATCAGCATGGAAGTGCCTTTTAAAATATGCGCGCTCTGGCCGGGTAAGATATTGATCACCAAAATTCTGGCCCATTGCGGCAATCATATCCCACTTGGAATTTCCCATGATTTTGTCATTGCCTATCAGGGTGACAGGTAATTGACCGCTGCTATATTTTTTCCAGAGCCGGGTATTGCTATCATTTTCATCATCAAGGACAACTTGTTTTTCTTCAAACGGCACGCCTCGGTCACGCAGGAAGCGCACACTGATCTGGCAATGCTCTCCACATTGCTGTGCAGTGAACAAGACTACCGTGGGCTTACCTGATTTATCAAAAGAGATATCATTCTTTGCATGCCCTTTTTTCCAGTACCAGACAGCACCAACGATCAACAATAAAACCAACAAATTTCTCATGCTTCACTTTCCTGTACGTAGTGCCAGACACTATGACCGACACCATACTGTAGCCGCATGAATTTGTCGCCCATACTGAAGTATGGATTACAGACTTGAAATAAGACAATCTGGCATAAGATAGAAGGATAACTTGGTATGTCACGGAGAAAAGATGGCGTTTGACCCACTCAATCTGAAACAGGCATCAGTCAATTTTGAAGAAAGCCTGAACCGTGTCATCGATGAACGGGTAGGCCCTCTGGTTGACCGCTCCATCCATCAGGTCAGCAATGAGTTGTCGGAAGTAATACGCCAGGCTGGTGCCCAGATGGACAGAAATATTGCCCTGCTGTCAGATGAAATCCATAGCCAGCGCAGCATGACCAAGGATGACATCAAGGACTTGATCGACTATTCAACCAGCCAGATAGGCGCGGCCATAGATCAGCGCATCCTTGCCATCAAACATGAGACATCTACACTCATTAATGAAAAAGTGGATCTGTTGAAGTGTGAACTGGAAGATGCCGCTGTTACCAGCCGCAAATCCATGTATGCCAATGTCGCCATTTCCATCGCAGCGGCAATGGTCATGGCGCTTATAGGCCTGGCCTATAAAAAAATATCCCTAGGCGAAGTCAATTTGCTCAATGTCTTCAGGATTTCTTTGCTGTCGTGTGCAACGTTTACCTTTGTTTTGTCCATGCTTAAGTTTTTACAGCGCTGGCGTAGCATGAAACGGGTGAAAAAAGGTGTTACAACAGTCGCCATAGGTTATATGGGTATATTGCGCCCAAACGGGGCGACCGGTTTATTTCTGCTCAGCGTTTGTTTGCTGGCTGCCTGGGCCTGGTTATATATGGGGAAAATCTAGGGCACATAGACATATTGCGACCCGGCAACAGGATTTGTAAATTAGGCGTACAATTTAAAGTATATTTGCTGCTCGCATATCGATGAACTTTTTATGTTGATAGCCATCACAACATAAAGACCTCGTCCGGCTCGGTTGCCGTTTTCTGCTTTTATTTGCCTGGCGCCTGCCTTGCGCTAACACCCTGATCTATGCAAACCAAGAAATTCAACCCTGTATTCAATTCCTATCTGATTTACATAGGCGTCGCAATTGCATCAGGTGGTGTCGCGCTCTATACACCGATTATTGTCGCTGAAACAGGCAAGTCTTTCTCAGGATTTTGGGCTGCGTCGATCTTGTTTGGCTTGAACCTGGGGCGCGTACTTGGCTCCTACATGGGAGTCAGGTTTTCTCGCCTGACCAATCATCCTCTGGCAATTACCGGCAATATCCTGCTGGAAGGCATAGCCCTGTACTTCATGGCCTATCTGCAACAGGCCTGGGCGCTGGCCTTGTTTGCCTTATTGGCAGGGCTGGGCAGCGGCTTATCTTTCCCTGGCTTAAAAAATTATTTATTGAAACTGAAGGGGCTGGATCAGGCATCCCTGTTCAGCAAACTGGCGTTCGCGATTCGCATGGGCCTGGTGGGTGGCTACTTGACGGCCAGCTTTGTCCCGCATGATCAGTTAAAGCTGGTGTTTTTGATCGTCTTCATTACCTTTATTGTATATGGTTTATTCATGCTGATTGCCATGCGTGCCATCAGTGAGCATGAAGAAAAAGGTTTGGCCGAAGAGCAAAAAGCATTGTCAGATCAAACTGTGCAAACTGCCCTGGCAAACAATGCTGATGACGATAAACCGGTGGAATTGCCGCTGATGTTTTATCTGTCGAATTCAGTGTTCTGGTGTTTTGCTGTGCAACCGATGATAGGTTTCAGCTTGCATATTCCCAAGTTCACGCCCGATATACCTGTCTCGACACCATTCTGGCTGGCCGCCTTGGTCATTATCTTTTTCCAGATACCGATTTCCAAACGTGCTGTACGTACTCTCGATCACTTCCGTTTTTTAAAGATAGGTTATGCCTGCCTGTTTGTCAGCTTTGCCATCATGGTGGTGTTTACCCACAGTGCCGCTGCTGTCATCATTTCTGCCATCTTGCTGTCTTTCGGGCAGGTTTTTTATGGCCCATCTCTAGATGTTTTGGTGGCACGTTTTGCCAATAAGTCTGCGGCAGATACGGGCAGATTGATGTCGCAACAAATGTTTTATCAAAGCGCAGGCACCATGGTAGGTAGCCTGGCGGGTGGGGTCTTGTTTGATCTGGCGCAGAGCATGAAAATGCCAGGGCTCAACTGGTCCCTGCTGGCAGTGGCCAGCCTTGCGATGATGATACTCAGCAAGAAGAAAATCCCCGCACTCTATTACAATGCGGGACACAGAATACCCACCGCCAGCTAAACATACTATACCAGGAAGCTGCCCAAGCTTCCGGATTCCTCACTCCAACCCAGCCTCACGATCCCCCAATCCAAGCGCGCCTGTTTTTCCTTACTTCCCCTCTTTTTATTTCACACGAACATTAGTTTTTTGTCAATTTTCACTGCTTGCCTAAACGCAATTCTAAATCTTCAACAATTTATGTTTAATTGTGTTTTTTATTATACTATACGACAATTATATTATTCTTTAAGCATTACCAACCAGGATAGATATCACACTTTCACGAACAAGTTTAGCTGTCTCTGAATTTGAATAACAAGTTCAGATTTACTCCATGTAGTACAACAAACTTTGAAGGAACTTGAAAATGATGCTCTACTCACCCAGGCGCGCTGCGGCCCCAGGCAACTTGGATTCATCCCCATTAGGACATCTTGCAGAACTGGAGGGGACCTGGTCGGGGCGCGGCTTTAACTTGATTGCTGTACCCAACAAGCAAAACCATGGCACTTTTCGTCTGATGTTGAATGCTACTGCCGAGCGCATACAATTCACAGCCATAGGTGGTGCAGTGCCGAATCGCGGTTCGGTACAAGACGATATCAATATCTACGGCCTGACTTACCTGCAACAAGTTAACGATGCGCCGACCATGGAAGGCTTGCACATAGAGCCAGGCATCTGGCTGAATGTTCCAGCGACTAGTGATCCACTGGCGGCTGCAAGTATCGTCAGGCAATCGACCATTCCACATGGCGATTCCTTGCTGGCGCAAGGGACCAGCTTTGAAGTCCCTGGTGGCCCCCGGATAGATGCTGTCAGTTCCACGCCCACCGGCCCAGGCATGGCACATGCACCATGGGGTTATCTTGATACTTACATGGATTCCAATCTGCCACCTGGCATGAAGCAAAGTTATGTCGACAACATGAATGAAGCACTGACTGATGCCATACAGGGGCAAAAGATAGTCAATACAACGGTATTGTCAGTGTCATCGATACCGGTGGGCGGCATCGTCAACATCCCCTTTGTTACTGCGAATGCCAATGCCACCAAACTCGATGCGATCTTCTGGATAGAAACAGTGGAACGCCCTGATGGCACGCAATTCATGCAATTGCAGTATACCCAGACCGTGATTTTGAATTTCTTGGACATCGACTGGCCGCACATTTCAGTTGCTACGTTAATCCGTACCTAAATGCAATAGCATTCATCACGCCCGACCGACAGGCTGGGCTGACGACTCCTCCCAGCAAACGCGTCAAAGGAAAGAGGCAATCACATGGACAATGAAAATCATTTTGATGTCGTCGTCATAGGTGGTGGCCCCATGGGCCTGTCCACGGCTTATCACCTGAGTAAAAGAAAAGCCAGGACACTGGTGCTGGAGCAATTTACCTTCATTAACCAGTTGGGTAGCTCTGCCGGAGTGTCGCGCCAGTTCCGCATTCCTTATCCCGATGAATACATGGTGAAACTGGTCAAGCAATCAATACCCTACTGGGAGGAGTTGCAAAGCCTGACACCTGCCCCCCTGATGGATGAAGTTGGCACCCTGTGGTTTGGTGATCCAGACGTACATTCAACCGAGGGCAATATACGGCAAGCTGAACTGGCATTGCAGGCGCAAGATGTACCCTATGCCAAGGTCAGTGCGGCTGAGCTGGAGAGTCAGTATCACTTCAAGGATTTGCCATCCACTTATACAGGTCTGTTCCAGCCCCAGGGTGCCAGCATAGACTTGAAAGCGACCCAGCAAACCCTGTATAACTGGAACCGTAAATCCAGTTATGTCACACTGAAGGAAGAAGCACCTGTCACAAAAATTGAGTACTGCCAGCAACAGTTTGAAATCACTACACCCATAGGCAATTTCACTGCGAAAAAACTGGTGCTGGTACCTGGTCCGTATGCGGATGCGGTCTTTAAATTGCTTAACTTCCAGGTTGCAGCAACATACTGGAATATGGCTTCTGCCTTTTACAAAAAAACAGATCCACGCATACAGTATCCTACCTGGTTTGTATTCCAGAATCCAATAGGCAATAACGGTAACCAGTTCTATGGCTTCCCCGAAGTCAGCTGGAATTATCCTGGCTATATCCGGGTAGCATCTGACTTTGTTATCTCACCGCTTAATTCACCAGAACAACGCACGCTGATCCCCAATCCAGAAGAACAGGGCTACACGGCTGCCTGGGTGAAAAATCATATGCGCGGACTGGACCCAATACCGCATTACACCTCGACTTGCCTGGTCGCCCTGAGCAAGATTGCCAATAAAGAATTGATCGTCGACTTTGCCCCGGCCTATGTACCAGGGCACAAGGATATCGTCATCTATGCCACAGGCTGGGCTGGCAAGTTTGTACCTTTACTGGGCAAAATTCTGGCTGATCTGAGCCTGGATGGACATACTCCATTTGATATTTCGCATTTCGCTACAGGCATTAACTATTTCACGCAGCTTAAGTAGTTATGCAAGGCGCGATAGCAACGCCTTCATGCAGTTCCAATCCAACCTTGAGTGAGCAAGATCATGAAAACCAAAACCTATTCCATCTTCGGTGCCGGTGCAGCTGGCCTGTATACCGCCTGGCGTCTGCTGAGCGGCAAAAGCACGGACAAGAGCAAGTTATTGGAGAAAGGCGATACGCTAGAGTTGTACGATTGGGGCCAATATGATTTCAGTAAAGATGATAACGGCTCACGCGCTCCAGGTGCCCGTGTCTGCACCTGGCATTACCAGAATGACCCCGCCAAATCTTATGTAGAGCTGGGTGGCATGCGTTACTCTGAATGGGATACCAAGGCAAAAAACCACAACAATGGCAAAGCACCGGGGCACAGACTGGTGACCACCGTCATCCATCAATTGGGGCTGGACAAATACGTGGTTCCGTTCAATGAATCAGGTAATCCACTTTACTATTTGAGAGGCAAAAATTTTTACCTGAATGATGTCACTTCATTCCATCCTGCTCCGTACAACGTGAATAATTTCGGGGCGAGCACTTCACCCAACCAGGGCTTTACGACAGTAGAAAACCTGGCAGTCACCGCCACCACAGGACCGCAGACTCGCAGGGAATGGGATCATTTTTACCAGCACGGCAAAATCACGGCAGAATTGCCCGCCTCTTCCATCTTCCAGAAAGGTGACAAGCTGAAAGACATAGGTTACTGGAACCTGATGTTTGATCAGCTAGGTTCTGAAGGCTATAACTACGCAGCTGACGGGAATGGTTACTCCTCAAACGTCATCAACTGGAATGCCGCCGTAGCTTTCCAGGCGAATAATGAATTCACGCCAGGCAATGAATACATGACCCTGACCACTGGCTATTCAGGCATGTTCAAGGCCCTGTTTGCGGCGATCAACGAACTGGCCCGTGACAAAGGTGTACATTTCAATTACCAGCCTAACCGCCGCCTCCATTCGATACTGGAAATCGACAATACCATCCACTATGGAATCGCCAATCGCGACAACCCCAACAAAAAATCCAGCAGCGGCAAGACCAGTGCAGCCTGGCTGGCCATGCCACGCTATGCTCTCGAACTGGTCGCACAAGCAACACGCTATGAAAACCATCCTGGCCTGGATGTGCTGAATCACCAAAAAGTGCAGTTATATATGGAAGCAAGCATCATGCAACCATCCTACAAAATAGGCATGTTCTTCAAAGAGCCCTGGTGGCTGACGCAAGCAACCTATACGCCACAACTGAGCAGCTATGAAGTCACCAAGGATGTGATTGCCCAATTGGCAGAACAGGGTTTCCCAGCCAGCTATCTCGACAAACTCAGCCAGCCCGCAACTGGAGAGCAGCCAGAGATCATGAATACACCCTATTCCAGCGCAGCCAGTTTACTGACTGCGACCGAACAACGCCTGCAAGAACGACTGACCGTGCCGCAGGAAGGCCAACTCCTAGCAACCTCCAGTCGCAATACCATAGGCCCCAGTGTGACCGACAATCCTGTGCGCATGGTCGTCTATTTTGGCAATAACGCCCTCGACAAAAGAACCGAACCTGTCTACGGCTTGTTGGCAGCCTATGACGATGAAGCTTTTACGACCTTCTGGCAAGAGCTGGAACTTGGCCCGGAACAGCAAAGGCATATACCCTTGTCTGAAAATACCGAGCCCTTGAAAGGCCCGCGCAAAGTACCGGCCCGCATGCTGAAGATGTTACGCAAACAACTGGCGAATATCCATTTTGGCCCGAATGCCGATTTCAGCTCTATACCCGAACCACTGGATGCTGCCTACATAGACTGGTCACTGCCGCCCTTTAATGCCGGTTACCATGCCTGGGCAGCGCACTATGACATCGGCGATGTTCAGCAAAAAATCCGCAAGCCTTCACAATTGATACCAGGGGCAGACGCAAATATTTTCATCGTCGGTGAAGCCTACTCGAATGACCAGGCCTGGGTAGAAGGCGCTTATTGCACGGCTGAATCGGTATTGAATGACTTCTTTGGTGTCGAGCCCTTGATAGACAATCGCGAATATCCTTTCATCTGCTCGGCCAAGTAACCCCCCTCCTTACTGAAGTACAGGCATTTGTTCCATGCCTGTACTTGCTTCCCTCCCTGCTATCACTACTGACAGAAACTGACACTACTGCATCCTAAGATGTCTTTGCCTTGAACAACATCATCAAAGCAAACAACACCATCTCTTTTTAGGAGCAAACACCATGATGACCCCAAGCTATGTACTTTTGTATGTCGACAGCCCGGAATCCAGCGCAGCGTTTTACAGCAAAATCCTGAGCCTGACACCAGTAGAAGCATCGCCTACTTTTTATTTGTTCATACTTGATTCTGGCCACAAACTGGGTTTGTGGTCAAAGCACACGGTAGAACCTGCCGCCACATCTTCAGGCGGCAGTGAACTTGCCTTTGCAGTAGGGGACAATGCCACCGTAGACAGCACCTATAACAGCTGGGCCGCACGTGGCATAACGATGGCCCAAACACCTTGCAGCATGGATTTTGGCTATACCTTTGTAGCCCAGGACCCTGACGGCCACCGTCTGCGCGTTTTCGCGCCAGCCTGATCATGGATACGCAACAGTACCGTAACTGGATTGCTGTTGCCTCTGCCGACCACGTGTTGCGTGGTCAGGCAGATGGCTACATGCAAGTTTGTCATGGCAAAGTAGCACCTTTGCGCCGTCTGCAGCCTGGCGACCGGGTCGTATATTACTCACCGAGCCAGGTCTTTGGCAGCAATATCAAATGACAGGCATTCACTGCCATAGGCAAGGTCAAGCCAAGGGACGCCTATCAGGCCGACATGGGTGGTGGTTTTCATCCTTACCGGCGTGATGTAGAGTGGACATTGTTCCGACATGCCAGCATCTTGCCCTTGTTGCAGACACTGGAATTTTCTGCGGGCGTGAAAAATTGGGGCTATCAATTCCGCTACGGCCTGTTTGCCATCAGCGAGCATGATATGCGCATGATCGCAATGGCGATGGGTACAGAGTGTGCGCTGTTTAAAGCAGGTAATGCCTGTGCTGAGTTAGCTGCTATAACAAATTTACAACTCAGCCTGGGCTTAAGCTGATACTGTCTATGAATTGTAACAAGCCAGGCGTTACAATGTCGCCTGATCTTCCCCCACATTGAGAGCAAGTTTGCAAGGATACAATCAACCCCTTAATTATCACCGCCCCATGCGCTTGTGGGCGGCAGCGACTCTGCTATTGCTGGCGGTTGGCTGCCTGCCTGGCTGCGACAACAAGGGCAAAGATCAGGCTTTGCAACTGACAGACTGGCTCAGGGTCAGCGAAACAGCGACTGTGTCACAACCAGCAACTACGCCGTCCTTGCACTATGCGATACGCAAGCCACAGAGATTCTGGTTCATTGCCTATGATGACTGGCAAACCCTGGACTACGATCTGGTCAATGTGATTGATGACAAAAATATCCTGATCGCCAAAAGTAGCAAGTACGCCAAGGCCCAAGCTGCCCTAGACAGCAAATCGGCAGACACCCAAGCCAGGCTGATGACTACGTATGGGGAAACAAACATCCCTCTCTGCCCATCATCAGACATGATCAACGCTCCGCCTGACAGCAATTTTGTAGATTGTCTAGAAATTAGCAAACTCAACAAATTGACGGTCAAACGCGTGGATTTTCATGGAAAACTGCTGCAAACCGTCAGTATGACTGCAAATGAATGGGATGATCTGACTACACAAAAGAACGTGGCTTATTACGATGAGCAGCAACAAGCCTATATCCTGGAAATTGGAAAAGACAATACCTACTGCCGCCTGATCATGCCTGGCAAGGAAAAAAGCCTGAGCTTTGCCTTAAATCTCACGACCACCCAAGGCAAGTGCAGTGATATGGCAAGCTGGGCCGCCATAACCCAGAAAAAATTAAGTAAGTCTCTGGCTTTTGGCGAACTGGGGAAAAATGCCTCAATCTGGAAAAAGCTGGAAGCATCCCATCCAGGGTGGAAACCAGTCAAGCTTGTCGCCTCAGATTTGAAGCAACAAACTCCGCCGGCCAAGTGAGTTACAGTGAACATTGGCAAGACATTTGACACTTGTTATTACTTTGCCAGTCCCTAGCTGGTATGCAACGAGTAGAATTTCGTCAGAGATACTGAAAATTATCCGACTCCAAACTCATCAAGCAAGCAAAAAAGCCGCCCTACATGATAGTCAGAACCCTAGTCGTCATTTGTGCCATCGTCTCGATTTACTTTGGCATAGATAATCTGCAAAAACTCAATGCCATGCGGATACCGGTCAGCGAATTTGAACAGGTGGACGGCAATCTTGTCCTCATGGTGCACGACGTCGACAATAACCCCGGCTATGTCGTTAATGGCAGCTTTAGCAAGCAGCTATTGCAACTGACCTACAGCTACAACCTGAACGGCGTCGAAAGAACTACCGACACCATCTCCCCCATTTGTACCCGCTGCGAAGCAAAGCATGTCTTACGAATGACGGGATTAAAACCGGCAGAACTGGTTCCCGGCGCAACACTCAAAGTCTACGTATCATTATCCGACCCGGCCAAAGCCTACCTCGCCCTGCCAAGCTCTGGCGAGAAACAGTCGCAAATGTGGACGGTATTCTTATGGCTGATCTTTGCACCTGCCATGTGCCTGCTGTTTTACAAGCTGGAAGGGAGTGGCAAGAAGCCGGATGAAGATGTGGCAAAGGCCCCTTGACACGCTCAACTCCTCCCTCGCTGATCACCAGTGCCTTTCGATGTAGTTAAGCAGCTTCTTGACATTAAGAATTAGTTGCGTTTGACAACAATCACTTTCTTCGCTTATGATTGTTGCGTAAAGCAACCAATTTTTGATCATGAACGACAATTCCAGCACAGGGACCCTGATCAGGGAATTTGCCCGACTCTATGTACGCGATCAGCGCACCCATGCCGCCTGCGGTGACGCCGCATCAACAGTGCAATGTCACTTGATGACAGAATTACTGCGCGAAGATGGACTGACACAGCAGGCACTGGTAACGCGCCTGGGGCTGGATAAAAGCTGGATTAGCCGGGCCACGGATGCGCTGGTTGCCGAAGGCAGCCTCAAGAAAACTACGAATCCTGATAATCGCCGTAGCGTCAACCTCAGCCTGACCCCGGCTGGTCGCCAGCGTGCCAGCCTGCTGGATGCACAACTGAATAGCCACGCTGATCAATTATTATCTACAGCCAATGCAGCGCAACTGGCCTTGGTACGTGCCGCCATGCAGATATTGCTACCTGCTGCGCAAAACCGCAAAGCTGCCACTTGTACACCGCAAAAAGCCAAACCAGGCAAAAATCTGACCAGATTAACTTTGCTTGACAGCGAATTGCACATTAGCCCAGCCATGGAAGCAGACTGGCCAGCTATCTCCCGACTGTTGCAAGGCTTGGGCTTGTCACTGGATGGTGCAAAAGAACATCTCAACAACTTCAAGTTGATACAGGCTGGCAAGGAGTTACTGGGCTGCGCCGGGCTGGAGATATATGGCAAGTCCGCCCTCTTGCGCTCACTCGCCATCAAACCTGAAGCACAGGGCCAGCATTGCGGTACACGCCTGGTGCAACACATGATCAAAACCGCTAACGCAGCCGGTGTAACACATTTGTATTTGCTGACGACAGATGCAGAAGCATATTTTCAAAAACTGGGGTTTGAAAAAATCGACACCAGCAAATTACCTTCAGCAATGCATGCTTCACGACAGCTACAAGGTGCGTGCCCTGCATCAGCAATTGCCATGCTGTTGAAAATCAAAAAAACACATTAATCAGAAGCTGCACAAACAATGAAACACACGCCCCACGCCTACCAGACCATTGCCATACTGGCTGTCACGCAAATCCTGTCCTGGGGTTCCTTGTACTACGCCATCGCCATCCTGGCACCTGAAATCCAACGCGAGATGGCCTGGCGTGCGGAATTGGTATTCGCGGCATTTTCATGGAGCCTGCTGGTAGCTGGCATAATCGCCACCTACATTGGCATCTTGCTCGATCGCCACGGTGGCAAGTTCATCATGGGCTTGGGCTCGCTGGTCTGTGGCATTGGTTTGATTATTCTCAGTCAGGCGCACAATCTGGCCATGTACTATTTTGCCTGGAGCATACTCGGAATGGCCATGGCCATGACTCTATATGAAGCCGCTTTTGCCACCCTGACCCAGCAATTCAAAGAACACAGTCGCCAGGCAATTTCTACACTGACCCTGTTTGGCGGTTTTGCCAGTACGGTATTCTGGCCTCTTACCCAGCAACTGAATGGCATAATGGGCTGGCGAAATACCTATTTGGCTTATGGCCTGGCGCAAATTTTGCTGTGCCTGCCGCTGCATCTCCTGTTGCAAAGCAAGCGCGCGTCGCCTGATAGGCTCATACCTGGTGCAGCACAAAAGAAAAATTTTAGCCTGCAAGAAGCGATACGCCATCCCACATTCTGGACCCTGGCTTTTGCCTTTTCTGCCAACAGCTTTGTTTTTTCAGCCTTATCCGTCCACTTGATTCCATTGTTGAAGGAAATGGGACATGCGGCAAAACTGGCTGTGCTGATGGCTGCCTTGATTGGCCCCATGCAGGTCGTGGGCCGCATCGGCGAGATGACTATTGCAAGAAATGTCTTGCCACAGACTGTGGGTAAATTCACTTTTGCCGCTTTGCCCGCTGCCTTGCTGGCTTTGATCTTTCTGGGGGCACAGGCCTGGGCTGTAGCCTTGTTTTGCATATTCTATGGCTTGAGCAATGGCATCCTCACCATCGTACGTGGCACCATACCGCAAACCCTGTTTGGTTCGGAAAACTATGGCGCAATCTCGGGAGCTATGTCTGGGCCCGCCTTGCTTTCAAAGGCAGCAGGCCCATTGCTGATCGCCAGCCTGATACATCACACGACATCGCCCTACCCTATTCTGGTCTGCTTACTACTGTTTGCCCTGACATCACTGGTATTTTATTTTGCTGCCTTGCGTAGCGTCAAAAGTTAAGGTTTATCGCTTTTATCTTCTGCCTCATACTCAGTATATTTCCTGGCATCGCCTTTAACTTGCGCCACTGGATATTTGATAGCGTTCAGGACAATTTTTTCCATGCTGGCAGCGAACAGGTCCACGTCCAGGGCATCGGCCAGCATGACCAGATAATTCAGCACATCCGCCATTTCATGGCGTATGGCGGTTCTGGCCTGCTCATCCAGTTCCTCTGCCTTGCCAGTCGGCAGCCATTGAAAGATTTCCAGCAACTCGGCTGCCTCGACAGTCAGTGCACTGGCCAGATTTTTGGGCGTGTGGAACTGCGCCCAATCGCGCTCAGCAACAAACTGGCGCAAACGGTCACGGATGTCTGTGTATTGAACTTCAGGTGCAGTAGTTGTTTGGGACATGATGTAAATAAAAGGAAGCTGCAGAGAAAGTGGCCAAGTTACGACCGCGGACGGTATTGTACATGGCCTCGCAATTCCTTCTGTTTTATCTTCATCTCAAGCCCGCAAGTTGATGCCTCCTTCGCGTATTGCCTTTCCTCTACCTCCTCCTTTCTGTATCAATTCTCCAGGAAGCGCTGTGCATCCAGGGCTGCCATGCAACCCGTGCCCGCGCTGGTAATGGCTTGACGATAAATATGGTCCTGTACGTCGCCTGCTGCAAACACGCCTGGTACATTAGTGGCTGTTGCCATGCCTTCTGTACCTGTGCGGGTCTTGATGTAACCGTTATACATTTCCAGTTGTCCGTCAAAAATGCTGGTATTCGGTTTGTGGCCTATCGCTATAAAGACACCATGCACAGTGATAGGGGTAACTGTTCCATCTGCAGCTTTGACATTGATGCCGGTTACGCCAGATTCGTCACCAACC
>Ga0187843_10000833_pt1 | contig 20335 bp, 20 predicted proteins | sample SpaLakP09_SKY_43_FD_134516 | JGI IMG/M metagenome (GOLD analysis project Ga0187843, IMG submission 134516) | Oligotrophic lake water microbial communities from Sparkling Lake, Wisconsin, USA - SP09_SKY_43 | ecosystem: Environmental > Aquatic > Freshwater > Lake | place: USA: Sparkling Lake...
AGGCGGGACAGCGATCCGGCGCGCCAATGCGCCGGAGCAGTTGCGTTCTATTCCTTGCCAGCCTCAGGCAGCAGGCCGAAAAAGTCGGCCATGTTGCCCTCGGTCCAATCCTTCACCAATGCGCCATCGCACCAGACCCGGTAGGCGTACCTGCGTTGCTCGTGGGCCGCGCCCAGCAGGCGGCTCTCGACGACGTAGGTCTTGCCGGCGACACAAATTTTCATTTGATGAGAAGGCGCCGCCGGTTTTTCTCGCTTGCCCATGGCTTTCCTGGTGTTGCCTGCCCGACCGCCGCCGTGGCGGGTTTTCTGCGACGCTTCAGGCCTTGCTGCTTGACCCAGGTCAGCTTCCCGTCAGAACGGCGGCACTTGTCCGACATCATTTCGCAATGGGCACTACAATGCCCGCTTGGTACAAACGTCAACACCTTCAACACAACGATGCCAACTTCCCGCAGGTCGAGAAGTCATCGACAACAAGGATGGCGTAAGCTCCCCTCGCTACCGTACGGATATCTGCCTATTTCCATATTTTGCACAGAGCAGAGCTAACGAAAAGTGAAAGATATTAAAAATGCTGACTTTCGTTGCATTTCTGCCATCTTTAAAATATTAAATATGTGAAATATAAAAATTTGTCCGCGCGCAGTTATACTTTTACAAGGATCAATCAAATGGGTCGCGCAGTACCCTCTGATGACAACCAAACACCCCCCAGCGACCCGGCGATGACCTCGCGGGAAGCAGCCCGGCTGCTGGGCGTGTCGATCACCACCGCCCAGATGTGGATGGAGAGCGGCATGCTGGCCTCCTGGAAGACACCGGGTGGCCACCGGCGCACCCGGCTGAGTTCGGTCATGACCTTGCTCGGCCATCGTGAAGTGAAACAACCCGAGCCCACGGCCGGCCCCGTCGTGCCCCAGATCGAAGTGCCTTATCCGGTCAGCGCGAATGAAGCCGAACGTGCCCGCTTCGTTGAACAGACAATGGAAGACACACATTCCGAGGCCCGCTTTCATCGCCTGACATGGCTCGCCAGCGAATTGCTGGACGTCCCCATTGCCCTGGTCACCTTCCTGACCTCGGAGCTGCAGATCTTCCGTGCGGCACATGGCCTGAACATCAGCTCCACGCCGCGCTCGTGGGCCTTCTGCAACTACGCCGTGATGCAGGAAGAGATCTTCACCGTCTCCGACGCCACCAAGGATCCGCGTTTCGTCAACAATCCCATGGTCACGGGCACGCCCTTCATCCGTTTCTATGCCGGCATCCGCCTGATGTACCTGGGCCGTGCTTTCGGCTCCCTGTGCGTCATCGATACCGAACCGCGCATCCTGCGCGCCCACGAGCGGCAGGCACTCGAGGAACTGGCGGCCCTGGCCACCGATATGCTCTCGCTGCAACTGCTGGAATCGAACCTGCCGTAAGCCCCGCGCCCCGGGCAGGGCGCTGGCTGCCCGGCGCAGCACTACTGCGCGCGCGGGCCTCATGGGGCCATTCCCAGCCACGGCTCCGGCCCTCTGTCCAAGCAGCACGAATCAGCCCATCACCTGCGCCGACGGCGCCAGCTTGAAGGTCGAGACCAGCCGCGCCAGCGCGGCGGCCTGCGAGGTCAGTGCCTCGGCCGCAGCAGCGGCCTGCTCCACCAGCGCCGAGTTCTGCTGGGTGGCTTCATCCATGTGACCGATGGCATCGTTGACCTGCTCGATGCCCTCGCTCTGCTCGCGGCTGGACAGGCTGATCTCCGCAATCACGTCGGTCACCTTGCGCACGCTGGCCACGATCTCTTCCATGGTCTGCCCTGCGCCCTTGACCTGGCCGCTACCGCTCTGAACCTTGGCCACCGAGGCGCCGATCAGCTCCTTGATCTCCTTGGCCGCTGCCGCGCTGCGCTGGGCCAGCGTGCGCACTTCCGAGGCCACCACCGCGAAGCCGCGGCCGCCCTCGCCGGCGCGCGCCGCTTCCACGGCCGCGTTCAAGGCCAGGATGTTGGTCTGGAAAGCGATGCCGTCGATCACGCTGATGATGTCCACGATCTTCACCGAGGATTGATGGATGTCTTCCATCGTTGCCACCACCTCGCCCATCATGTGGCCGCCCTTGACTGCGATACCCGAGGCCGAGGCCGCCAGCTCGTCGGCCTGGGCGGCATTGGCCGTGCTCTGGCGCACGGCCGAGGTGATCTCTTCCATGGCGCTGGCGGTTTCTTCGAGCGAACTGGCCTGGCGTTCGGTGCGGGCCGACAGGTCGACATTGCCGGAGGCAATTTCCGACGACGCGCGTTCGATCGCATCGGTCCCCTGCCGCACCTGTCCGACGATGGCGGCCAGGCTGTCGCGCATCATGCGCAGGGCATGCAGCAGGCTGCTCTGGTCACCGCGGCGGGTGGCAACCTCCACGGCCAGGTCGCCATGCGCGATGCGCTGGGCGATGGCCATCGCATAGGCGGGCTCGCCGCCGAGCTGGCGCAGCAGGCCGCGCGTGATGGTGAAAGCCACCGCAACCGCAATAACGATCGCGACGGCGGCCAGCAAGGCGATGAGCCGCAAGGCGGCAGTGGCCGAATGCTCTGCAGCCACGCCGGCCTCGGTGCTCTGGCTGGCGATGTCGCCGATGAGCAGGTTGATGTCGGCCACGATCTTGCGGCGCAGGGGACTGCAGTCATTGACCAGGAAGTTGCGATAGGCCTCCATCGCCCCGCTCTCCCGGAATTGACGCGGGCGCTTGAGTTCATCGGCCATCTGCAGCAGGCCCGTGCGCACCGGGCTGAAATGGGGATTGCCCGCCAGGCGCGATTCCAGCTTTTGCAGCTCGGCGAGATAGAGCGCCTTCTGTTCATCGACAATCTTCAGCTCGGTTTGCGCATCGGCGTCGCTCAGGAAGACGTAGGCATTGCGCGCCGCGATACCGGTCTGGTCCAGCGCCTCGCGGGCCACGTAGAGCGGCGCCAGGCTTTCGTTCTGGACTTCGTTGGCACGTTCGATGGAGTTGCGCAGGCCATTGATCCCGAACATGGCTACCGCCACCAACACGAGCATCATTACCAGCAAACTGGCGAACCCCAAGCTCAGCTTCACGCCGATCTTAATGTCTGACAAGGCCTTCATTGGTTTCCCCGAGTGGCGTGCATGACGCAAATATAAAAAATATACAAATAATTATGAGATATCACGGACTTTAGGTCATATATTTCATAATTTTTGCAGTATTTACGCACACAAAGGTCTTACCAGCAAAATGAAACTTGCAGCATTGTCGTTTTTGTATCACGGCGTGACAGTTTCACCACAACTATGCGAGCCGGTGCTCGCCACTTTTCCCTCAATCCGGTACTGCGCGCGTGAAATGCTCTCCAGCCTTGCCTGGCCAGCGCTCCACGAGGCATGGCGCTCCGAAAGAAAGATGAGCAAAAATCAGTCGCTGCGAGAGACGGAAGAGCGCCCCCTTCTCCGTGATGACAAAAAAAGCGACCGGCATCACCGGTCGCTTCTGTCTCCAGCAACACACCCGCAAGCTCAGGCCGTGAGCACCACCTTGCGGCATTCCTCGCGTTTTTCATTGAAGATCCGGTAACCCTCCGCGGCCTCCTCCAGGGGCAGGCGGTGGGTGATGATGGCCTCCGGACGCAGCCAGCCATCCTCGATGCTGGCCAGCAGCTCCGGCATGTAATGCTGCACATGGGTCTGGCCGGTCTTGATGGTGAGCCCTTTCTCGAAGATGTCGCCGAACAGGAAACCGTGGATGAAGCCGGCATACACACCCGGTACGCTCACGGTGCCGCCGCGCCGCACCGAGGCGATGCAGTGGCGCAGTGCCTGGCCGCTGCTGCCTTCGAGCTTGAGGTTGGTCATCGCGGTTTCGAGCACGCTGCCCTTGGCCTCGAAGCCGACCGCATCGATCACCGCATCCACACCGCGGCCGGCGGTATTGGCGATGATGGTTTCGCCCGGATCAGCCTGGTCGAAATTGATCGGAATCGCATCATATTGCTCGGCCGCGAAGCGCAAACGGTAGTCGTGGTGATCGACGATGAAAATCTTTTCCGCACCCAGCATGCGGGCGCATGCGGCCGCCATCTGGCCCACCGGACCTGCGCCGTAAATGGCGACGCTGGACCCTTCACGCACGCCGGCATTCTTCACTGCCTGGTAACCGGTGGGCAGGATATCGCTCAGGAACAGCACCTGCTCATCGGCCAGCGGCGAATCGATACGGATGGGGCCGACGTCAGCCTTGGGCACGCGCACATACTCGGCCTGTCCGCCCGGCATGCCGCCATACAGATGGCTGTAGCCAAACATGGCGGCCCCCGAGCGGATGCCCTTGCCGTTCATGATCGCGCCGCGATCCGGGTTGGTGGTCTCACAGGCGGCGTAGAGATGCTGGTCGCAGAAGAAGCACTGGCCACAGGCGATGACGAAGGGCACCACCACGCGGTCGCCCTTCTTGAGGCGCTTCACGCCCGGCCCCGCTTCCACCACGACGCCCATGAATTCATGGCCGAGGATGTCCCCCGCCTTGGTGGCGGGAATCTTGCCGCGATAGAGGTGCAGGTCGGAGCCGCAGATGGCGGTGGCAGTGACCTTGAGGATGATGTCATCGGCTTCCTGGATGATGGGGTCGGGGACGGTCTCGACCCGCACGTCATGGGCTGAATGGTAGAGCAATGCGCGCATGGGGACTCCTTGTATGGGCTGGTCTGGGCGACATGAAATGAGCTGCGAAGGGGAAACTGGGAGGCAACCGTGCAAACTCAGCGCGGTGCGCGGGCGTCGTCCTGCACGATGTCGAACTCGGGCTTGGCGATTTCCTTGTTGGCGTTGTCGGTACTGGTTTCGCGCGCTTCCACATGGTCGCTGCGGGCTGCGCGGCTGGTGGCGTCGCCGCTGGACTGGGCGGGACTCGGGTTGGCACGGGTGGGCAGTTTCGATTCGATGGCCATGCGGTTCTCCTTGGGAAGGCTGAGGGGGAAAGTACCTGAGCTTCCACCCTAACGAGAGCATGGACTATCCACCATCAGCGGTCCCCGCCTGACCCTGTGGGGCAAGGCTGTCGGACGCGTCAGCGGGGCTTGATGAGCGTGCGCGCAGCAGCCGGCGCGACGCAGGAATACCTGGGTTGGCTGCGCCCCTGTCAGCAGCGCGGAGCCCGCTTTGGCGGCGCCGGCTGACATACACGGCGTGCGTGCGGCATTAGCATCCATGAGCAGCTGCAGCACCGCGCGCCTGCCCGCTTGCATGAAGGCGCGCAATCCATTCATCCAAGGACAAGGAGAGCATCATGACCGACGCCCTGAACAAGCACACCCATCCTCCCGACACGTCGGGTCCGCAAAACCTGCAGACCGAGGGCAATCCGCGCAGCGGCACCAACGAGCGCGACATGCTCGACCGCGGCAAGGAATACGCGCCGGGCGACAGCGACAAGCCTGCCTCCCGCAACAAGCCGGAAGGCGACAATTACTCGGAGCAGGACATGCGGGAGAACAGTCCGCAGCTGTAAAGACTGGCCCATCCCCCTGCCGGGGCGGCGCAGATTCATCGCTCCGGCAGATCAATCCGTCTCAAAGGATCAACGGCAGAGATCAATCTTCACGGTCGAATTCGGCCAGCACCATTTCCACCTGCAGGCACTGCAGTTTCAATTCCTTGATGGCACGGCGATAGCGGCGAAAGTCGCGGCGCTCGGGCAAGCCCTCCGCACCCTTGCTGACCCGCACCACGTCATGCACGATGTTCTGCAGGATGGCCGCTGCCTGCTCGTGCGAGGCCTTGAGCCGATTCACTCCCTCGATCAGCGCTTGTTTCTTCTTCATGGTGGGTTCCAGGTTTTGCCGGCATCGCAGGCCATGGGCACGCGACGCCTTTAACAAGCCATGGAGTCCGGTGGGCGGTGTTGGTTCCTCAACGCGCGTGTCGACTTATCAGCCCCGTAGATGGCGCGGTACTCATTGATCTGATCCGCAGATGAAAACGATGAGCTGACCTCGCTTGACCCGCTGCGGAAGAGCTCATGGCAGAGCAGCAACTCTTCTTCAGTGATGCTGGCAAGACTGACAGTCCGCGCCGCCCCCTCATCGGGAAACACGCCGATATCACGGCGGCGGGCACCTGCCTAAGATGAAGACTCGTAGGGAAGACAAAGCCCTGCGGCCCCCCCCCTCATGACTCAAGGAGAAACATCATGGCAAACCAGAACCAAGGCTCGACCAGCAACCGAGGCTTCGCTTCGATGGATGAGAACAAGCAGCGCGAAATCGCCAGCCAGGGCGGCAAGGCCGCTCACGAAAAGGGCACCGCGCACGAGTTCAGCTCGGAAGAAGCACGTGAAGCCGGCCGCAAGGGCGGCCAGAACAGCCACAGCGGTGGCAACCAGGGCAACAACCGCTAAGCGCGGTGGCTTGCTGAAGGCAGAGGGCCCTGCGGGGCCCTCTTTTTTGTTGCGCATTTCCCCTCGATGCCGTCCGCTTCTTCCGTGATTACTTCCCCCTTTCCAAGGAGACCACCATGACCGTCAAAACCCTGAAAGATCTCTTCATCCACAGCCTCTCCGACGTCTACAGCGCCGAGAAGCAGCTCACGCGCGCCCTGCCCCGGCTGGCGCGCGCAGCCACCACGCCCGAGCTGCGCCAGGCCTTCGAACAGCATCTGGAAGAAACCCAAGGCCAGATCGAGCGCATCGACCGGCTGGTGGAAAATGCCGAGCTGCGCCTCAAGCGCATCAAGTGCGTGGCCATGGAAGGCCTGGTGGAAGAAGGCCGCGAGCAGATCGATGAAATCGAAAAAGGTCCGGTGCTGGACGCCGCCCTGATCGGTGCGGCGCAAAAGGTGGAGCACTACGAGATTGCCACCTACGGCACCTTGTGCGCGCTGGCCAAGCAACTGGGGCTGGACGACGCGGCAAAACTGCTCGATGAAACGCTGCAGGAAGAAAAGGCTACCGATGAAAAGCTCAGCCAGCTGGCGCTGCAGAAGGTCAACCAGCAGCTGGCCGCCTGATTCGCAAGCCAGTATCGGCCAGGATGGAATGCAGGCCGCACCCGAAACCCGGGTGCGGCCTGTACCGTATGGAAGAGCAGGAGGCCGATCACTTCACGGTGATGTTGATGCCGTGCGCCATCATGTGGCCATAGGAACGGTGTTCACCATCGGCAAACTGGTCCGTGAGCTTGTACTTGCCGGGCGGCAGCGTGACCATGACTTCCGTCTCGCCCTTGTCCAGATGGAGATGGGTGTCATCGTTTGGAATGACGTCCCCCTTGCCCACGGCACCATGATTGATGAGCAGATGGTGATGCCCCGTCCCTTCCACCACCTTGCCGGCCGGGCGCGTGGTCATGGAATGCGCAGCCAGCCGCACACGGAAGGGACTGGTCACGGTCTGGCCGGTCTTGGGTTCGAGGATGCTCACGGTGGGCTCATCGGCATGGGCCGGCAGCGCATGCATGGCCAGCATCAACAGGCCGCCGCAGCTAGCGCGCAACAGGGCAGGACGGGAAAGCGGATTGAACATGGAGACTCCTGTAGTGAAGAAAAAAATGAAGGCCGCCTTGGGCAGGCGAGTGCCGGATGGCAAATGTTCAGATCGACAGCGGGCCGCGTCCTTGCTGTGGCAATCCTGCATGCAGCTTGGCCAGCAGGCTACGTAGCTGGGTCCGGTACTCCAGCACCACGCTGCGCTCGCAATAAGGACTCCATGCCGGATCGAGCGCCAGCTCGGCGGGGTCCGATGCGCTGGCGGGAGGCAGGGGGCGCCGCGCGGTGGTTTCACCGGGCGCCGACAGTCGTACCTGGGTGGCCTGGCCGAGGCTCTCGCGCAGCTCCAGCAGGGTCAGCGCGACCGTGCGGTACTTGTAGGGCGCTTCCAGCTGCACTGCGCAGGCAGCACACACCAGGCGCAGCCTGGCCTTGACATCCTTGTGGCTGTGCGCCTGCCGACCTTCGTTCCAGGCCGCACCAAAGAGCAGCGGACCGGCATGATTGAGATAGGCTTCCAGGCAGAATGAGAGCAGCATCAGCACCGACAGGAACACCCAGCGCGAACCGGACTGCTCTTCCCCCGCCTTCCTGATGAGCAGCTCGGCGCCGCGCCACAGTTCCACATAGGTCAGCGCCGAGGGCGCAACGGCCGGCTCATCGTCAGGAGTGGGACTGGTCATGATGGCTTGCCTCATGAGAGCGCCGTATCCATCACCATCATCAGCACGAAACCGATGATGAGGCAGCAGGTCGCGGCCAAGGCATCGCGCCGGCGATGCGGATCCGGAATCACTTCATGGGCCAGCACGAAGAGCATGGCACCGGCCGCGCCGCCCAGGGCCCACGGCAACATCGCCGCCGACAGCGACACCAGCGCCGCCCCGCCCACTGCAGCCAGCGGCTCCACCAGTCCCGACAGGATGCCGCAGCCGATGGCGTCGGCACGTGAATAGCCGATGCCGCGCAAGGCGGTGGCCACGATCATGCCCTCCGGGATGTCCTGCAGCGCGATGCCGAAGGTCAGCACGGAAGCCTGCTCGGGGGCCACGCCCCCATAAGCCACGCCGACCGCCAATCCTTCCGGCAGGTTGTGCAGCCCGACCGTCAGCACGAACAGCCACACCCGGCGCAGCGCCGCCTGGCGCGCCAGTTCATCGTGGCCCTGCCCGGCACGCTGCAGTGCCAGCACCAAGAGCGCACCGCACAGCACGCTGGCCCCGGTGATGAGGCTGGCCATCTGCCTGGTACTGCCGCCTTGTTCCAGGCTCTGCAGGGCCGGGAGGATGAGCGAAAAGACGGAGGCGGCCAACATCACGCCAGCGCCGAAACCGGTGCAGCAATCGGCCATGCGGGGCGAAAAACGGCGCGAGAAAAACAGCGGCAGCGTCCCCGCCGCAGTGGCTGCAGCGGCCGCCATGCCGCCCAGGTAGGCGCGCCAGATGCGTTCATCCTGGGCACTCCACCAGCCGATGGCAGCGGCCAGCAGGACCACGCCGACGGCAACCATGGGCCAGCTCAGCCGCATGGCGTCGGGGGCCGCCGTAGCAGCGGAAGTGGCCTCGGCAGGCATCGCCGTGGCGCTGGCCGGCTCCGGCTGCAACAGCGTGAGCGCGGTCACGGAGGGCTCGACTTTCTTGAGCATGTTGTCCTTGCGTGAGCGGAGAGGAAATCGAAACGGAAGTGACCGCAATCCAACTTGCACGGTCATGCAAGGTTCCGAGTCTAGCGGCGAGCCCGCCTGTGCTCCATCGGACTAACACTGATTGTCGGACCTGTGGTCGTCCGACGGCCACTGCTGCCGCGCTAAGGATCTCCGACACGTTTCATCGTTACCGCGCACCGGATGTTTTCCGCTCACGCCGATGGTATGGCTGAGCACTCGCCTCCTAGCATGAGGGCTCTGTTGAACGTATCGCTTCAACGCCAGGCGGCGAGGCGATTGCGTCCAGCATCTTTCCCGTTCAATCCCTCGACCTCAACAAGGAGTCCGACATGTTCGCTCACAACAAGCGCCTGCAATACACGGTACGCGTCGCCGGCCCCAATCCCGGGCTGGCCAACCTGATGCTGGAACAATTCGGCGGCCCGCAAGGCGAACTCGCCGCTGCCTGCCGCTACTTCACCCAGGCCATCGCTGAAGAAGATCCCGGCCGCAAGGACATGCTCTTCGACATCGCCACCGAAGAACTGAGCCACCTGGAAGTGATCGGCAACATCGTGGTCATGCTCAACAAGGGCGCCAAGGGCAAGCTGGCCGAAGGCGTGGAAGAAGAAGGCATCCTCTACAAGGAAATCACCGGTGCCGGCAACGACAGCCACATCACCCAAGTGCTCTACGGTGCCGGCGCGCCGCTGGTGAACTCGGCCGGTGTGCCGTGGAGTGCCGCCTATATCGACACCATTGGCGAGCCCACTGCCGACTTGCGTTCGAACATCGCCGCCGAGGCGCGTGCCAAGATCGTTTATGAGCGCCTCATCAACCTCACCGACGATCCGGGCGTCAAAGAAGCGCTGGGTTTCCTGATGACGCGCGAGATCGCCCACCAGAAGTCGTTTGAAAAAGCGCTTTATTCCATCCGCCCAAACTTCCCCCCCGGAAAAATGCCTGGCGATCCGCGCTTCTCGAAGGTCTACGTCAATCTCTCGCAAGGCCTGGGCGAACAGACCGGCCCATGGAATGACGGCAAGCAGTGGGAGCGCCTCGATGGCGCCGATGCCCTGACCCCGGTCGATGGCGGCGACGGCCAGGCTACCGTGGAACTCGGTGCCGAAGAGCAGGCCATGCTGGACCAGATGGCGGCCCGCACGGCTTCAGCGCAGGATGGCGAACCGCTGACCGGCGCCGAGATCGGTTCGGCCGATCCGGACATGAACCTCAAGGCCAAGAAGCCCTGACCCCCGGTCTTGAAACGGTGTGCGCCTTGCCCTGCGCAAAGCGCCACCGCAATCCTGGAACCCGACAAGGAGAATGCCATGACCACCGAGGTCAACGAAAACCTGCTGGCCTGGCTCAAGGATGCCCACGCCATGGAACAGCAGGCTGAACACATGCTCAAGGCCCAGGCCAGCCGCATTGATCACTACCCTGAACTGAAAGCGCGGCTGGAGTCGCACCTGCAGGAAACCCTGGGCCAGCAGGAATTGGTAGAGGGATGCATCAAGCGGCTCAACGGCAGCGCCTCTCTTTTCAAGGACATGGCGGGGCGGATGACCGCCTTTGCACAGGCTGCAGGCGGCATGACCCAGCACGATGAAATCGTCAAGGGCGCCATCGCCGGCTACGTATTCGAGAATCTTGAAATCGCCTGCTACACCTCGCTCATCGCCGCCGCGCGCGAAGCCGGTGACAGCGAAACCGAGCGCATCTGCCAACAGATCCTGGAACAGGAAAAAGCCATGAGCAGCTGGATGCTCAATCACCTGCCCACGGTCACCCGTGACTTCCTGGTGCGCTCGGCCACCCCGGGCCAGAAGGCCAAGGTCTAGCGCATTGGCCGGCAACCGCAACAGCAGCCCAAGGAAAATCCGATGACGACGCAGGAACCGACCGTGGCCGCTTTCCCCTTCCCGACACTGGCCAGCGCACAGCGCGCCTACGACGCCCTGCGCGAACGCGGCCTCACGCCAGAGCAGATGGAATTGCGGGTGATGGATGATGAAGCCGGGCCGTCCAGCGGCAACTTCATCCTCGAGTACAAGGAAACCGACGTCCACTTCGACAGCAGCTGGATGGACAGGCTGGGCAGCCGCGACGATCCCAACGTGGGAGCGGGCCGGCAGGAAGTCTTCTGGTCTTGCGAAGCACTGCTGCTGGTGAGCACGCGCGACCCGCACCTCCTCAACGCCTTGCAGGAGGTCTATCGCGCCAGCGGCATGGACTTCGATGCGGCGCGTCAGCGCAGGGACGGCGCATCCTGAGGCGAGTTGGCTGGCTGTCCCTCCAGCCATGCCTGCACCTGCCCGGCCGCCAGCGGAACCGAGAACAGGTAGCCCTGTCCGTACATTGCCCCGAGCTCGCGCAGGCTGTGCAGATGCGCGGGCGTTTCCACCCCTTCCACCACACAGGCCAGTTGCATGTCATGCGTGAGGGCCAGCAAGGACTTGACGATCTTGTGGCTCACCGCATTGTGCTCGATGTCGGCCACGAAGCTCTTGTCGATCTTGATGCGCGTCAGCGGCAGCGCGTGCAGATGACTCAGGCTGGCATAGCCGGTACCGAAATCATCGAGCGTGATGCCGCAGCCCAGCCGGCGCAAGGCGCTCACCAGCTGGCGGGATTTCTGCAGGTCCTGCAGCACTGCCGTTTCGGTGATCTCCAGGTCCAGCCGCGTGGGACACAGCCCTGACTGGCTGATGACCTGCACGATCTGCGCCATCCCTTCGCTGGTGTTGATGTCGTTGGCCGACAGGTTGAAGGACAGGCGGATCCCGGGCGGCCAGGCCGCAGCGGCCTGCAGCGCCTTCTTCAGCAGGATCACGCTCAACTGGTTGATGATGCCCATGCGCTCGGCCGCCGGGATGAACTCCATGGGGGCCACCGTGCCCTTGACGGCGCTGTGCCAGCGCGCCAGGGCTTCGAAGGCGATCGGCTGGCAATCCTCCAGGCGCACGATGGGCTGGAAGAACACCGACAGTTCACGGTCGAAGTCAGCCAGGCGCAAGGCTTGCTCGATGTTGGCATTGCGCTGGATCTGGGCCTTGTCCTTTTCGGAGAAGAGCGTCACGGTCCCGCGCCGCTCCCGCTTGCCCTGGTACAGCGCATAGTCGGCGTGCTCATAGAGCGAACTGGCGTCCACGGCCATGTCGGGGAACGTGGCCACGCCCACCGAGGCGGCAATCTGTACCGTGGCCTTGTAGAGCATGAAGGGCCGGCGCAAGGCATCGCAGATGCGGCCGCCGAATTGCTGCAGGGCCTCGTCACTGAGGTTGGCATCGATGATGATGGAAAACTCGTCACCGCCCAGGCGCGCCAGGTGGAAATGATCGTCCAGGCAAACGGCGGTGAGGCGCTGGCCCACTTCCACCAGCAGCTGGTCGCCATGGGTGTGGCCATACAAATCATTGACGGCCTTGAACCCGTCGAGGTCAAGGATGGCGACCGCAAAGCGCTGGCCGCGCGCGGTGGCCCGGGTACAGATCTCGTTGAGCTGGGCAAAGAATTTGCGCCGGTTGGGAATCTGCGTGAGCGAATCGAGATTGGCCAGGCGCAGGTTCTCGTTGCCCAGCAGCGTGGTCTTGACCTGGGCATCGATGAGCCGGACGAAATCGTTGTAATGGCTGTTGACGATGGCCAGCATGCCGATGGTCACCAGCACCACGTTCAGGGCCGCGGCCACGAAGGTGGGAATGTGGGTGGAGAGGAAGAAGACCGTGAAAATGCCATTGACGATCAACGCAACCGACAGCGCCGCCGAGCGCAGGTACATCAGACAGAAGATGCAGCAGATGACGGTGATGCCCATGTAGAAGGCGACATGGGCCTGGGCATAACTGTCGCCGTAGGGAAACAGCATCACCGACCACAGCGAGAAACTGAGCGCAATGGGTGCTGCCAGGAAACTGGTGCGCTTGAGCGCCTTGGCGGCCATGCCGGGCGTGGGATCGACCAGGCGGCCGCGCCACCAGAACGTCAGGCGCGCCACGCACAGCACCGTCAGCATCGCCGGGAAATACAGGCTCAGCCAATACGGTGCCAGCGGGTAATAGGTCTGTGCCAATGCCCAGCTGTTGATCAGCAGGATCAAATACATCATCGGCATCTTGCCGGAGAACGCGCGGTACTGCGCGATGAGCAGCTCGGGCTGATCGTAGTCCACGCGCCAGTAACGGCGCACCATGCTCATCAATGAAGAAGCAGACATCCTGTGCTCTGTGCCTTTTCTACTTTTACGCCGCAGCCAGGGAGCCATGAGGGGCCGGCATCAGCCTTTGCAACCATTATCCATCCGGGCTTCGATTATAGGTGCGATGAGCCCCTCCCAAACTCAGGAAAAGCCTGATGTATTCCCGCTTTCCGGGCGATGGGGCAGGCCACGGCGGGCTGCCGGAACGCAGCGTTCAGCCTGGCCAACACCATCCCGCAGGAAAGGATGAGCTCGGGCAACATCTGCGCGGGCCATCCGCAAATAGCGTCCTTGTCCTACAGCATCCTCACGAAGGCTCATCTACAATCAGGCGTAATCAGAAATCAAGGTTCGCCATGCCCGAGTTTCCCCCTCGTGCTGATCCCTTGCCGCTCGCCGCCGGATCAGCCGTTCCCGCTATCCCTGTGGCCGCCTGTTTCGCGGTCGATGCCCGCTGGCAACTGGTCTACCTGGATGATGCCGCGGCAAGCTTGCTGGGCCAGCGCCAGGAGGGCGCGCACGCGCTCCTGGGCGCATCGCTGTGGGAATCTTTTCCGGCGATGGTCGGCAGCGTACTTGAGTTGCAACTGCGCGCGGCCCTGGCCGACGGCCAATGCCGGCAGTGCGTTTATTCACCACCCGGCCTGGCCCATTGCTTTGACGTGGTCTGCAGCCCGCAAGCACAGGGCGTCTCGGCCAACCTGCGCGAGCGCTTGCCTGCCGCCGCGCCGATTCCGGAGCTTCCCTCCGAGCGCACGTTGCACGAACAACGGCGGCGTTTCTACGAAACCTTCCTCTCCACCACGCCTGACCTGGCCTATGCCTGGGACCTGGATCACCGTTTCACCTACGCCAACCGCGTACTGCTGCAGATGTGGGGCAAGAGCTGGGACGAAGCCATCGGCAAGACCTGCCTGGAGCTGGGCTATGAGCCCTGGCATGCGGAAATGCACAGCCGCGAGATCGAACAGGTGCGTGCCACCAAGCGCCCGGTGCGCGGCGATGTGCCCTTCAACGGTACCTTCGGCCGGCGCATCTATGACTACATCATCTTCCCCGTGCTCGGCCCCGATGGCGAAGTCGAGGCCGTGGCCGGCACCACCCGCGACGTCACCGAGCGCAAGAACAGCGAGGCGCGCCAGCACGCCCTGTTCCGCCTGGCCGAAGCGATCCGCGCGGCCGGCTCGCTCACCGAGGTGGCCAGCGCAGCCGCCCATGTGATCGGCGATGCCCTCACCGCGCGCTGGGTCAGCTACAAGACGCTCGGGCCGCAGCAGCAAGTATTGGAACTGGGCCAATGGAGTTTCCACCCCGACGGGAACGATGCCACCGCACTGGCCCTGCACGATGAGCGGCGCCTGTCGCAGACGCTGCGCAGCGGCAGCGTGGTACTGGTCGGCAATGTCGCTGATGACGCCCGTGCCGCCGGCGTGCGGCAGACGCATCTGGCGCACGGTGCGGCCTCCTACATGGATGTCCCGATCATTGAAGGCGGCGAGCTGGTCGGCGTGGTGCACGTGAGCAGCAACGTGCCCCGCACCTGGACCGACAATGAACTGGCCATCGTGCGTGACGTGAGCGAGCAGACACGGGCGGCCTTTGAACGCATCCGCAACCAGCAGGCGCTGACCACCAGCGAGGCGCGCCTGCGCGAGATCAACGAGTCGCTGGAAGCCGAGGTCAGCGCACGCACCAAAGAACTGATGGCAACCGAAGAAGCGCTGCGCCATTCACAGAAGATCGAGGCCATCGGCCAGCTCACCGGCGGCCTGGCGCATGATTTCAACAACCTCCTGGGCGGCATCACCGGCAGCCTGGACCTGATGCGGGTACGGCTGGTGCAGGGGCGCGGCGATGAACTGTTCCGCTACATCGACCTGGCCGCGCGCAGCGCGCAACGTGCGGCCTCCCTCACGCAGCGGCTGCTGGCCTTCGCGCGCCGGCAGACGCTGGCACCGAGCCCGACCAACGTCAACGCCCTCATCGGCGGCATGGAGGAACTGATCCGCCGCACCATCGGCCCGGCCATCACGCTGGAAGTGGTGACCGCCGTGGCGCTGTGGCCGACCTTCGTCGATGGCCCGCAGCTGGAAAGCGCCCTGCTGAACCTGTGCATCAATGCCCGCGACGCCATGCCCGATGGCGGCCGCCTGACCATTGAAACCGCCAACAAATGGCTGGATGACAAATGGGCGCAGGAACGCGATCTCCCGGCCGGACAGTATGTCTGCATCGCTGTCACCGACAACGGGACCGGCATGGCGCCCGATGTCCTGGCACGGGCCTTCGATCCGTTCTTTACCACCAAGCCCATCGGTGAAGGCACCGGGCTGGGCCTGTCCATGGTCTATGGCTTTGCGCGCCAGTCAGGCGGACAGGTGCGGCTCTATTCGGAAGTCGGCCAGGGCAGCACGGTGTCGCTCTACCTGCCGCGCCACCTGAAGGAGGCACAAGCCGAGGAAATTGAACCTGCCAGTGCGCCAGCGGCCGCCGGCAGGGGCGAAGTGGTGCTGGTGGTAGACGACGAAGCGCCGATTCGCCTGCTGGTGGCCGAAGTCCTCACCGAGGCCGGCTATACGGCCCTGCAGGCCGAGGATGGACCGGCTGCGCTGCGCCTGTTGCATTCGGCCGCGCGCATCGACCTGCTCATCACCGATGTGGGATTGCCGGGCGGGCTCAATGGCCGCCAGGTGGCCGACGCCGCGTGCGCTGCGCGGCCGGAACTGCAGGTGCTCTTCATCACCGGCTATGCGGAAAACGCCGCCTTCGGCAATGGCCACCTCCCCACGGGCATGCAGTTGCTGACCAAACCGTTCAAGATGGATGCGCTCATGCAACGGGTCCAGGCCATCCTGGAGAGCCGCAGCACGGCCTGCTGACCATTCCATAAACGATATAAACGATATAAACGATACAAACGATACAAACGAGTTGGGCGATCAGTCGCGCGCGGCCAGCGTGGCCGGCTCGACTGCGCCCAGCCGCCACGATACCGACTGCGCCGCTGCCCGCAGCAGCAGCGCCGCCTCACCGTCAAGGGCGGTATCGAAACTGCCGCTGCTACCCATGATGGCCATGACCAGCGCCAATTGCCCCGCGTGATTGAACACCGGTGCGGCCAGGGTATGGATGCCCGGCACCGGCCGGCCCAGCGCCTGGTCCATCGCCTGCTCGCGGATCTTGCGCAGCCGTTCGGCATAGTCGTGACGCAAGCTGCCATCGGCATGGGCAACGCTGTCAGGCTGGGCGCCTTCCATGCGGATCGCATCCATGGCCAGGGCCCCGGCCAGCATGTCCGGCGGCAAATGCGCCGCGCAGACCCGGCCGATGGCGGTATGCACCATCGATAGCACGGTGCCGATGCGCAGGCTCACGTGCTGCGGCCGGGAGGACTCCTCCAGCCGCACCACGGTAGGCCCCAGCGGACCGACCACGGCCAGCGCTACCGACAGGCCGGTCTCCTGCGCCAAGGTCGCCACCTCGGCCTCGGCCTCGCGCAGCGGCGAGAGCCGTTGCAAGGCCGCCAGGCCCAGGTCGAGACTGAGGGCACCGGGGAAGAAATTGCCCTGCGCATCACGCGCCAGCACACCGATCTTCTGCAGGCTCACCAGATGCGGGAAGGCCTTGGCTGCCGGCATGCCGGCCAGCCGCGCCAGGTCGCCCAGGGGCAGCGGCCGGCCCGCCGCCAGCAAGGCGTCCAGCAGTGCACCGGTGCTGTCCAACGACTGGATGCCGCGCTGGCTGCGCGTGCCGTCCTGGTCGCCGTCTTCCGGCAGGGGCAAGGGGGGAGCAGTCTTCATGCGGCGTCCTCTTCGGTCTCGGGCAAGGTGGCTGTGATGGCCTCGATGCAACCGCGCAACTGGCGCGCAACCGTGCCGCGCCAGCCGGCATCGATCACGCCGCTGCTGCCGATCACGGTGACCAGCAACAGCAGTTGCTCTTGCGCATCGAGCAGGGGCATGCACAGGCTGGTCACACCCGGGCTGGGCAGGTCGACCGCGCGCTCCATGCCGCGCTTGCGGATGGCATCGAGTTCTTCATGGAAATGCCTGAGCTGGCTCTTGGCGACGCCCGGATGCTGCACTTCCCACAAATCCTGCCAGCCGGCAAATGGGGCATAGGCGCAATAGGTGCGCCCGGTGGCGGTGTCCGACAAGGCCATCACGGTGCCCACGTGCAAGTTCACATGCAGGGGCTTTCCGGCATGGGCGTAGTGCACGATGGTCGGTCCGGCCGGTGTGGGCAAGGTGATCGCTACGCTCAGGCCCGTGTCCTGGCTCAGTTGCTGCACCTGCGGCAGGGCCAGGCGGTATGCGGGTTCCTGCGCCAGGCGCGCCATGCCCAGGCGCAAGGCCAGCGGACCAGGCTCGTAGTGGCCATCGCCGGGAGTGCGCTTGATCAGGCCCAGCCGCAGCAGGCTCACCAGGTAGGTGTGGGCTTGCGCGGAGGACAATTCGGCTGCGGCCGCCAGCGCCACCAGCGGCAAGGGCTGGCGCGCCAGGGCCAGCGCCTGCAACAGGCGGCCGGCCACTTCCACGCTCTGGATGCCACGTTGTGTTTTTGCGGGAGATGCACTCATCCGGGAATTCCAAGATTGACGATTTGCGTTGCGGCCAATGCACAGCAGCAGTGCCGCATGCTGCATGCGGCGTCACACCCGGATTCTAATCGAACTGGCTTGCAGCGCAGCAAGAAAAGGCCTTGGTGCAGAAAACGCCAATTAATCTGTGACAAGCACATTTGCCATTGACTAATCAAAAGACGCTCACTAAGATGCCATCAACCTGCTCAAAGCAGGTATCAACAACAAGATTTGACCCGCATTGATCCATGACGGGTTGGACGGAGACCTCCCCCGATGGCGCAAGCCATGTCCAGCCGCGTCCCCACCCACCTGTTATTGAACGAGGCAGACATGGCCAAGGCTTTTGCATCCCAGGCGGATCTCGACGCCAAGAAGATCACCTTTGAACGCATCTCGGAAAACGCCTACGCGTACACCGCCGAGGGCGATCCCAATTCCGGCGTCATCATCGGCGACGACGGCGTGATGGTCATCGACACCACCGCCACCCCGGCCATGGCGCAGGATTTGATCGCGCGCATCCGCAGCGTCACCGACCTGCCCATCAAGTACGTGGTGCTGACCCACTATCACGCCGTGCGCGTGCTGGGGGCGTCGGCCTATTTCAAGGAAGGCGGCGAGCAGGTCATCGCCAGCCGCGGCACTTACGAAATGATCGTCGAGCGCGGCGAGGCCGACATGAAGTCCGAGATCGAACGTTTCCCGCGCCTCTTCGCCGGGGTGGAGACGGTACCCGGCCTGACCTGGCCGACCCTGGTGTTCGAGAAGGAAATGACGCTCTTCATGGGCAAGCTGGAAGTGAAGATCGCCCACCTGGGCGCCGGCCATACCAAGGGCGATACGGTGGTATGGCTGCCCGGCCAGAAGGTGCTGTTCTCGGGTGACCTGGTCGAATACGACGCCGCCTGCTACTGCGGCGACGCCCAGCTCGAACCCTGGCCGGCCACCCTCGATGCCCTGGCCGCCCTGCAGCCGGAAGCCCTGGTGCCTGGCCGCGGACCGGCGCTGCGCGGACGCGCGCAAGTCGAACAAGGCATCGCCTATACCAAGGATTTCGTGTCCACCCTGCTGCGTGCCGGCCGCGAAGCGGTGGCCGCCAGGATGGGCCTGAAGGAAGCCATGGCCCATGCCCGCCAGTTGATGGATCCCAAGTTCGGCCAGGTCTTCATCTACGAGCATTGCCTGCCCTTCGACGTCACGCGGGCCTATGACGAAGCCTCCGGCATCGCCCACCCGCGCATCTGGACCGCCGAGCGCGACAAGGAAATGTGGGCCGCATTGCAAGCCTGATCTCAACAACCCGATAGAGGATAGCGAGGAGACAACCCATGAATGACACCCCAGCCATCGATTACCAGCAGCAGCGCTTCGCCTTCCGGCCCTGCCTGGAACAAACCCGAAGCGACGCCGCGCCCGTGCATCCGGTGGTGGTCATCGGTGCCGGCCCGGTCGGCCTGGTGAGCGCCATCGACCTGGCGCGGCAAGGCATCCCCGTGGTGGTGGTGGACGACGACGACATGCTCTCCGTCGGTTCGCGCGCGATCTGCTTTGCCAAGCGCACGCTGGACATCCTTGACCGCATCGGCTGCGGCCAGCGCATGGTGGACAAGGGCGTGGGATGGAATCGCGGCAAGGTCTTCCTGCGCGACGAAGCCATCTACGAATTCGACCTGCTGCCCGAAACCGGCCATGCCCGGCCGGCCTTCATCAACCTGCAGCAGTACTACCTGGAAGGCTACCTGCTGGAACAGGCCAGCCAGTACCCGCAGATCGAACTGCGCTGGAAGAGCAAGGTCAGCGGCATCAGCCACCTGGGCGAGCACGAGGCGCTGACCGTCGATACCCCCGCAGGCAGCTATACCCTCAAGGCGCGCTACGTGGTGGCCGCCGACGGCTCGCGCAGTCCGCTGCGCAAGATGATGGGACTGGAGAGCGTGGGCCACACCTTCCGCGACCGCTTCCTCATCGCCGACGTCAAGATGGAGGCGCCCTTCCCGGCCGAACGCTGGTTCTGGTTCGATCCGCCCTTCCATCCCAACCAGTCGGTGCTGCTGCATCGCCAGCCAGACGATGTGTGGCGCATCGATTTCCAGCTCGGCTGGGATGCCGACCCGGTGCTGGAGAAGACGCCCGAACGCGTGATCCCGCGCGTGCAGGCGCTGCTGGGCAAGGACGTGCAATTTTCGCTGGAGTGGGTCAGCGTCTATACCTTCTCCTGCGTGCGCATGGACCGCTTCCGCCATGGCCGCGTGCTGTTCGTGGGCGATGCCGCGCATTGCGTCTCGCCCTTCGGTGCACGCGGCGCCAACAGTGGCGTGCAGGATGCGGAGAACCTGGCCTGGAAGCTGGCCTACGTCCTGCAGGGCAAGGCCCCGGACAGCCTGCTGGACAGCTACGCCAGCGAGCGCGAAGTTGCCGCCGACGAAAACC
>Ga0187843_10000834_pt1 | contig 20275 bp, 17 predicted proteins | sample SpaLakP09_SKY_43_FD_134516 | JGI IMG/M metagenome (GOLD analysis project Ga0187843, IMG submission 134516) | Oligotrophic lake water microbial communities from Sparkling Lake, Wisconsin, USA - SP09_SKY_43 | ecosystem: Environmental > Aquatic > Freshwater > Lake | place: USA: Sparkling Lake...
CTGGTAGGGGCGGTATTCGAGACGGGCCTTGTCTTCCGGGCTCTTGCCGGTGAAGGAGCGGGTCCAGACCAGCATGGGGATTTCATAGCCGGTGGCGTCGGCAACGGACTGCCCGGCGTGATTGCGGGTGTGCCCCACTTCCTGCGCATGGTCGGAACTGAAAAGCAGGCTGGCATTGTCTTCGCGCGCCGCATTCATGGTCAGCCTGGCCATGCTGCCGACCACGTAATCGTTGTAAGCCATGGCGTTGTCGTATTCATTGCGCAGCTGGCGTATCCATGCCGAGCGATCGGCGCCTTCCAGTTTTTCCATCACCCCGTCGCGCAGGGCGTCGAAGCGCGCGTACTGGCTGGGATAGCGCATCTCATAGGTAGGATGCGCGCCCAGCAGGTGCACCACGATCAACTTTTTCGGGGCCGGATCCTGCAGGGCGGATTGCAGCGCCGGCAGCAGGTTGCCGTCGAAATTGTTTTCACCGCGCCCGGCCCCCTTGTTGATGAACACCTGCGCGTCGGCCCGGCGCGAGACCAGGCCCAGCCAGCCATCATTGGGCGGCTGGTTGGAGAGCCAGTGGATCCGGAAGCCCGCCTCGCGCGCCAGCATCAGCACATCGGGCTTGCGGTTCCAGGCCTGGGGATCGCTGAGGTCGGCCGGCGTCAACATCTTCATCAGCGAGTCCATGGTGGCCGGCGCCGAGGAGACCACGTCGCGGAACACGATGAGCTCCTTGCGCATCGCTTCCAGCGTGGGCGAGGTCGGGCGCTCATAGCCATAAAGCGACATGTTGGCGCGATTGAGGCTCTCGCCGATGATCCATACCACCGTGTTGCGCTCGGGTCCCGCATAGCGCACCTGCCAGTCGGCGCGATGCGCCATGTTGCGGGCCACGTCCGCTTCCATGGTGGCCGCCTGGGCCAGTTGCTCGCGATAGTCCAGATAGCGGATGGGCCAGAACAGCAGCGGGTTTTCCTTGGCCATGGTGGGATTGAAATGCAGGGCCACGAACACGGCCAGCAGGCTGCCTACCGCCACCCGGCCGCGCCAGCGCCACGGTGCGGCTGGCTGCGCCTGTTCACGGCGCTGCAGCCAGCGCTCGCCCAGCCACAGTCCGGTCCACGCCACCAGCAGCAGGCCCAGTGACTCGGCCAGGTCGCGCCCGTTGTGGCGGAAGAATTCGCTGCTCTCGGCAGGGTTGCTGTTGAAGATCGCTTGCAGCACCAGGATGGGATTGGGGCGCAGGCCGAAGTAGTCGCGCAGGAATCCCTTGATGGCCGCATCCAGGAAGAACAGCCCGATGATGGCCAGGGCCGCGCGCGAGAACCAGCGCGGGCGCTCGCGCAGCCATGGCAAGACCAGGAACAGCCCGGCGATGCCCGGCAGGGCGGCCGCCATGAGCACGCCGCTCTTGGCCAGTTCGTTGGTGCTGATGCAGTCCAGTGCCCAGAAGAAGGCCAGGCCGGTCAGCCCCAGCCCGAGTCGCGCAAGCAGTTTGTTCAATGCTGTCTTTCCGCCGCCCCGCCCGGCAAGATATTGTCGTGGTGAAATGTTGTCCGTGGCGCCGCTTCCCTGGCGGCTTGTCCCCGGCGGCACAAATGCGCTCTTTGGCCTGCGCGATAGGACAAGCTCAGCGATAATTTGTTTCCGCGTGGCGGGCAGAGTATCGCACCCCGCAGGAAATGAACAACAAACGCACAACAAACCCGATTCTCCAGGCTCCCCCTGCTTCTGAAAGGAAACCCATGCGCATTTTTTCCCACGCCCTCCTGGCCGCCCTGATGGGCCTCGCGGCAAGCCTCCCGGCCGCGGCCCAAGGCGTCTATGACGAATGGTCGGCGGTGAAGGCACCGGCCGCGCCGGCGCTCTCGCACGTGGTCGTCGACCCGGCCACCACCGCCGTGCTGGTGCTCGACATCGCCCGCCAGACCTGCCATCCGGATACGCGTCCGCGCTGCGTGGCGATGCTGCCGCGCGTGGCCAAGCTGCTGGCCATGGCGCGCGAGAAGAAGGTGCCGGTGATCTATACCCTGGGCGGCAACAGCACGCCGGCCGACATCTGGCCTGAAGCCGCCATGCAGGGTGGCGAGCCGCTGTTCAAATCCGGCCCCGACAAGTTCGTCAACACCGACCTGGAAAAGATGCTGCGCGAGAAGGGCATCAAGACCGTCATCTGCATCGGTGCCGCTGCCCACGGCGCGGTGCTGCATACGGCGGCCAGCGCCGCCTTCCGTGGCTTTGACGTGGTGGTGCCGGTGGACCTGATGGCCTCCGACTCCGCCTACGCCGAGCAATACACGGCATGGCACCTGGTCAATGCGCCGCGCCTGGGCGAACGGGTCAAGCTGACGCAGTTGAGCTGGATCGAGTAAGACCGGCGCCGCACTGCTGGAATGATCCGCTGGCGCGGTAGTGCAGCGGATGCATCAATGATGGGTGTTGATGCAGGCCGTGCATCAATCGCAGCGGCCTTTCCTTATGCGGTGCGCAGCTGGAAACGGGCGACCAGTCCCGCCAGCTGGTGCGTCTGGTCGCGCAGGGAATGGGCGGCTGCCGCTGCCTGTTCCACCAGCGCCGCATTCTGCTGGGTACCTTCATCCATCTGCGTGACGGCGTTGTTGATTTCGTCGATGCCCCGGCTTTGTTCGCGGCTGGCCACGGCAATTTCACTCATCAGGGTGGCCACGCGGGCCACTGAATCGACGATCTGGTGCATGGTCCGGCCGGCCTGGTCGACCAGGTCCGCGCCGCTGGCCACCTGCTGGACCGACCCTTCGATCAGTTCCTTGATCTCGCGCGCGGCAGCCGCCGAACGCTGGGCCAGGCTGCGCACTTCGGTGGCCACCACGGCAAAACCGCGTCCCTGCTCACCGGCGCGCGCCGCTTCCACCGCGGCGTTCAAGGCCAGGATATTGGTCTGGAAGGCGATGCCATCGATGACCCCGATGATGTCGGCAATGCGCGACGACCCGGTACGGATCTCGCCCATGGTCTGCACTACGCGGTCCACCACGGCGCCCCCTTCGCTGGCCAGGCGCGAGGACGTATTCACCAGTTCGTTGGCCTGGTGCGCGTGATCGGCGTTCTGGCGCACGGTGGAGGTCAGCTCTTCCATGGCCGAGGCGGTCTCTTCGAGGCTGGAGGCCTGCGATTCGGTGCGGGAAGACAGGTCGGCATTGCCGCTGGCGATTTCACCGGAGGCGGTATTGATGATGGCGATGCTGCGATGGACTTCGCCGACCATGCTGCCCAGGCTTGCGGTCATGTCGTTCAAGGCTTGCATGAGCTGGCCGGTTTCATCACGGCTGCGTACGCTGACCTGGCCGCTGAGATCATTGGCGGCCACGCGCCGCGCCAGGGTCAGCGCTTCAGCCAGCGGACGCGAGACTACCCGGGCAATGGCCAGCGCCAGTGCCAGGCCGATCAGGATGCCGGCCACCAGCAGGCCGATGATCCAGCGCTGCGAACTCTCGTAGACCTGGTCGGCGCGGGTGTTGGCCTCCTCCTTGTGGTCGATGTTGGCCTGGCGCAGGGTGGCGAATTGCTTCTCGATGGCGCGATAGGCCTTGAGCGAATCGCCCTTGGTCAGGGCCAGGGCATCTTCCTTGTGATTGTCGCGGGACAACGCGATGATTTTCTTGTGTTCCACCAGATAGGCCGCCAGCGTCTTGCTGAGCTGGTCGAAGGCGCTGGCTTCCTCGGCGCTGAGGCCGAGCTGGCGATACTGCGTCTCCAGCGAAGCAAATTCGGCGTAGCGCTCGGAGAGCGCCTTCTCCAGCGTGGCCATGGTCTGCTCGTTGCCCAGGATGTGCTGGAATTCGGTGGAGCGCACGCGCACCAGCGTGCGTTCCAGCATCAGGCTGATACGGATGCCGGGTTCCCATTTGTGGGCGATCTCGGTGGCTGCGTCATTGACCTTGTCCATCTGGTAGACCGCGAAGAGACCGAGCGCACTCATCAGCCCCAGCACTGTCACGAAGGACAGCAGCAGCTTGGTGGCGATCTTCCTGTCCATGAACCATTTCATTGTGATACCCCTTTCCCTCATTGCGTACACCGCCCGATGCGGTGTTCCATCACGCAGGAAGATTGGCATTTCGCCATTTCCTTTCCCGCAAAAACAAAGGACCCAGCTCGTCATGCGAACTGGGTCCAAACACCTTGGCCCAAGGCGGGCCCTCCCTTGAGCCTGCTACAGGCTCAGGCGAACTGGAACAGCTGTGCCGCCGTGTCGCCGGTGATGCGGCGCCGATCGTCCTCGTCGCTCACCAGCGTTTCAAAGCGCCGCCAACTGTCGGCATAGCTGGTCATGCTTTCGTGCTGGGTATGCGGCCAGTCGCTGCCCCACAGCAGACGATCCGTCCCCAGGTGCTGGCGCAACAGCGGCCAGGCCTGGCGGGCGAAATGCGCCCCCCCCTCGCTGCCGCCATTGCGATACTGCGCCGACAATTTGACCCACACCTGGCGCGAGGCGCCGGTGGAGAGCAGGTAGCGAAATCCCGGATCGTCCACGCCCAGCGCCGGGTCGACCCGGCCGAAGTGATCCACCACGACCTTCAAGCCCAGGGCCAGCAAGGGCTCCAGCACCCGCGGCAAATCGGCTGCCTCGCGATGGATCTCGACCTGCCAGCCCAGCGTGGCGATGCGGGTCAGCGTGTCGCGCCATGCGCCCTGGAAGTCGGGCAGCGCTGCGCCGCCGACCAGGTTGAAACGCACCCCGACCACGCCCCCTTGATGCAGGGCCTGCAATTGCGTGTCATTGCACTGCGCATCGATCATGGCGATGCCGCGCAGGCGCTGCGGCGCGCGGGCGATGGCCTGCAGCAGGTAGCTGTTGTCGCTGCCCAGGAAACTGGGCTGCACCAGCACGCCATGGCTCATGCCATGCGCATCCAGGCGCGCCAGGTACTCCTCGACGGTGACGTCGTAGGCAGGCGTATAGCGGCGCACGTCGGCCATCGGCAGGCTGCGCGCAAACACATGCGCGTGCGTATCGATGCGCAGCGCCGGCGCGGCCATGGCGGGGGTGGTGTTCATGCGCCGGTTTCCATCTGGCGTCCCTTGGTTTCGGGCAGCATCAGCACGGCGATCACCACCAGCGAATAGGCGATGGCGGCATCGATGCCGATGGCCTGGCCCAGCGGCATGGAGTCGCTCATGTGGCCGACCAGCACCGGGAAGCCGGCCGAAGCCACGCGTCCGAAGTTGTAGCAGAAGCCCACGCCGGTGCCGCGAATGCCGCTCGGATAGAGCTCATTGAAAAGCGCACCCAGGCTGGCCGGGATGCCGGCCGCGAAGAAGCCCAGCGGGAAGCCGCAGATCAGCATCTGGGTATCGGTCAGCGGCAGGAAGATGTAGCACAGCACGGTAGCCACGCAGCACAGCGCAAAGGACGCCACGGTGCGGCGGCGGCCGATGCGGTCCAGCAATTGCGCACTGGCGATGCAGCCACACCAGAAGGCGATGATGATGACAGCCAGGTAGCCGCCGGTGGAGAGCACCGACAGGTGCTTCTCGGTCTTCAGGTAAGTGGGTAGCCAGGTCATCAGGGCGTAGTAGCCACCGTGTGCGCCCACGCCGAGCAGGCTGCCGATGAGGGTCAGGCGCAGCACGTCGGGACGGAAGATGCCCAGGAGCGTACTGGCCGCAGGCTTGCCGGCAGCCGCCTTGCGGCCGGCCAGGAAGGCATCGGTCTCCGGTACCGAGCGGCGCACGTAGACCACCAGCAGTGCGGGCAGCAGGCCGATGACGAACATCACGCGCCAGGCCATTTCCTGCGGCAGCATCGTGAAGAGCACCGAGAACAGCAGCACCGCGCCGCCCCAGCCGACGGCCCAGGCGCTTTGTACGGTGCCCATTGCACGGCCGCGATGTTCGGCGCGGATGGTCTCGGCCATCAGCACCGCACCGGCCGCCCATTCGCCGCCGAAGCCGAAGCCTTGCAAGGCTTTGAGGACCAGCAGCTGCGGATAGCTCTGGGCGAAGGCGCTCAGGAAAGTGAAAAAGGAAAACCAGATGATGGTGATCTGCAGGGTCTTGACGCGCCCGTACCGATCCGACAGGGCGCCGGCGAACCAGCCGCCGATGGCCGAGGCCACCAGCGTGGCACCGCTGATCATGCCGGCGTCCGCCTTGGAGAGCGAAAAGGCCGCGATCAGCGCGGGGATGGCCAGGCTGAACATCTGCACATCCAGTGCATCCAGCGCCCACCCGCTGAAGCAGGCCCAGAAAGTCTTGCGTTCCTTGGCAGTGACCTGCCGATACCATGAAAACATTGTCTCGTCCTCTAAGCTGAAGGCGCGCAACTACGGCATCCCCAGACCGGCAACAAGCAATGCCGGAGCCTGAGGGAAAACCGATGGTGGCGCGAAGCTGATTGATTTATCTAGTTGACTACTCATATAGTCATATATATGAGTTGTCGCACGATAACACAGCTGCAGTGACTCAACAATCCTCATCGGTTGCTTGTTTTTACGACACACCACGCTGCACTTCCGGGCGAGAACGTCCGGTGTGCATCGCATGGCTTGGGCGCATCATCTACCGGGCGCAAATGGCAGACAAGGGAAGGTGCACTGTGCCGCTCGCCGGAGGGCGGCACTGTTCACCCCGTCGTTGTGAAGCTCGCCAGCCGCGGGTAGACTGAGCACTTTCCCATTTGCAAGGCCAGTCCCTCCATGCTTGACCAGAACCGCGCCGATGCGCGCCTGCCGTTGTACCTGCAATTGCGCGATCAGCTCGCGGCCCAGATCCGTGCCCAGAAGTGGCAACCGGGCCAGGCCATTCCCTCCGAGGCTGAACTGAGCCAGGCCTTCCAGGTGGCGGTCGGAACGGTGCGCCGTGCGATCGAGACGCTCATGAGCGAAGGCCTGGTGGAACGCACCCATGGGCGCGGCACCTTCGTACGCAAGGCGCGTTTCGACAATTCGCTGTTCCGGTTCTTCCGCTTTGAATCGGCCGATGGCCGGCCGCTGGCGCCCAAGAGCGTCATCGTCAGCCGCAAGGTCATCGAAGCGCCACGCCAGGCGGCCGAGGCCTTGCACCTGAAGGCGCATGCCCGGGTGATCGAGCTGCTGCGCCTGCGCAAGGTGGATGGACAACCGGTGCTGGCCGAGAACATCTACCTCTGCGCGCAGCGCTTCAAGGCCCTGGCGGACAAGGCGCCGGAGGATTTCGGCGACCTGCTCTATCCGCTCTATGAGCGCGAATGCGGACTCATCGTCGCCTCGGCACGCGAGACCCTGACGGTGGAAACGGTGACGGCCGCGCAGGCCCGGCTGCTGGGCCTGAAGGAGAAAACGCCGGTGGTGGTGATCGAACGCGTGGCCTTCGGTTCGGATGGTGCGCCGCTGGAGTGGCGGCAATCGCGGGGGGCGGCGAGCAAGTTCAGGTATAGCGCGGAGATTCGCTGATCTGCTCGATACCAGGCGGCGGCACCGTTACCGCCACGAGGCCTGATCGACAGGCAATGTGCGCTGCGGATCATGCACGATCAACTGATCAGCATGTCCCAGCATCTCCGTGAAGACCACCAGATTGCAACCGGCACTGGCGAGGGCCGAGCGAAACAGGATACCTCCTGCACCTGAGGCCATGGCTGCATCCCCTATGGCCCAGGAAGGTGGTTCAACGGCCTCATGGAAAAGCATGCGCCGCCAGTCGCAATAGAAGCCCTGCCAGGTCGAACTCCACCCGGGACCGATGCCATCACGAAAATCCACCACTTTCTCCAGCTTGACCTGATAGGCAACGATCACGCCCGGCGGCAGGAGCGGGGCAAGCTGCTGATATTCGGCCAGCGCGGTGGCCGTATCCAGCGACAGGTACAAAGCCGGCACACCGGGCCGATTGAGCCTGCCGCCAAATCGCGCAGCCCCGGCCCCTGAGACCGGATCAAACGACCAGCGAGGAACGTGGATCCGATAAGCGACCGTCTCCAGACTGGTCAGGATCATCCCGAAAATCCGGCTTCCAGCGAAGAAAGGTAACGCACGAGATCATCGGTGCGACCTTCCGACACCAACTGATGCGGGGTCCTGCCCCCGAAGACCGGCAGCGCGGCATGTTCAAACCAGGCCAGGGATTGTTCCACACTGCCAACGAGCTCGCTGCAAAGCTGGATGACACGCACGGCCTCGTGCAAGTGCCTTTGCAGGGTGTTCGCCTCCATCCCGCGCGATTGCACGGGGTGTCGGGAAGCGGCCATGAGCCCGGCAAGGTCAGTACCCAGCAACGCGGCAAAGCGCTGCGGCGAGAGCGTTTCAGCATCGCCGCTCTCACGCAGAAAATCCAGGAAGGCCCGGAAATCCTGACCGAAATCCGGGAAGGCTTGCGCGCTGCCATCATTCATGATGTCGTCATCCGGGCATATGAAAGGGCCCATTATTGCACCCTCAACGACGACATCGCGGATCGATTGCATGCCTTTCATCTCACCACCTCTTCTGTCAGCAAGGAAGAGAAGGATTGTGAATCTGTCCTGTGCACAAACGCCACACGGCATTTGAACTTCCCTGCCAATCTCGTTTACTATCGTCGCTCAGCCCATCACTTCCCACACCATGCAACTGAAGCGATCCCTCATCCAGACACCCGCTGCCCTCCCGGCCGCCGGCGTCTGCCTGCGCGGGCTGAACACCAAAAAACGGCATCTCCGCTGACGGGGATGTCACGTCCCGTCCGGCGGATCGCCTGGCGGGACTGGATCGCAACATCACCCTTCGTTCAGACCTCGCCCGGCGCACTGCCGGCGGAACGGCTTTCTTCAACCGTTCTTCATGAGGTACATATGCAAACTGATCGTCACCCGTCCGCTCTGCAACTCCACGTCGACGCCCAATACGCCAGCCCCTACGCCATGTCGGTCTTCGTCGCCCTGCACGAAAAGGCCTTGCCCTTCGATCTGCACATCATCGATCTCGACGCCGCAGCAAATCATGACCCCGCCTATGCCGCGCTGTCCCTGACCGCGCGCGTGCCGACGCTGCAGCATGGCGAGCTGGCACTGTCCGAATCCTCGGCCATCACGGAATATCTGGAAGACGTCTTCGACGGCGTACCGCTCTATCCTTCCACTCCAGCGTTGCGCGCACGCGCACGCCAGGTGCAGGCCTGGCTGCGCAGCGACCTGATGCCCATCCGCGAAGAGCGCAATACGCAGGTGCTCTTCTATGCCGCCCGCAAGCCGCCCCTGTCCGCGCAGGCAGAGGCTGCAGCACAGCGGCTGTTCCGTTTCGCGGAGGCCCTGCTGCCGCAGGGAGCGGACCATCTCTTTGGCCAGTGGTGCATCGCCGATACCGACCTGGCGTTGATGATCAATCGTCTGGCCCTGCATGGCGATCCCGTACCGCCGCGCCTGGCCGCCTATGCCAAGGCACAATGGCAGCGGCCCACGGTGCAGGCGTGGGTGGCCATGCAGCGCCCGCCACTGACGGCATGAACCACATCAGGGTCACTGATCCGTGATCCCCAATGAAAAAGGGGCAGCGTCCCGAGACGCCGCCCCTTCAAGTCAAGAACACTTGCGAATGACCACAATCAGGCAATCGCCTCCGGACGCGGACGGGCAATCGCAAACACCACCGCCACGGCCACCAGGTCGAAGGCCGCCAGCAGCACGAACAAAGGACCATAACCAATCTGCGTGACCAGGATGCCGAAGAGCAGCGTGAACAGCGTCGCGCCCAGGTAGCCGCTCATGCCCGTCAGGCCGGTTGCGGTGGCCACCTGGTTCTTGGTGAACACATCGGAGGTGATCGAATACAGCGCGCCCGACAATGTCTGGTGCGCAAAGCCGCCGATGGAGAGCAAGGCGATGGCCACATACGGACTATCGACGAAGCCCACGCAGGCCGGCCCGATCATGGCCAGACTGCCCACCAGCATCACCAGCTTGCGCGAAGTGAACAGCGACACGTTCAAGTGCTTGTGGAAGAACGGGCTCAGGTAGCCGCCCAGCACGCAACCGATGTCGGCCGCCAGGAAAGGCAGCCAGGCGAACATGGCGATTTCCTTGATGTTCATGTGGCGCTCGGTGGCCATGTACAGCGGGATCCAGGCATTGAAGGTCTGCCACGCCGGTTCCGACAGGAAGCGCGGAATGGCGATCGACCAGAAGTTCTGGCTGCGCACGATCTTGGTCCAGCTTTCACGCACGACTTTTTCAGGCGTCTTTTCCTGGCCGTCGAGGATGTAGTCGCGCTCTTCCGGCGAGAGCAGCTTCTGGTCACGCGGGCTCTTGTAGAACAGCATCCACAGGAAGAACCACAACACGCCCAGCACGCCCACCACCACGAAGGACATCTTCCAGCCGCCATGCAGGATGGTCCACACCACCAGGGGCGGTGCGCACAGCGCGCCAATCGAGGAACCGATGTTGAACCAGCCGATGGCCACCGACCGTTCCTTGGCCGGGAACCACTCGGTGGAGGCCTTCACGCCACCGGGAATACCGGCTGCTTCGGTCATGCCCAGCAGCGCGCGGAAGAAGGCCAGGCTCTGCCAGCCGGTCGCCAGTGCAGCCGCCGCGCACACCAGCGACCAGGCCAGGGCGAAGATGCCGAAGCCGATTTTGGTGCCCACCGCGTCGAGAACGTAGCCGGCCACCGGCTGCATGAGCGCATAGCAGATCTGCCACGCCACCACGATGTAGGAGTACTGCTGGGTACTCATGTCCAGCTCTTTCATCATGGTCGGGGCGGCCACCGACAGCGTGTTGCGGGCCAGGTAATTGACGATCAGGGCCAGGGTGACCAGCGTCACCATGTACCAGCGGATTCCTCTTACGTACTTCATGGCGTCTCCAAAATGGATAGTTCTTCAAAGGGCAGGCAATGCGCGGCCCGTCGCCCTGGGGCCGGTTGCGCGCCCGCTCTCGCGGTGGATGGCGCACAGCCGTCATCCCCGGGCGGCACAGGGCCGCCTGGGCTCAGGCAGAGCGGGAACGCATGCCTGTCTCCAGATGAAGTTTTCTTATCTTTTTTATCATTTTATTTATACGATGTCGTATAAGTTAAGCTGCGATTAGTCGGACTAATTCTTCATGCAGGTGGACAACTCTAATGATCGCGGCACTGGAAGTCAACCGAATTAAATGCAGATTCCTTCCTGGAAACGGCTTTGCAAGCCCATTTCAGGAGGATGAGGTGAATCTTCCCGCGCGCCGGGCAACCCCGGCTTGCGCCCCGGCGCAGAACCCTTCATAGTGACCACAGACGAACTTCCCGCCAGCAGTCATCGTACATGTCAGCATTCCACCCGCCCTCCCCCGATTCTTCACATCGCGGCCAACTGAGCCGGTCCGAACACATCTGCAAGCAGATCATCGCGTCCATCCTGCGCGGTGAACTGGGCGAGAACCGCAAGCTGCCCACCGAAGTGGAACTGGCGCAGCGCTACGAGGCCTCCCGCACGACGGTACGGGAAGCCCTTTCGCGCCTGCGTTCGGAAGGCATCGTGGTCTCGCGCCGGGGCTCGGGCAACTATGTGCAGCGGCTGCCGGTCCTGCAAAGCAGCGCACCGGCGCAGATTGCCAGCATCCCTGACGTGGAGCGCTATTACGCGTTTCGCGCGTGTGTGGAAGTGGGTGCGGCAGGCATTGCGGCCACGGCTCGCGAGGAAGAGGACATCGCCCTGATGCGCCATTGCCTGCAAGCACTGCGGCGCGCGCAGCTGCAGGGCCAGACCGGCGTGGAGGAAGACCTGGCGCTGCACATGGCCATTGCCCGGGCCACCCGCAATCCCTTCTTCATCTCCACCATCGAACATGCGCTGGGCCCGATCCGCCAGTGCATGGAACTGGCGCAGAACCTCGGTTCACCGCAGGAAAGCGCGCGCATCCAGGTCATCGATGACGAACATCAGGCCATCATCGATGCCATCGCCCAAGGCTCGGCGCAAGACGCCGAGGCGGCCATGCGCGCCCATATCGGGCATGCACGCCAGCGCATCTTCGAAGGCCGCTGAACGCTGCGCATGACGCAACAACGCCGGGCCATGCAGCGCCCGGCGTAGCTTGAGCAGACCCGGCTTACGCAGGATTCTGCACGGCAGCCGGCAGATCGCGGCCGTGATGTTTCTTGTAGATGGCATTGAGCTTGCCATTTTTCTGGTTGGTCTTGACCCAGTTGTCGATCCATTCCTTCAGGCGCGGCTGGTTCTTGTTGATGGCAATGCCCAGATCAAACGCCTTCTGTTCAAACTTCATTTCCAGATTCTTGCCCGGCGCCTTCTTCTGCATCTCCTGCAGGTTGGAGGGCGTGCTGGAGAACACCTCCACCTGACCCGTGACCATCGAGGTGATGAGGGTGGCATCATCCTCGTAGCGCATGATCTCCGCCCCCTTGGCGTTCTGCGTGGTCAGCGTGTCGTTGGGCGTGGCGCGGGTGACGCCGATGCGCTTGCCGTTGAGGTCCGCATAGTCCTTGATGGCCATGCTTTTGGGCGCGCCGATGATGAGGCTGATGACCGCATAGGGCGTGGAGAAATCGATGACCTTCAGGCGCTCCGGCGTGATCGACAGCGAGCCCACCACGATATCGGCGCGATTGGATTGCAGGGTCGGCACCCGCGCCGCATTGGCCACCTGGATCAGGTCGAGCTGCACGCCCAGGTCCTGCGCCAGCAGGCGCGCGGCGTCGACGTCGGAGCCGGCCGGTTGCAGCTTGTCGTCGCTGTAGCCGAACAGCGGCGTGCTGGACGTAGTGGCGATGCGGATCTTGCCGGCCTTCCTGATATCGTCGAGCTGGTCGGCATGTGCGGCATGGGAAGCGAGGCCCAGGATCAGGGCCGCAATGGCCGGGCGTGCGAGGTGCGTAATGGGGTTAGTTTCATTTTGTGTCTCCGTTATTTTATGAATGGTCAGGTCAGGCAACAGCGTTTGCGCTACAGGTCGGCGGCCAGGAAGGCTTGCAGTTCGGGGGTGTGCGGGTGGTCCAGCATGTCGCCGGGACCGACTTCCCAGACCCGGCCCTGGTGCATGTAGATGATGCGGTCGGCCACGCGCTTGGCAAAGCTCATCTCGTGCGTCACCAGCAGCATGGTCATGCCATTGGCGGCCAGGTCTTCCATCACGCGCAGCACTTCGCCGGTCAGTTGCGGGTCCAGTGCCGAGGTCACTTCATCGAACAGCATCACCTTGGGCGACATCGCCAGCGAGCGCGCAATGGCCACGCGCTGCTGCTGGCCGCCCGAGAGCTGCTCGGGATAGGCATTGGCCTTTTCATCGAGCCCCACCTGCGCCAGCGCGGCCAAGGCCACGCGGCGCGCCTCGGCCTTGTCCTGCTGCTTGACGTGGCGCAGCGCCAGCATGACGTTTTCCAGCACGTTAAGATGCGGGAACAGGTTGTAGCTCTGGAACACGATGCCGACCTCGCGCCGCAGCTTGTGCAGATCGACCTGCGGATCATCGACCCGGATGCCGGCCACTTCGATGCTGCCGGAGTCGATGGTCTCCAGCCGGTCGATACAGCGCAGGGCGGTGGACTTGCCGGAACCGGAGGCGCCGATGATGGCGATCATCTCGCCGCGCGCGACTTCGAAGGACACGCCTTTCAAGACCTGGTTGTCACCGAAACTCTTGTAGACCTGGTCCAGCCGGACGATGACCGGCTGCGGTTCCTGGGACGCCGCCACGGCGCGCAGATGCGGTGCGGATTCGGGTTTAGCGATGGCTGACATTGAGCTTTCTCTCCATGGATGCGCTCCAGCGCGATAAGGGATAGCAGAGCAGGAAGTAGAACGACCCCACCAGCAGGAACACCAGGAAGGGCTGGAAGATGGAGTTGTTGATGATCTGCCCGGCCCGCGTCAGTTCGACGAAGCCGATCACCGACGCCAGCGACGTCATCTTGATCAGCTGCACCAGGAAGCCGATGGTCGGCGGCAGCGACAGCCGCGTGGCCTGCGGGATGATGACCAGGCGCAGCGTCTGCCAGCGTGTCAGCGAAAGGCACTCCGATGCTTCCCACTGCGGGCGCGGCATGGCTTCCACGCAACCGCGCCAGATGTCGCCCAGATACGCGCTGGCATAGATCATCATCGCCAGCCCCGCTGCCACCAGCGCCGGCAGCACCAGTCCATAGACCGACAGACCGAAATAGACGATGAAGAGCAGGATCAGTAAGGGAATGCCCTGCACGCATTCGATGAAGAGGATGGCCGGACGCCGCAGCCAGGCGCGTGGCGAGATGCGCGCCAGCATCACCAGGAATCCGCCGATGCCGCCCAGCACGAAGGCCAGTAGCGACAAGACCAGGGTCCAGCCGATCGACTGCACCATGAAGAAGAAATAGGTCCAGCTGAAGTTGCCCATCATGATGTGCTCCCTTCGATGCGCAGCCCGGCTGCGGTGTTGACCGCCACCGGCCGCGAAGCGGCATGTACATACGGCACATGGGCCAGCGGTGCCATCGCTGCCGGATCGCTGGCGGGCAAGCGCGACACCGGACTGCGCCTGCCCTGTGCAGCCGCGCGGCGCAAGGTGCGGCGGCGTTTGAAAATAGTTTCACCGATGGAATAAGCCACCAGCTTGACCAGCACGGCCAGCACCAGGTACAGGGCAGCCACCACGAGATAGGTTTCCAATGAACGGAAGGTATCGGACTGCACGGTATTGGCGATGGCCGTCAACTCTTCGGCGGAAATCTGCGAGGCCATCGCCGAGGCCTGCATCATCAGCAGGAACTGGCTGGTCAGCGCCGGATAGACGCGCTCGATGGCCGGCTGCAGCATCACGTGCCAGCGAATGCGCCAGACCGACAGGCCCAGGCATTCGGCGGCTTCGATCTGTCCGCGTGGCACCGAATCGATGCCGGCGCGAATGATCTCGGCGGCATAGGCGGCGATGTTGATGATCATGGCCAGCACCGCTGCCGCGAAGGTCGGCATGCGGATGCCGAGACTGGCCAGGCCGAAGTACAGCAGGAAGATCTGCACCAGGAACGGGGTATTGCGCACCACCTCGATGTAGCCGCTGCAAGAGCGGGCCACCAAACGATTGGGGCTGTTCTTGGCGAAGGCGACGAAGATGCCGATGGCTACGCCCACGATGACGGCCAGCGTGGTCATCTTCAGCGTCAGCCAGGCGCCGTGCAGGAACACGGGCCAGTAAGGCGCCAGCGGATTGAAGTCGAGAGAGAAGTTCATGGGCTGCCGGGTCCGTCAAGGGTTCAGGGAACCGGACATCGGTGCGGCGCGGGCGCGATCCTGCTGCGTGCGAGCGGCCCGGTGTGCCGGGTGCTGCCTTGCTGCGATTGCGGTCAAGCTGTTGCGTGCGGTGCTGCCATGCCGCGCGCTGCAGGGTTGCGTGGCGCGCGGAAATACAATGAACTGCGGCGATGAACTACAACGGACTGCCGCGATAGAACGAGAAAATGCTGTGGATAATTTAAGTTAGTTCGCCAATGGATCAAAGGGTCCGGCGGCTGTGAAGGCGCCACCTTGCAGGGTCGCCACCGGATCATCGGCCCCCGGCTGCGGTTGCGCTTCCACCTTGGCGCGGAAGATTTCCGAACTGTCCTTGGGCGCATAGCCCAGGTGCGCGGCGTGGCGGTTGTCCCACCAGGTCTTGGCGTTGGCCGACATGCCATAGACGATGGTATGACCCACGCCAGGGATGAACAGTGCACGGCGCAGCAGTTGCTCGAAATCGTCCATGCTCATCCAGCTGGCCAGCATGCGGCGGTTGGTCGCTTCCGGGAAGATCGACCCGATGCGGATGCTCACCGTCTCCACGCCATAGCGGTCGAAGTAGAACTGCGCCATGTCTTCGCCATAGGACTTGGACAAGCCGTAGTAGCCATCGGGACGCTTCATGTCGTGCGCATCGATGCGCTCATCCTGGCCATAGAAACCGGTGACGTGGTTGGAGCTGGCAAAGATGACGCGCTTGACGCCATGCCGGCGCGCGGCTTCGTAGATGTGGAAGACGCCCTTGATGTTGGCTTCCAGGATCTCTTCGAAGGGACGCTCCACCGACACGCCACCGAGATGGATGATGGCCTCGCAGCCCGCCACCATGGCATCGACCGCAGCGCGGTCGGCCAGGTCGCAGCCCAGCACTTCTTCATGCGCCGCTGCGGGACCCGCGGCCTGCATGGCCGCAGCCAGATCCGCTACCCGCACGCGCTCGGCGAAGGACGCCAGACGGCCACGCAATTGCCGGCCCACGCCACCGGCCGCGCCGGTCAGCAGGAGTCGGGAAAAACGGGCGGTCTGCCACGCATCACGGTCGGTGTCTGCGCTCATGCGGGCTGTCTCCTGATGGTTGCTCATCGTTGTTGTTGTCGGATCGGGTGCTGCAATTCAAAGGCGGTGAAATCGCCGACTGCACTGCACGTAGATTCGGTCAGCAGAGCTTGTACGTCGTCGTATCACTTGGCGGATTATTCCCGCCGGTGTACGGCTTGTCAACCAGATTCAGGGGCAATTGACGGGTCTCGATATGAAGCTTCACGTAGGAAATACTCTCAGGAAAATCACGCTAACACGCGCTCATTTCACAATAAAACCACGCTATTTTTCCGCAACTGAGACAAAAGAAGGTCATCAGTCAAATTGACTTGGAACTGAAACAACTCTCATTTACACTCCGTGCCAAAGGGAAAACAGCCGGGCCGTCTACGAGTCGGTGCGGCTGCCTGATGATGCGCGGCATCCCATCCTGTCCCGTTTCCATTCTCCCCTGTCCGCTGCGCCGCGCAGCCGGACTGACGCCCAAGAAAAGCAAGAGACCCATGCACACGTTGAGCAAATTCAAGATCGGTACGCAATTGCGTATCGGCTTCGGCATCGTCATTGCACTGATGCTGGTCCTGATCACCCTTTCCCTGACGCGCATGCACGCCATTTCCGGTGCGATGCGCTACCAGGACCAGGTGACCGAAACCAGACTGGAGCCGCTGTATGTGGCCCGCGAGGCGCTGGACCAGACCGGTATCTCGGCACGCAACGCCTACATCTTCCGCGACGATGCCGATGCGGCGCGTGAGCTGGCCATCGTCGACGAACAGAAAGCCCTGTACCTGTCCGCCCTGCGCCGGCTGGAGCCGGTCATGGCCGGCAATGCCCAGTTCGAAAAGGCCAGGGCCGGCCTGCTGGCCATGGCCGAAGAACTGAAGCGGCCGCGCAACTATCGTGAAAGCGGCCAGATGGAGGCCTATGGCGAATTCCTGGTCAAGGAATGCAGCCCGCTGCGGCGCCAGATCGTGGCCGACATCGACGTGCTGCTCAAGTCGGTCCAACGCGAGAACCAGCAAGCCAGCGCTGCGGCCGATGCCCTCTTCGACAGCTCGCTGCGGCTGGTGATCCTGTGTGGTGCCGTGATCCTGGTGGTCTCGATGGCCACGGCGTGGATGATCCGCAGGAGCCTGCTGGGCCAGCTGGGTGGCGAACCGCGTTATGCGGTGGAAATCGCCGGGCGCATCGCGCATGGCGAATTGTCTGCGCCGGTGCAGACCCGGGCCGGCGACCGTACCAGCCTGCTGTATGAAATCCGCGTGATGCGCGACAAGCTGGCCTCGCTGGTGCAGCAGGTGCGCAGCGGCACCCATACCATCGCCGAGGCCTCGGCCGAAATCGCCACGGGCAACCAGAATCTGTCGGAGCGTACCGAACAACAGGCCGAGACCCTGGAGAAAACCGTAGCCGCCATGGAAGAACTCACCGCCGCCGTGCGCCGCAATGCGGACAACGCGCGCCAGGCCAACGCACTGGCCGGCTCAGCCTCTGACATCGCCAGCCAAGGCGGCGCGGTGGTGCAGCAGGTGGTCTCCACCATGGGCCAGATCGATGCGGCCTCGCGCAAGATCGTCGACATCATCGGCGTGATCGACAGCATCGCCTTCCAGACCAACATCCTGGCCTTGAACGCGGCGGTGGAAGCAGCGCGTGCCGGTGAACAAGGCCGCGGCTTTGCGGTGGTGGCCTCGGAGGTGCGCTCACTGGCCCAGCGCTCCGCAGCGGCTGCGCATGAGATCAAGCACCTCATCGACAGTTCGGTGGCCAGCGTGAGCGATGGCAGCCGCCTCGTGCAGCAAGCGGGCGGCACCATGCAGCAGGTGGTGGCCAGCGTACAGCGCGTGACGGCGGTAGTGGCCGAGATCAGCGACGCCAGCCAGGCGCAGACCCAAGGCATCCTGGCCGTCAATGACGCCCTCGCGCGCCTGGATGAGAACACGCAGCAGAATGCTGCACTGGTGGAAGAGGCTGCTGCGGCATCGCAATCGATGAGCCAGCAGGCCGATCACCTGAGCCATCTGGTGGGCGCGTTCAAGCTGAGCGCCGAACAGATGGATGCCGAGGTGGCAGCCAATGATGAGGGCCCGGTGATGATCGACATCACGCCGGTACAGCAGCGGATCGGGATGCGCTGACGGCCATCAGCGCGATCACGATGGGCTGTGCTGCGCAGCTGCCACAGGCTGCGCCGTGTCTTCATTCCAACCGCCGCCCAGGACCTTGTAGAGCGTAATGCGATTGCTCTGCTCGGTCAGTCGCAGCGAGATCAAGGTCTGCTGTGCCGAGTACAGCGTACGCTGCGCCACCAGCGTGGTGAGATAGCTGTCGATGCCATTCTTGTAGCGCGCCTCTGACAACCGGAAGGCTTTCTCGCTGGCCGCCGTGGCCCGGCCCTGTGCGTCCAGCCGCTGGTCCAGCGTGGCGCGTACGGCCAGCGCATCGGCCACTTCGCGGAAGGCAGTCTGGATCGCCTTCTCGTAATTGGCCACGTCGATATCGCGCGTGATCTTCGCCGAATCCAGGCTGGCCCGCAGGCTGCCCGCGTTGAAGATGGGCAGGTTGATCGATGGCACGAAACTCCAGCTGCCACTGCCGGCCTTGAACAAGCCGCCCAGCGTGCGGCTGGCCGTACCGCCATCAGCGGTGAGCGAAATGCTGGGGAAGAAGGCCGCGCGCGCCGCACCGATGTCGGCATTGGCGGATTTGAGCGTATGTTCCGCCGCCAGCACATCCGGGCGGCGCAGCAGTACCTGCGAGGGCAAGCCCGCCGGCGTGGACGGCAATACGCTGGCGGTATCCGGCAAGCCGGTGGGCAACAGCGCCGCATCGATATCGGCCCCGACCAGCAGGCGCAGCGCATTGATGTCCTGCGCAACCTGGCTGGTGTAGCTGGCCACATCGGCGCGCGCCGCTTGCACGGTGGCTTCCTGGCTGGCCAGGTCGACCCCGGAGACGGTGCCGATATCATGGCTGCGCTGGCTCAGTTCGAAGGTGCGCGACTGGCTGGCATAGGTGTCCTGCGCCAGCTTCAACAACTCGCGGTCGGAGGCCAGCGTCAGCCAGGCCGTAGCCACTTCGGCCACCAGGCTGATGTGTGTGCTGCGGCGGGTCTCGACCTGGTACTGATAGGTTTCCAGCGCCGCATCCGAGAGATTTTTCAGGCGACCGAAGAAGTCCAGTTCATAAGCGCTGATCCCCACCGTCACGCTCTGCTGCCGCGACACCGTGGCACGCCCGCTGGTGGACAGCTCGGCCGGCGTGCGGCCGGCCGTGCTGGTACCGGTGGCGGAGATGGCCGGATAGCGATCGGCATCGGCGATGCGATATTGCGCACGCGCCTTCTCGATGTTCAACGCCGCCACGCGCAGGTCACGATTGTTCTCCAGCGCCGCGGCAATGACCTGCTGCAGGCGCGGATCGAGGAAGAATTCGCGCCAGCCAAGCTGGTCCGCATCGATCTCGCCAACCGTCTTGGCGGTGCTGCTGCCGACCGGCTTGCCATCGACCTGCTGGCTCCAGCTGGCCGGCACCGGTGCGGCCGGTTGCGCGTAATCGGGGGCAAGATTGGCGCAGCCCGCCAGCGCTGCGGTCAGCGCCAGCACCATGGCTGTACGGGTCCGGAGAATGGATTGCTGTTGTACGGGCCGGGTCATCACATGGCCTCCTTTTGTGTGGCGTGATCGTCATCCCGGCGAGGCTTGTTCGCCGCGCGGCGGTCCAGCCAGGTGCCGATCAGGTAGTAGAACAAGGGCACGAAGAAAATGCCCAGCAAGGTCGCCGACAGCATGCCGCCCAGCACGCCCGTGCCGATGGCGCGGCGGCTGGCCGAGCCGGCCCCGCTGGCCACGGCCAGCGGCAGCACGCCGAACATGAAGGCCAGCGAGGTCATCAGGATCGGACGCAGGCGCAGCTGCACCGCTTCCAGCGTGGCATCGCGCAGGCTCTTGCCGGACTCATGCAATTGCTTGGCGAATTCCACGATCAGGATCGCGTTCTTGGCCGACAGGCCCACCGTGGTCAACAGCCCCACCTGGAAATACAC
>Ga0187843_10000835_pt1 | contig 20262 bp, 20 predicted proteins | sample SpaLakP09_SKY_43_FD_134516 | JGI IMG/M metagenome (GOLD analysis project Ga0187843, IMG submission 134516) | Oligotrophic lake water microbial communities from Sparkling Lake, Wisconsin, USA - SP09_SKY_43 | ecosystem: Environmental > Aquatic > Freshwater > Lake | place: USA: Sparkling Lake...
ACCACCAGCAGGTAGACCAGCACGATGGCCATGGCCAGGCCCACGCCCAGGCCGATGAAAGAAGACTGCATGGTCTCCACCTGGCCGCGGATGACCACCTGGCTGCCGCGCGCCAGCTTGGGCTTGATCTCCTCCACCAGCTTGGCAACCTTGCCGGCCACGCTGGCCAGGTCGGTGCCCTGCACGCTCACATAAACATCGATGGCCGGCGAGATGTTGTAGCGCGAGGCCACCGCCATCTGGCGTCCCGCATGCACATCGACCAGGTTGCCCAGCAGCTGCGGCGGCGTGGCGGCATTGGCACCGGCACCTACCGGGATGTTGAGCAGGGCATCGAGCGAATCGACCTGGTATTGCGGGGATTGCACCGCGATGCTGTAGACCACCCCATTGTTGGGATTGAGCCAGAAGGCCGGCTGTGTCTGCGAACTGCCGGACAAGGCGATCAGCAGGTTCTGCCCGACGTTGGCTGCCGACAGGCCGAACTGCTGCAGGCGCGTGCGATCCATGCGCAGGTCCAGCGAGGGGCCATCCAGGCGCTGGTGCACGTGGGCGTCGACTGCGCCCGGAATCTGGCGGATCTGCTTGGTCAGTTCGGCGGCCAGGCGCGCGTTGGCTTCCATGTTGGGGCCGGTGAACTGCACGTCGATGGCGGCCGGCAGGCCGAAGTTGAGGATCTGGGTGACGATGTCGGCCGGCTGGAAAAAGAATTCGATGCCCGGGAAACGGCGCGGCAACTGCTCGCGCAGCAGCGATACCAGTTCCTCGGTGGGACGGTGGCCTTCCTTCAAGGCCATCAGGATCTCGCCATCGAGCGTGCCGATGGTGCCGGCATTGCTGTAGGAGAGGTTGATGCCGGAGTTGGGCACGCCCAGGTTGTCGAGGATGGTCTCCAGCTCGGAGGCCGGGATCAGTGAGCGGATGACGCGCTCGACTTCATCGGCCGCGCGCGCCGTTTCCTCGATGCGGGTACCGGTCGGCATGCGCATGTGCAGGCGGATCTGGCCGCCATCCACGTTGGGGAAGAAGTCGCGCCCGAGGAAGGGATAGAGCAGGCAGGACAGCAGGCAGAACCCGAGGAAGCCCAGCGCAAAACGTCGACGGTGCGCCAAGAGCGAAGACAGCACCAGCGTATAGCCATGGCGCACGCGCTCGAAACGGTTGTCGAAGGCGCGATAGAGCCGCTGCAGCAGGCTCTGCTTGGCGCTGTCGACCTGGCCATGGCTGCCCATGAGCAGCATCACCAGGGTCGGCACCAGGGTACGCGAGAGCAGGTAGGAAGCGGCCATGGCGAACACGACCGCTTCTGCCAGCGGGACGAACAGGAAGCGCGCCACGCCCGAGAGGAAGAACATCGGTACGAACACGATGCAGATGCACAGTGTCGCCACGAAGGCCGGCACGCCGATCTCGCCGGCGCCGACGATGATGGCGTCATGCAGCGGCTTGCCCAGGTGCAGGTGGCGTTCGATGTTCTCGATGGTGACGATGGCCTGGTCCACCAGGATGCCCACCGACAGCGCCAGGCCGCCCAGGGTCATGAGGTTGAGCGTCTCGCCCAGCGCGGCCAGCATCAGGATGGCCGCCATGATGGACAGCGGAATGGTCAGCCCGATGATGAGCGTGCTGCGCCAGTTGCCCAGGAACAGCAGCACCATGGCGGCCGTCAGCCCGGCGGCGATGAGCGCCTCGCTGATGACGCCGGTCACGGCTGCCTTGACGAACAGCGACTGGTCGAACAGCGGCGTGATCTTGATGTCTTCCGGCAGGGTCTGGGCGGCAGTGGGCAGGAGCTTGCGCAGGTTGTCGACGATGTCCAGGGTGGAGGCGCCGCCATTCTTGAGGATGGACAGCAGTACGCCGCGCGCGCCATCCTGGCGCACCACGTTGGTCTGGGGCGAGAAGCCGTCGCGCACGTTGGCCACGTCCTTGAGGTAGATCGTGGCCCCGTTGGCGGTGCGCACCGGCAGCTCATTCAAGCCGGCCACCGCTTCCGGCGAACCGTTGATCTTGACCGAATATTCGGTGCCCCCGAACTTGGCCGTGCCGGAGGGCAGGATCAGGTTCTGGGTATTGATGGCGTTGACCACGTCGATGGGCGAGAGGCCGCGCGACTGCAGCGCAGGTGTATCGAGGTCGACCGAGATCAGGCGCGTCTTGCCGCCGTAGGGAAACGGTACGGCCACGCCGGGGATGGTGATGAGCTGCGGGCGCAGGGTCTGCACGGCAGTATCGAAGACGGTTTGCTCGGGCAGCGTGGGCGAGGACAGCGCCAGCTGCATCACCGGGATGCTGGAGGCCGAATACTTGATCACCAGCGGCGGCGTGATGCCCGGCGGCAGCTGGCGCAACTGCGACTGCACCGAGGCCACCACCTGGGCGATGGCGGTCTGGATGTTGGCCTTGGGCTGGAAGAACACCTTGATCACGGCCACCCCGGCCAGGGATTGCGACTCGATGTGTTCGATGTCGCTCACCACCGTGGTCAGCCCGCGCTCGTTCTGGGCGGCGATGCGCTGGCCCATCTCCTGGGCCGACAGGCCGTTGTAGTTCCAGATGACGGAGACCACCGGGATATTGATCTCGGGGAAGATGTCGGTGGCCATGTTCTTCAGCGTCAACGGCGTGGCCAGCACGATGAGCAAGGCCATCACGATGAAGGTGTACGGGCGGCGCAAGGCCAGCGCGACCATGTTCATGAACTGCTATCCCTGTGAAACGGGCAGGCCGGACCAGGCGCGCTGTGGCTCACCCATGCCCGCAGCCGGCATCCCGTGCGATGCCTGCCGTCCTCTCCCGCGATGCTGTGTTCTGTCTTGCGCGGCCTGGCGTGCTTCCCCGGTAGCCTGGCCGCGATCCCTGAATTGCGCCGTCCTGTTCCCTGTCCTGCGGCCCCGATATTGTTCTTCTGGGGCCCTGCGGCGTGGCTATTGTAACGGCCTCGCAGGCCGCGTGCAGAGGGCGTTGCCACAAATCGCTTTCTGACAGAAATGTCAGCGAAACGCTTCTCGCGGGCTGCAAACTCAACCGGAAAAATGTCCACATGAGCGCGTCGGCAGGAATGCAGTCGCTATGGCACACTGCCCTCCCCCTTTCCGCTTTTTCTGCCTCATGGAATTCCTGCGCCAGCGCATCGAAGCCAACGTCCTCGCCATCAGCCGTGGCCCCGGCAGTGCCGATTTCCTGCAGCCACCGGGCGACCCCGGCCTGTTTGGGCCGGACTCGGCGGCATGGCAGGTCCATAGTGATTTCACGGCCATGCTCACCGGCGGCGTGGCGGCATTGCTGCTGCAGATGCTGCATCCCCTGCCACTGGCGGGTGTCTGGGACCACTCCAACTTCCAGGCCGACATGCTGGGCCGCCTGCGCCGCACCGCGCAGTTCGTGGCCGGTACCACCTTCGGCAGCCGGGCAGACGCCGAGCGGCTCATCGCCCGCGTCAAGCAGATTCATCTTGGCGTCACCGGCGTGGCACCCGACGGCCGCCCTTATGCGGCCAGCGATCCGGACCTGCTCACCTGGGTCCACGTGGCCGAGGTACATTGCTTCCTGCAGGGGTACCTGCGGTATCGCCGGCCGGATTTTCCGGCGGCGCGCCAGGATCAGTATCTCGATGAGATTGCCTCTGTGGCTGAAGCGCTTGGCGCACGCGAGGTCCCGCGCTCAAGGGCGGCCATCGCCGATTACATCGCGCGCATGCGCCCGCAATTGCGCTGCGACGATCGCACCCGCGCTACCTTGCAACTGGTCTTGAATGCACCTGCTCCCAATGCGGTAGCGCAACCGTGGACACGGCTGATGATGCGCGGTGGCGTGGACCTGCTGCCGCCCTGGGCACAGGAGATGCTGGGCGTGACGCCGCGCGGAGCGCTGCGGCGCGAACTGCTGCGGCGTTCCGTCTTGCTGGCCGCACAGCCGATCCGCTGGGCCATGCGCAATGGCTCCATCCACCTGGCACGTCGGCGCATGGGCTTGCCGCCGCAGCCCTGAGGGCTGCTTCAGGACAGCATCTCGATCGCATCACCCGCACCATGGCGAGCAAATTCAGCCGAGCAAGCGGCCGATGATATGCTTTACATTGTGTAATTACACATTTAAGATGGGCCGCATCTTGAGCTTGGTTTCAACATTGAACAAACGGGAGCAGCAGATGCGGGAAGACGAAAAGGAAGTCATGAAGCAAGCCGAGCAGAGGTCATTTGACTACCTCTCTTCGGTCGATCATCGCAATGTCTATCCCACGCAGGCAGCGCTGGATGGCTTGCGCGGCTTCGATGAAGCATTGCCTGAGCATGGGTGCGACTCCTCGCAGACGCTGGCCATGCTCGATACGCTTGGTTCACCGGCCACGGTGGTGACCAATGGTCCGCGCTATTTCGGTTTCGTGGTGGGCGCCGCCCTGCCCGCCGCCGCTGCGGCCGAGCGCCTGATGCTGGCCTGGGACCAGGGTGCCGCCATGGCCATGACCTCGCCCGCCTGCGCCAGCATCGAAGAAGTGGCACGGCGCTGGCTGCTGGAGATCCTCGACCTGCCAGGCGAGAGCGGCATCGGATTCGGCACCTCGGCCACCGCCTGCGGACTGACCTGTCTCACCGTGGCGCGATCGCAGTTGTTGCTGCGCGCAGGATGGGATCTCCATGAACAAGGGGTGTACGGTGCTCCCCTGATTCGCGTGGTGGTGTCCGAGACGGTGCACGTCACCATCCTGAAGGCGCTGCGCATCCTCGGCTTCGGCCAGCAGCAGATCATCAAAGCCCCGGTGGACCAGCATGGCCGCATCGATCCCGAACGATTGCCGGCGCTGGATGCGATGACGATCCTTTGCCTGCAGGCCGGTGAAGTCAATACGGGGGAGTTCGATCCGTTCAGCGCACTGATACCGCGTGCCCGGCAGGCCGGCGCCTGGGTCCACGTGGACGGCGCCTTCGGCCTGTGGGCCCGCGCATCCTCGCTCAAACAGACCCATACCGCCGGCATCGAAGAGGCCGACAGCTGGACCGTGGATGGCCACAAATGGCTCAACACGCCCTACGACTGCGCCATGTCCATCTGCCGGGATGCCGATGCCCTGGCCCAGGCGATGAACAGCGACGCTGCCTATGCGTCGGGATCGAAGAATGCGCAGAAGAACCTGACCCTGGAATTTTCCCGCAGGGCCCGTGGCGTGCCGGTCTGGGCGGCCTTGCGCAGCCTCGGCAAGAGCGGCGTGGCCGGGATGGTGGAACGGCATTGTGCGATGGCGCGTGAGCTGGCGACCCTGCTCAAGGGAGCCGGACTGAACGTGCTCAACCGGGTGGTGTTGAACCAGGTGGTGGTCCAGGGCCGCACCGACCAGGAAACCACCGCGATCAGGCTGGCCGTGGAGAAGTCAGGCGAGGCCTGGTTCGGCCCTACGGTGTGGAAAGGCAGTGCCGCGTTCCGGATCAGCATTTCCTCATGGCGCACGGAGAAGGCCGATATCGACCGCTTGTTCCTGGCCATCGTCAAGGCAAGAGACGACGCACAGACCATCCAGCCCTGAGATGGCAAAGCCCTCCGCCGATCCCTGCTTGGTCAGCGGAGGGGATCGGCGGAGTTGCTGTTCACCAGCCTTGCATCGGCCACAGCAATACAAAACGCACCTCAGGTTGGGCGTGCCTGCTGGTTTGTATAGATTTGCAACAAAGTATAGGCGGCATCCAGCAAGGGGGTGTCGTGACCATGGCGGCGGCCCAGGCGCAGCATATCCCCGACGATTTCTTCATGCTCGATGCGGCGGGCAGCTTGCGCCATATCGCGCGCCATGGACGCTTTCCATTGCGAAGCCGGATCGAGGAGCAACTTGCGGATGCGCTCGGCGCCTTCGCCGCGGATCGGATGGCCCTGCGCTGACGCGATGGCCTCGACCTCAGCAATGGCGCGCTCGAGCAGCGGCCGGCCCAATGTGCTGGCCTGGATCTGCGCAATGTTCGCCCCCAGCAGGCAGGTCATCGCCGCGCCCGTGGCCAGCATGGCCCACTTGTCCCACAAGGCCTGCGTGATGTCAGGCGCCAGGATGCGCGTGCCCTCGCTGGTGCGCAGCAAGGCGTGAAGCGCCTCTGCCGCATCGACGGCGAACTTGTTGTCGCTGCGCGCACCGAGCATCACCACATCCGCAGGGGCGAGATGTTCGATGGCGCCTTCGCTGTCCAACTGGGTGGCGATATAGGCCACACCGCCCAGCACGCGGGCGCGGCCGAAACGCCGGTCCAGCACATCATAGACACCCAATCCGTTGAGCAAAGGCAGTATCACGCTGTCGCTGCCGATGGCCGGTGCGATATTGTCGATCGCTTCGGCCAGGTCATAGCCTTTGCAGGCCAGGAGCGCGACATCATAAGTACCATCGATCTGGCCGGCATCGATGGTGTGGACCTCCTGCCTCACATCGCCCAGCGGACTGCGTACCACCAGCCCGTTGCGTTGCAGGATTTCGCGCCGCCGGGGGCGCACGGCGAAGCTCACCTCCGCGCCTGCTTGCAGCAGTCGCGCGCCGTAGTAGCCCCCGATGGCACCGGCGCCGAGTACGAGGATTCTCATGATGCTTCCTCCTCTCAGGCTTCGGCCGCGCCAGGCGGCAGTGCCGGGCGGGCAAATTCAAGACCGGGGTCAGGGTTGGCGCCGACGAGTACGACAGCATTTTCCAGTTTCATGATTCAGCTCTTGAGGAAGGGGCGCCTGGAACAGGCGCCCCGGTATGGGGGTGGGTGTACGGCAAATCTGCTGCCGGTGGGCCGGTGTGGATGGATCATCCGGCCCATCATCGTATCAAGCGGTTTTCATGGCTGCTCATCGTCGGCCAGTTTCAGGATGATCTTCTTGCCGTCACAGGCTTCGGCCATGGCTGCAACTAACTCGTCCAGGGGACGAACGGCGTGCACCGGCTGCTGCAGATGTGCGACCAGACCCAGGTCGATGAGGGCTTGCAGGGCTGGCCTGACCTGCGCCATCCGCTCCGGATGCCCCTCGAAGAACCCGTGGATTTGCAGGCGCTTGAAGATCACATGCTGTGCAGAAATCTCCATGCTCTTCTTGCTGGCCGCAGCGTAGGCCACCAGCACCCCATGGTCGGAAAGCCGGGCGGCCAGCTTGCCCGCAGACGCGCCACCGACGCCTTCCAGCGCAAGCCGGATGTTCAGGCCGGCGATGGCGTGGTCGCTTGTCCCCAGTTCCTGTTCGGTGAAGACATGCTCGCAGCCGCGCTCATGCACCGGCTGCTTGTCTTCTTCACGCCGTACCACGCCGATGGTGCGATAACCCAGGCGGCGTGCGATGGTCGCCACGCACTGGCCGAAGCCGGAGGTGGCCGCGTTGTAGAGGATGGCGTCGCCAGGCGCCAGGTCGGCAAAGCTGGTGATGAGCAGATAGGCGGTAGCCGCATTGATGGTCAGCATGGATGCCTGCACGAGGTCGGCATCGGCCGGCAGCACCACCAGTTCATCGGCCGCCACGGTGGCGAGCTGGCGCCAGGTGCGCGCCATGAAGGGCAGCAGTACCTTGTCGCCGGGACGCACGGCGGTGACGTTCGCACCCACGGCCTGCACGATGCCGGCGCCTTCGTTGCCCAGTATCTCGGGCAATGCGGGCTTCCACGGATAGATGTCGCGCACCACCATCAGGTCGCTCACATTGATGGGGGCATACTGCACCGCCACCACCGCTTCTCCGGGCCCCGGGGCGGGTGGCGCATCAATGTCATCGAGGCGCACGCCCTGGCGTGGATCGCCGTAGGCAATCAGTCGCACGGCCTTCATCTTCAACGCTCCACAAAGAAACCGGGATCGATCTCGTCGCGCAGGATCTGTTTGACGGAATCGGCCAGCGAGTACACGGCCGCCAGCGGACTGAAGGCGATGTGCAGTTCGGTGACCTTGCCCGAAGCATTGCGCTCGATGGAGACCAGGCCGCGTGCGACCTGGCCATCGGTCAACGTGGCATCGTATTCGAAGAAGCTGCGCTGCCCGACGTGGTCGAGCAAGCGCGCGGTCTGGCTGGCGTACTGCTGCGCACCGGCCTTGACGACCTTGAGGACTTCGGTCTTCCCGCGTACCGGGCGGTTGAGCACCGAAGTGACGAGGATGACGTCCTCATGCAGGTCATCGAGGAAGGGATGGCGCTTGGCCTTGTCTTGCATGGTGATTCTCCTGAGTATGTCGATGACGGCTCACGCGGCGAACACGGCTGCGTGGCGATGAAGGAATTGCGCCAGGTAGGTGGGAGCGTGATCGAGGTAGTGCGGGAGCGAACCCTCGCCTACCTCGAAGAGGCCTGCGCGCTGATTGGCTTCGGTCATCAGCACCAGCGCGATGACATGAGGATCCAGACCCAAACGCCCCAGCTCTTCGCTGACCCGCTGCGGTGAGACGTGCTCCACGCGCAGCGGCTTGCCTGTGGCCTGCTGCACGGCTTGGGCGATTTCTTCCTGGGTCAGCGCCTCGGGCCCGGCCAGTTCGAAGACGCCCGAGACATCATGGGCACGCACGGCCAGGGCGGCACTGGCGTGGGCGATGTCCTCACGCGCTGCGTAGGCGATGCGGCCCTGGCCGGCCGAGGTGTACCAGACACCGCTCCTGGCGATGGCGGGCAGATAGGCCAGCAGGTTTTCCTGGTACCAGCTGTTGCGCAAGATGGTGTACTTCAGTTCGCTGGCGGCGAGGTCCGCTTCCATCTCCGCGTGATCCAGCGCAAAGGGGATCTCCACGCTGTGGGCCGGATTGGGCATGGAGGTGTAGAGCACGCGCTGCACGCTGGCGCGACGCGCAGCCTCCAGCGCATTGCGATGCTGCGCAATGCGCTGGCCAGGATGGGCCAGTGCATCGGTAGAGATGATAAAAAGCGTGCCCACGTCATGAAGTCCATGCTGCAACGACTCCTCCAGATCAAAATCGATATGCCGGATGCGGTCCTGGCTGCCCAGGCGTCCGACCAGCTTTCCGGGGGTACGCGAGCCGAAGACCAGGTTGGTCTGGCCTGTTGCAAGCAGGCGCTGGCCGATGGCCAGGCCAAGCTGGCCGGAGGCCCCGGTGAGCATGAGTTTGTCTGCCATGATGTCGCCCTCCGCGATCAGGCGCCGACCAGCGAATGCAGCGACTGGACTTCAAAACCCTTGAGCTCGGCGAGCCGGCCTTCGCGTACCTTGTTGGCCCACTCGGCGTCGGTCAGCAGCGCGCGGCCGACGGCGATGAGATCGAATTCACCCTTGGCCAGGCGTTCTTCCACCTGTTCCAGGCTGCCGACCTGGGCCGAGCCGCCGGTATGGGCCAGCAGGTCACCCGTGTCGGGTCCTTCGAGGCCAACCGAGCCGACGCTGGTGGCGATCTTGCCGGTGAGCTTCTTGGCCCAGCCGGCCAGGTTCAGGGTCGAACCGTCGAACTCGGGGATCCAGAAACGGCGCTGCGAAGCGTGGAAGATGTCCACCCCGGCGTCGGCCAGTGGCTGCAGTACCTGCTCCAGTTCCTGCGGGGTGTGGGCCAGCTTGCCTTGGTAGTCGCTCAGCTTGAATTGCGAGAAGCGGAAGCTCAGCGGATAGTCGCTGCCGGCCTGGCGCTTGATCTCCTTGACCAGCGCGGCCGGGAAGGCGACACGATTGGCCACGCTGCCGCCCCACTGGTCGGTGCGGGTATTGGTCTTGGCCCACAGGAACTGGTCCACCAGATAGCCGTTGGCGCCGTGGATCTCGACACCGTCGAAGCCGACTTCCTTGGCGCGCCGCGCCGCCTGGCCGAAAGCGACGATGGTATTTTCCACGTCCCTGGCGCTCATGTTCTCGGGCCCTTCATGGGGAATGCCTTCGGCGAACAGCGGATCCATGGGCTGCTGCTTGCCGCAATGCCACAGCTGCGCGAAGATGCGCCCGCCCTTGGCGTGAACTGCATCGACCACGGCACGCCAACCGGCGATGGCCTCGGGATGATGCAGGTTCGGAATGCCCTGGTTGTTGGCCGAGTAGGGACGGTCCACGGCGATGGCTTCCGTGGTGATCAGGCCCACGCCGCCGGCCGCGCGGGCCGCGTAGTAGCGGGCGACCTCCGCAGTGGGGATGCCGTGGGGACTGGCTCCGCGTGTCATGGGCGACATCACGATGCGGTTGGCCAGGACCAGGCTGTTGAGCGTGAAGGGCGAGAAAAGCAGTTTATCCATTGCGTACTCCAGATGTGCAATTACACATATAGCGGGTTAAAAAAAGCTGCCGCACCAAAGGCGACAGCATTCGTTGCGACGAGTGTTTTACAAGGCGATGGAACTCATGGCCAGGTTGTTGTCACGGATCTGCTCGACCCTGGCCTTGCCCACCTTGGTCTCCAGTTCCTGGCGGGCTTCTTCCCAGAACGGAGAACATTGCGCAATCTTGGCCTTGCCCTGATCGGTCACGGCGAAGCGGTAGGAGCGCCCTGTCTCGGGCTTCTGGGCAGACACCCAGCCCTCTTGCTGCAAAGGCTTCAGGGCGCGGACCAGGGTAGTGCGTTCCATCACCATCAGTTCGGCCAGCTCGTTGATCTGGATACCAGGATTGAAACTCACGGCCATGAGCAGGACGAACTGCGAGGACTTGATGTCAGCCTTGGACAGATAACGATCATAAAGACGCGAAACCTGCCTGGCTCCCCGGCGGGAGGCAAAGCAGTGACAGGATTCGAGGGTGTGGGTGGTGGCCATGTCGCGAGTATATCTGTGCAATAGCACTTTTGGAAGTTCTTTTCAGTTCCGGTCGTGTCTGTTGTGTTTTGGATGAATGATCTTGTCTACGGCCACCGCCGGTATCGCCCGCCAGGCCGCTCCCAGTGGCGTTTTCGGCTATTTCACGGGATGACTGCTCTGTCCGCGCGACTGCCCCGCCACGCAGGATGGGGGCATGGACGTATTCCATAATGTGTAATTACACATTATATTTTCAGTCCGGGCCCTTTCCACACCTTCGGCCCCAGGGACATTTCCTGATCAACCATTTTTTGAAAGCACAACGTGAAGACACTACAAGGCAAGACAGCACTCATTACCGGCGCGGCTACCGGGATCGGTTTGGCGACTGCAAGAAAATTCGTCGAGGAAGGCGCCACCGTCTTCCTGGTCGGGCGGCGCGAGAAGCAGTTGCAAGAGGCGGTCGCCCTGTTGGGTGAGGCCGCCGTGGGCATCCCGGCCGACGTATCGCAATTGGACGATCTGGAGCGCGTCATGGCGGTCATCGCGCAGCAGAACCGCAAGCTCGATATCGTCTTTGCCAATGCTGCCATCGCCGAAGGCGCACCCCTGGGGCAGATCACGGAAGATCATTTCGATCGCCATTTCGGCATCAATGTGAAGGGCATGCTGTTTACGGTGCAGAAGGCGCTGCCGCTGCTCAGGGATGGCGCCTCGATCATCCTGACCTCTTCGGTCTCGGCCTTCAGTGCCGATCCGGCGCTGAGCGTCTATTCGGCCACCAAGGCCGCCATCAGGAGCTTCGCGCGCTGCTGGGCGCTGGACTTGAAGGATCGCAAGATCCGCGTCAATGCGATCAGCCCCGGTTCGACCGAGACCCCCGGACTGGCCGGCCTGGCGGGCGCCCCGGAGAACGTGGCGGGCCTCTACGCGGCCTTGAGCAGCCGCATTCCGCTGGGACGCATGGGCCAGCCCGAAGAGATCGCAGCGGCCGTGGCATTCCTGGCCTCGGACGCGTCCAGTTTCGTCAACGGTGCCGATTTCCAGGTGGATGGAGGAGAAAAGCAGGTCTGAAGAGGAAACCCCGGCGAGGCTGCCGGCCAGGGTGTTTATGGACTGACACTGCGCAGATAGGCCAGGATGTCGTCGATCTGCTTGTCACTGCCGATGCCCCAGAAGCGCATCTTGTTGCCGGGGACGACATCGCTGGGCGCCTTGAGGAAGGCACGCAATTTGTCTTCGGTCCAGATGAAGCCGGCCGAGGCCATCGCCGGGGAATACTTGAAGTCGCCGGTGGAACCGGCCTTGCGGCCGATCACGTTGGTCAGCTGCGGACCGAAGCCGGCGCGCGCCGAGGGGCCTACCGCGTGACAGCTGGCGCATTTGGCGAAGGCGGCGCGGCCCGCCGCGACATCCCCCGCCGCCAGGGCGGACAGGGGAGCAAGGGCAATGACGAGGGCGAATGCCAGGCAATGATTCGGGCGCATGGGTCGTTCCGGCCAACGCCGGTTTCAGGAAATTACTGGATCACGAAATGGCTGGCTTCGAGACCGGCTTTCTGCAGGAACGCCAGCAGGGAATCCGCCGTAGTGGTCTCGATTCTATCGCTGAAGCGCAAGGCGTTGGGATGATCGCAAAAAGCGATGTTGGCCATGAAAGAGACTGCTCACCGCCGTTCTGCATTCAACGCCGCCCTGCGGCCCTGGGTGCAGGCGCAATTCCGCGAGCTGCGCCGTGCGGACGACGACTAAGACGCTGACTTCGCCACCGCCACCGGCCGGCCGCCCGCCGCGTGCTCGCGCCGCTCGGCCAGCACACTCCACACCACCAGCGCCAGCAAGGCGATCCCGGTCAGGACCGCAAAGGCCGCGCCATAACCGTAATGCTTGGCCACCACGCCGGCCAATGCCGGACTCAGCGCCGCACCGATGGACTGGATGGTCGTCACCGCACCCAGGCCGATGTTGATGTGGCCGCTGCCCTGCAGGATGCGCGCCACCGAACCCGGCAAGGCCACCCCCAGCAAACCCGCGCCGATGCCATCGAGCATCTGCACCGGCAACAGCGCCCAGGCCGAATCCCAGACCCCGGCCACCAGGCCGCGTACCGGCAAGGCCAGCAGTGCCACGGTGATCAACAGCCAGTAGCCCTTGCGGTCGGCGAAGCGGCCCGCAAAGAGCGCCGTGGGAATCATCACCAATTGCGCCACGATCACGGTCAGCGCGGTATAGAGCGCCGGATCGGCATGGCCGCGCGAGACCACCGACTGGCTCAGCAAGGGCAGCATGGCCGCATTGCCCAGGTGGAACAGCATCATCGCCAGCGCCAGCAGCATCAGCGGACGCGACCCGGCCAGCACGCGCCAGGTGGACAGCTGCGGCCGCTCGGCGACACGTTCGGGATCGAGGCCACGGGCGACATCGTGGTCGATGTCCTCGGGACGGATGCGCGAGAGGCACACCAGCGAGGCCACCGCCATCACCGCCATGAGCACGAACACCGCCGGCAAGCCCCAGAAGTAGCCGAGCGCTCCGGCCAGTGCGGCCGAGAAGACGTTGCCGCCGTGGTTCCAGGCCTCATTGTTTCCCAGCTGGGAAGGCAGGCCCTGCTGGCCGACGATGCCCAGCGTGAGGCCGGCGATGGCCGGTCCGATGATGGCCCCGACGATGCCGGTGCCGACCTGCGACACCGCCGTGATCGTGAAGCTGGGCGAGACCAGCAACAGCAGCGAGCCCGCCACCACCAGCACCGAACCGATCCCGACCACCAGCCGCTTGGCGCGCACCGCATCGGTCAGCGCCCCGGCGGGCGTGGTGGCCAGCATGCCGGCAATGCCGCCCAGCGTCATCACGTAGCCGATGTCGTCCGCGGCCCAGCCGTGGCCCATCAGGAAGACACCGAGGAAAGGACCGAGCCCGTCGCGCACGTCGGCCAGGAAGAAGTTCAGCCTGGAGAGCCAGGCGATCGAGCCCGCTTTGGCGTTCATCCGATGGGCCCCTTGAAGATGAAGAAGGCACCCAGGCAGATGCAGCCGAAGCCGACCAGGTGATTGATGGTGAATTGTTCGCCCAGGTACAGCACCGAGAAGATCGAGAACACCACCAGCGTGATGACCTCCTGCATGGTCTTCAGTTCGGCGGCGTTGTAGACGGAGTGGCCGATGCGGTTGGCGGGCACCGCGAAACAGTATTCGGCCAGGGCGATGCCCCAGCTGACCAGGATCACCAGGTACAGCGGCCGGTTCTCGAACTTGAGGTGGCCGTACCAGGCAAAGGTCATGAAGACGTTGGAGATGATCAGGAAGACGATGGGAAGGATTTTCGGCGACATGGTTCTTTTTCTTTATCAGGTGGATGAAATGACACGCAGGGAATCGGGCAGACCGGGGGCCTGCCCTGCCGCAAAACCCTTATCGGACGCGGCTGTACAGCGGTTGCAGGGAATCCGCGCTGGCACCGGCATCGATGGCCTCGATGGCGGTACCGACACTGTTGCGGGTCCCCAAGCCATTGGCAGCAAACGGCGCGCCAGGTTCCAGGGGCGTGCGCAGGCTGTCCGGGGCGAAGCGCACGATGCTGCCGTCATCCAGGATGACGCCATTGGCTTGGCCACGCGGGCCGGTCAGGACCATGGCGATCTTGCCGCGCACCGAGAGCTGGCGCAATTGCGCAGCGCGCAGGTGGGGCGGCAGCGGCGGGTTGGCATCGAAGGCGGGCGGGCGGTCGATCACGGTCTGGCCGTTGGCCAGATTGACGATGGCATCGGCCTTGATCACGCCGGCCGCTTCAGCCTGGCCGAAGATGCGCACCGACTGGCCCGGCTTGACCGCATTCTGCAGCGTCTGCGACAGGTGCGGCGGAAACTTGACCACGGTGCGCTCCCCCACCATCAGGCCATCGACCTCGCCATAGGGATTGATCAGGAAGCGGCTCACGCGGCCTTCGGTGATGGGGGCCTGGGCGGTCATGGCGGCGTCATAGGTGGCGGGCGGTGCCGGGGGTGCCATTGGACCGGCGACCGGCGCGGCACCCGGCGGCGGGGCGGGCGGCAAGGCCTGGGCTTGCGCCGCCATCATCGAACCCAACAGGGCCAGGGCCGAGAGCGCGGCCAGCGAACGGGGGAGGAAGGTGGAACGGTTCATGACAACTCCTTTGAGGTGAGAGGGGTACACCCTCTTTTGCAAACCCCGTGCCTGCCACTAATCCCTTTTAAATCAATGACTTGCGAATTCCACCGTAGGGCCATGTGTCCGTTCCCGTGACACCTTGGCGTCCGCTGCCGGACACTGTCCGCGCCGCCGTCACATGTCTTCGCCCAGCACCGCCTGTCCCTGGCTGCTCAACAACTGGCCGAAGCGCTCGCCTATCCATTGCGCGGTACTCCCCAGCGGGCGGCCCGGCAGCCACAGCATCTGCACCGACAACAGCGGCAAGGCCAGCGCCGGACAGCGCAGCGGCACCAGCGCCTTGGCGTGATCGAAATATTCGGCGACGTTGACCGGCAGGATGGCCCAGCCCAGGTTGTCGGCCACCATCTCGGCGATGCTGTAGTGATTGTCGGAGCGCCACAGCTTGGGGCTGTAGACCGGTTCTTCGACGCCATCGGCCTGCAGGATCAGTTGCCGGTATTGCGCCAGGTCGGTCTTGCGCAGGCGTTCGCGCGCGGCCAGCGGATGGCGCGGCGAGACGAAGATGCCTTGCGCCACCGAGCCGATGTGGCGCTGGTCGAAGCCACTGGCCACGCGTCCCCGGTCGAAGTGAAAGCCGATGTCGGCGCGGCGCTGCTGCACGGCCGCCACCACTTCTGCCGGGGTGCCATCGAGCAGGGTCAGTTCCAGCGCCGGCGCACGCGCCGACAATTCCCGCAGCAGCACGCGCAGGGCCGCATAGGGGAGGGCTTCGTCCAGCACCATGGTCAGGCTGGCTTGATCGCCCAGCGCAAAGGACCGGGCGCGTTCTTCCAGCGCATCGGCCTGGCGCAGCACTTCGCGTGCTTCCTGCAGCATGGCCGCGCCGACCTCGCTGAGGCCAGCCTTGTGGGCCGAGCGGTCAAAGAGCGTGACGCCGAGATCGACTTCCAGCAGCGCAATGGCCGTGCTGACGGCTGATTGGGCACGGCCCAGGTGGCGTGCGGCGGCGCTGATGGAGCCGTGTTCGGCTGCAGCGACGAACTGGCGCAGTTGATCGAGATTCCATTGCATGCGGGACTCCATCTGAATTATCGATAGACCTTATCTTTGTCGATCTGCCCTGACGGTGGATCATACTGGTTTTCCCACAAGGAGATTCCATGCAGAAATCACATGACCTCACCCGGACCGTGCGCCTGCGCCCGCTGGAGCGCGAAGACCTGCGCTTCGTCCATCACCTGAACAACAATGCCACGGTGATGCGCTACTGGTTCGAAGAACCTTATGAAACCTTCGCCGAACTCTCGGCCCTGTTCGAGGCCCACATCCACGAGCAGAACGAGCGCCGCTTCATCGTCGATGCCGATGGCGACAGCAGCGGCCTGGTGGAACTGGTGGAAATCAACACCGTCCACCGCAGTGCCGAATTCCAGATCATCATCGCGCCTGCCCGCCAAGGGCGCGGGCTGGCGGTAGAGGCCACGCGGCAGGCGCTGGACTATGGCTTTGCAGTACTGAACCTGCACAAGATCTACCTGATCGTCGACCGCGAAAACGAAAAGGCCGTGCATGTCTACGCCAAGGCGGGCTTCCGGCCGGAGGGTGTGTTGAAGGAGGAATTCTTCATGAACGGCCAGTACCGCGACGTGATCCGCATGGGCATCTTCCAGCGCGATCACCTGGCCCGCATGCAGGCCGAACCGGCGCAAGAACTCGCCGCACCCGCCACCGTAGAGACGGCGGTGCATTGAACCGCGCGCACTGAACTCAATGAGTGCGTCGAATTGATTTATCCACAGGAGAATCCAGCATGTCCGCTTACCTGACCCTGGCGGTGGCCATCGTGGCCGAGGTGATTGCCACCACCGCCCTCAAATCCTCACAGGGATTCACACGGCTGTTGCCGGGCATCATCGTGGTGCTGGGCTATGGAGTGTCCTTCTATTGCCTGTCGCTGACCCTGCGCACCATGCCGACCAGCGTGGCCTATGCCATCTGGTCGGGCGTGGGGCTGGTGCTCATCACGCTGGCCGCCTGGCTGATCCATCAGCAACGGCTGGACTGGCCGGCCGTGGCCGGCATCGCGCTCATCGTCGCCGGCGTGATGGTGATCAACCTGTTCTCGTCCAGCGCGGCGCACTAGCGCGCATCAAGCGCCCATCAGGCGCGCACTTCGCGCCGCATCGATTGCGGTGCCACGCCAAAGCCGCGCAGGAAGACTTCACGCATGTGGCGGCGATCCCGGAAACCGGTCTCGCGCGCCACCACTTCCAGCGGATGGCGGCTCTGCTCGATCATCAGCCGTGCCGCTTCCAGCCGCAGCCCCTCGATGGCCTTGGCCGGCGATTGCCCGGTCTCGGCCGTGAACACGCGGGTGAACTGGCGCGCACTCAGGTTGGCCTGCTCGGCCAGTTCTTCCACCGTCAGCGCGCGCTTGAGATGGCGGCGCGCATAGTTCAGCGCATCCTGGATCCGATCCGTCTTGGGCGCCAACGCCAGCATTTCCGAATGCTGCGACTGGCCGCCGGCGCGATGCTGGTGCATCACCAGCTTGTGGGCCACGCTGCGCGCGACTTCCTCGCCGAGGTCCTTGCCGACCATGGCCAGCGCCAGGTCCAGCCCGGCGGTCATCCCGGCCGAGGTCCACAGCGGGCCATCGACGATGTAGATGCGGTCGTCTTCGATCTGGATGTCGGGAAAGCGCGCACGCATGGCCGTGGCATACGCCCAATGCGTGGTGGCCCGACGGCGTGCCAGCAGACCGGACTCGGCCAGCACGAAGCCACCGGTACAGATGCCGGCGATGCGCCTGGCCTTCTTTGCCGCCCGTTGCAGGAAGGCGCGCTCTTCCTGGCTCGCCGGCGACTCCAGCGGATTGCCCACGCCGCACACGACCCAGGTATCGATGGTGGCCGTGGCGGCCGCCTTGGTGGTGTTCACGCGCATGCCGAGGGACGACGTGACCTCGCCGCCAGCGACCGAATAGTTGTGCATGCGGTAGAAGTCGTGGCCCACGACCTGGTTGGCGTATTCAAAGACGGACTGGGTGGCCAGGCCCATGATCTGGAAACCTTCGGTGAGCAGGTAGCCGATGTGGTGCATGTCCGGACTCCGTAACGATGTCTCAAAACACTACCATATACGTCATTCCGGAAGTCCGCAAGCGGCCTAAGATTCACTCCATCGACAACCCACACCGAAGGAGAACATCATGAACCAGCCGCAAACCCAAGTCCAGTCGCAAATCCATCGTGGCACGGCCCTCGTCACCGGCGCCTCTTCCGGCATCGGCGCCATCTACGCCGACCGCCTGGCCCGCCTGGGCTACGACCTGATCCTGGTGGCCCGCAACCGCGAGCGCCTCAACACCCTGGCCGCGCGCATCACCAACGAGACCGCCCGCAACGTCGAAGTGCTGGAAGCCGATCTCGGCCAGGCAGCATCGCTGGCCCAGGTGGAAGAAAAACTGCGCAGCGATGCCAGCATCACGCTGCTGGTCAACAACGCCGGCATCGGCACCCACACGCCGTTACTGCAAAGCAAGGTCGAGCACATGACCGACATGATCGCCCTCAACGTCACCGCACCGACCCGCCTGACCTATGCCGCCGTGCCCGGTTTCGTGGCCCGTGGCCGGGGCGCGGTGATCAACATCTCCTCCATCGTGGCCGTGGCGCCGGAAGTGCTCAACGGCGTCTATGGCGGCAGCAAGGCCTTCGTGCTGGCCTTCTCGCAATCGCTGCACCATGAACTGGGCGCCCAGGGCGTGCAGGTCCAGGCCGTGCTGCCGGGTGCCACCGCCACCGATTTCTGGGCCATCGGCGGCTTGCCGGTGGAACACCTGGACCCGGCCATCGTGATGTCGGCCGAGCAGATGGTCGATGCCGCCCTGGTCGGCTTCCAGCGCGGCGAACTGGTCACCATCCCCTCGCTGCATGACGAAGCGGCCTGGACCCGGTTCGAAGGCGCGCGCCAGCAGATGGCGACCCAGCTCTCGGCCAACACCCCGGCGCCGCGCTACGTGCGTACCGACCTGCACTGAGCGGCAGGCAAGACCCCGGATCCTGTTCTTTTTGTCCTGATATGAAACTTGCCGCCTCGGCCCCCAGCGGGCGGGCGTGTGCGGCCCCACTCTACTGACCTAGTGAAGGAATTACCATGAAACTGACCGACAACACCATCTTCATCACCGGCGGCACCTCCGGCATTGGCCGCGCCCTGGCCGAAGCCTTCCACAAGCTGGGCAACCGGGTCATCATCGGCGGCCGCCGCAAGGCCCTGCTCGATGAAGTGACCGCCGCCAATCCCGGCATGGAGGCCATCGAGTTCGACGTCTCCAGCCTGGCCAGCATCGACGCTGCCGCTGCCACCATCAAGGCGCGCTATCCCAAGCTCAACGTGCTCATCAACAATGCCGGCATCATGCCCTTCGACGACGCTGGCGGCACCATCGACGACCAGGTCAGCCGCAGCATCCTCGACACCAACCTGCTCGGCCCGATCCGCCTGAGCTCGGCCCTGATCGACCTGCTCAAGGCCCAGCCCAGCGCCACCATCATCCACAATACCTCGGTGCTGGCCTATGTTCCGCTGGCCGTGACCGCGGTCTATTCGGCCAGCAAGGCGGCGCTGCATTCGTATGCGATGTCGCAGCGCTTCATGCTGCGCGAGAGCTCGGTCCGGGTGCAGGAAATCGCGCCGCCCTGGGTCGATACCGACCTGATCAAGAAGAGCGGCGACCCGCGCGCCATGCCGCTGGATGCCTTCATCGCCGAAACCATGGCCAAGCTGGCCAGCGATGATGAAGAGATCATCGTCGAGTCCGTCAAGCCGCTGCGCGACAACCCCGGCGCCAATGAACACGCGCTGGTCAACGGCTTCAATGCGGCGCTGATCGCCAATCCCATTCCGGTCTGACCGTCTTGCGCTGCGCTGCCCTGCAGCGCAGCGTACCTATCGTCGAGGACAGCATGACATCCACTCCCCTGGGGCCTGCTCCGGCCCCCGCGCCCTCTGCAACGCCTTCCCCATCGGGCTCGCTGCTGACAGCGGGCTTTTTGGCCCTGGGCACCTTCGCCATCGGCACCGAAGGCTTCATGATCGCGCCGCTGCTGCCGCGCATGGCCGCTGATTTCGGCATGAGCGTCTCTACCGTGGCCAGTCTGGTGATCGTCTTCACGCTGGTGCTGGCCATCAGTTCGCCCATCACCACGGTGCTCTCGGCCCACCTCAACCGGCGCCAGGTACTCATCGGCGCCATGGGCATCTTCACTGCCGCCAATGTGCTGGCGGCGTTCTCCACCGGCTTTGGCAGCCTGCTGGCCTCGCGCCTGCTCATGGCCGTGGCCGCCGGACTTTATACGCCCAATGCCAGCGCGCTGGCCGGCGCCATCGTCAAACCCGAACAACGCGGCCGGGCACTGGCCATCGTCAGTGGCGGCATGACCATCGCCATTGCGCTGGGCTTGCCGCTGGGC
>Ga0187843_10000836_pt1 | contig 20250 bp, 20 predicted proteins | sample SpaLakP09_SKY_43_FD_134516 | JGI IMG/M metagenome (GOLD analysis project Ga0187843, IMG submission 134516) | Oligotrophic lake water microbial communities from Sparkling Lake, Wisconsin, USA - SP09_SKY_43 | ecosystem: Environmental > Aquatic > Freshwater > Lake | place: USA: Sparkling Lake...
GTTCATCCCTTTGAAAAAACCATCCGGGCCCAGCTCCCGCATATTCGTGATTTAGGTGTTTTCTCCGAGATTTCCTTCCCCGATTTAAAAACTCGCATTGAGGACACCTCCTTTCTCGCTCCCCCCCAGTTTTCTTACATGACCCCACCTCGTCATCAGGACTGGTTTGAGGCACTGGACGAACTCAAAGCCCGAATGGAAAAAGCTGATTTTGACATCGCCCTTGTGGGGGCGGGCGCATGGTCACTTCCTCTGGTGGCCCACGCCAAAAAAATCGGTAAGAAGGGCATCCATATGGGTGGCGCCCTTCAGCTTCTTTTTGGAATTAAGGGGAGGCGCTTCGATTCAGCCGAAATTTACAACGATGCATGGATTCGACCTTTGCCAGAAGACGTCCCCAATGATTTCAAAAAGATGGAACATGGAGCCTACTGGTGAGCTCATCCTCGATCTCGGTCGTCATCCCAGTTTATCAATCCTCGGAGCGCCTCCCCGAGCATATCGAGTGCCTACGCCGTCTTCGCCCCATAATCCATGAATTCATCTGGGTGATCACCGAAAGCCCCGACGGATCTCATGAAATCGCACGACAAGCAGCCGAGGAGCTTGGGGGTCAAGTTTTGCAGGTGCCGCGCGGCCTTTATCAGGCCTGGAACTCAGGGATCGCCCGAGCCACCGGGGAATTTATCTATATCTCTACTATTGGCGACACCATCACCCCTGAGGGTTTGAATGCCCTTACCGTTTGTATGCGCAAGAATCAGGCCACTGTGGTCTTTTCGCCGCCTGCCATTTTCCCGGCGACAAAAGCTCATTTGAAAGCTTGCCAGCACTGGGTGATTTTTTCTTTTTCACATGTCCTGAGTCGGTTTGCCGGGAAACGAGTTCCGAAAGAAAAAGCGATTTTGATGCAGATTCTTTCCGGAGCCAGTGGATTGCTGGGGTCGTGCGCTTCGTGCCTATTTGACACTTCCTATCTACAAACCAATCTTTTCCCAACTCAATACCATCATTACGGGGACACTGCATGGACTTATCAGATTTTATCAGAAGTCACTCTGGCTTTTCATCCGGACCCAGTCGCCCGATTTTTCGTTCATGACCATGAGAAAAAACGAGAGGTGAACAAAAAACAGATTTACAGCTTGATCAATAAGGCGGGGAGTCAACTCCGCCCCCCTCTGAGAGCACATATTGGCCAATACATCGAAGCATCTTTACAGATAGATGAGATCCGAGATCCCCATCCCAAATTCGGCTGGTGGTGGATCCCTGAAGCTTGGATAGCAAGATGGAAAAGAAATAGTGCCCAAAGATCTTTACTCCAAGCGCTTCATCAAATTCAGTAGAGGCAGGATATGCCCATCGACGGGCTCACAGAGCCCCACCTTCCCCCAACGATCGTTGACATGCACGAATCCCGCCGCGTAAGCGGACAACCATCCAACCGCGGAGCGGGATACCCGGATGGGCGGGGGAAGGTTTTAGTGGGCCAACAACCTTCCGCTTTTCGAATTCAGAATTCCGAATTTTCAGCCCCTCCTTAACTAGCAACAGGAATTATCGGCTTTTGAGAAGCCGGCGAATCTCGTCATGGTTTCCGATTTCGAAAAATATCAGCTCCCGCTCCTTCTTTTCAGCTTTGAAGAGCATCCGTAGTCGCAGTCCCGCCTGGCACTCAAAAAGATCCGCGCCTAGCTTTCGGATTCCGACACCTCGATGAGCATGCGGAGAACCCCATGCCGGTAACACGGCCATCAGGTCCTGGTTCACCGCCGACCGATCCTCCTTGGGAAGTTTTCCGATTTCCCGGAGAAATCGTTCGGTCAGCTTAATCCGCCAGGAGATCTTCGAGGTTTCCGGTGAAGGGCTTGAGCTTGCCGGCACGTCGGTTTTTCTGGATTTCCTCATTTGCTCTTTGGGAAAGGTACTTCACGTCATCCTTGGAAGCCCCGTATTCTCTTATGGCGTAGTCGGTGGCCTCCACGGTAACGGGGCGCAAGGCGATCACCTGGTCCCCATAAAGGATTCCCACATCCATCCCGCCTGCCGCCGCCTTCAACCAAAACGTCAGGTTCGACCTGGCTTTGGTAGGACTTAAGGTTTGCATGAGTCCATATTGCGTCTTTATATAGTCTCTGTCAAGTCCCCCTCTTTAACCCCGCCTTCCGTCTTCTGCCCTCCGTCTTCCGTGTTCCGTCTTCTGCCCTCCGTCTTCCGTGTTCCGTCTTCCGCCCTCCGTCTTCCGCCCTCCGTCCCCCATCCCCTAATCACGACAGAATCCTTCCACTCCAGAGGCGTTCGAGAAAATCCTGCCAGGGGAGGACTTCGATCTTCCCCGCGATACGGCGCGGCTCCTTTTCCATAGAAACAAGGATCGCTCTTTTGACGGGGCCGTCTTCAAGGAGAGCGTGCAGACCCCAGAGATCCCCTTCATGGACCTTGCCTGACTTGATCTCAACCGCGACTTCCCTTTCCCCCAAAAGAAAATCCACCTCCTGTCCGGAACTGGTCCGCCAATAATGGATCGGCATCTCAGGATTCACATAAGCCTGATAGGCGCGTATTTCCATGAGGATGAAATGTTCGAAAGCTTTGCCAAAGTCACGGCTCCCTGGAATCGGCCGCCGTCGACCCAGATATCCCGCGATGCCCACATCAAAGAAATAGAACTTTTCCGTCAGGATCATCCGCCGGTTTTTGGATCGAGTCCAAGGTTTCACTCGAAATCCCAGAAAAGTGTCCTCGAGAATGTCAAAGTAGGAACGGACGGTCCTCTGCGAGACCCCAGTTTCACGCGCGATATTCGTATAATGGATCAGCTCGCTTGATGTCAGCGCCGCCACGCGTAGGAATTCAGAAAAAGAGGGAATATTTTGCGCGAGGGCCTCTGCCGCAATCTCCTCCTTTAAATAATCTGCTACGTAGGCCCGTAGCTCCTCCAAGGGGTGCTCCGCTAAAAAATGTGGCGGGAGCATGCCCGAGATAAGGGCCTCCTCCAGATTGAAACCCGATACCTCTGTATAAGAAAGAGGCAACATCACCCGCCTCCATGCTCTTCCCCCGAGAAGATTGGCGTGCCCCTTTCGCAGTTTGCGGGCGCTGGACCCCGTTAAAAGAAATTGCGCGCCGCACTCTTCGATCATCCAGTGTACTTCGTCCAGTAGCTGGGGCACTTTTTGAACTTCATCAATCACGATCAATCCTTTGCCATCCGCAAATCTTTCCCGAAGAAGTGAGGGCCTTGAGGCGTACTCTGCAAACACATCCGTCTGGAGAAGGTCGATCACCTTGGCTGGCTTCAAGTGATGACGAATCCAGTAGCTTTTCCCTGCTTTCCGGGGCCCCCACAAAAAACACGACTTACCCGATGGAAGACGGATATCGAGCTTTCGCCCATGGATACTTTTTCTCATTACGTAATTTTATCCTTATAATTAAACAGGTGTCAACCATCCATCCTTTGGAGTCCCAAGAAGCCCCCGTCCCCTATCTCCCTTCTCCCGCCCTCCGTCTGCCTTCCCCCGCCCCCTTTTGACCCTGCTTAGCCTTGTGCGGAGCAGGGCCGCTTTTCGAATTTCGAAATCCGAATTCCGAATTCCGAATTTACAACCCCTCTTACTCTTCATGTCGACCGCATCCGGGGTCCTCATCCCAAGTTCGGTTGGTGCTGAATGCCAGCGGCTTGGATAGCAAGATCGCAAAGAAATAAAAGCCGAAGAGCTTTAATTCAAGCACTTCAACAATTCCAATAGGTGTTTAGAAGGGGCGGATTCTGGCAATCAGCGGATATCTTGGCTCAATTTATTTAACGGCTAGACAAAAGATTAGCTTTTGCCGAAAAATCATAAATCACTGCCTAAAAGCATTTTTTCACCGGACTCAACCCTTTTCGTCATGTTACGGATTGGTGGAATCAATCATCTTAATCTTTTAAAGGGAATCTGATTCTTCTTAGCGGTGAACAACAATATTTGTAATTTAAATGCAATTTCCTAACCCACTCATCAATATTATTCTATTATTTAGTTTTGACTTTAATGCGGTTAAGATATAAGTAATTTCATGTTGTTTTTATGCGCTTAGGGTAACTTAATAAATGCCAATTAACTTTTTGCAGCTGCCCAAGAAGCTGCTTGAAAATATATTTTTTCGGGAAGTTACCGTTCGTAGTCTTTATAAAGATTTACTTCTTAGATCTCCCACAAATTCAGACATCTCCTTTTGGGGTGATGTCATAAATTCATATGGCATTTCCTACGCCGTAGATGAGATGAGGAAATCCGATGAATTTATAGCTCTTTCGGCAAAGTTCGAATCCAACAAAGTATTATTTATGCATATCCCAAAGGCAGCAGGCTCCTCTTTTCGCATCTGTTTCAGTAGATTTACCAAAAAAATATATATACCACACGCAATACAGAACTTTGTTTCAGCTGACAAGGCTTGTTTTGTCTCAGGCCATTTCGGATATTCCTTTATTAAGAGCGCTAGTTTCACGCACAGCTTTACAATACTTAGGGACCCCATCGAGAGGATCATTTCTTTGTACCGATTCGGAAATTCTTATTCTAGTGATTGGCACGAGCTAGACCCAGTGCGCAATCTCAACTTTAGCCAATGGATTTCATCCGATAACCCTGACGTAAGGGGCCAAATTGACTCCTTTTACGTAAGAATCATGACCGACGATATAGCTGAGCCTTTTGAAAATCGTGTTGATCACTCTCTTGCATTAGCACTGAAAAGATTCTCTGAATTTACTTCAATAGGCGATCAGTCAAATTTAATGCCATTTCTTGAAAAAATATCAGCTCTCCTCGGCATTCCATCTGTTTTGAACCTACCGAATGATAATACTTCCGCAAGTCACTCTAAAAAAGATATTAATTATCCTTCACGACCTAAATTAACGCCCGAAATTATAACTCAACTAAAACGCCTTACTTTATTAGATTATGAAATATACAATCGTTTCAAGAATAAATAATTTGTATATTTTTGTATTTAATATCTGTAGACCGACTGGCCGCTTTTTATCACAATTATTTCTTTTTATCTAATGCCTTCCTATTTTTACGCCGCCCCTATTATTTGCAGTTTTCTTTTTTTCATATTTAGGGCTTTTTCATAGAATTTGTGGCAGTCACGAGCCGATTTCACAGAGGTAAATTTTCCTGCTTGGATAGGGCCAGAGCGACTGAGTCTTAGCCGATAATCTGGCTCTTTTCCCAGTCTCAACATAAATTCGGCCCACAACCCCGCCTCAATAGGATCGATCTGAGCGCCAGCCTCCCCAATAACTTCCGGCAGGGAGGTGGTATTTGAACAAGCAGTGGGAGCACCAAATTGCATCCCTTCCAAGACGGGTAGACCGAATCCCTCATAAAGGGCCGGATACAGATTCCCAAAACAGTTTTGGTACAGCCAAACAAGTTCCTTATCTGAAACATAGCCCGTCAAAATTACTTTCTGTTCGAGCCCTCTCTCTTTGATTTTAATGATAAAGTCGTCCATCAGCCATCCCTTACCACCGGCAAATATTATGGGAAGTTTTGCTTCCGATTCCTCCAAGTAGCTTTTGTAGGCATCCAAAAGCATGATCTGGTTTTTTCGCGGCTCAATCGTGCTGACACACAGCCAGAATCCTTTATTTCTGATTCCCTGCAGAACTGCCGGCCGGACTCCTTGCCCGGTGAGCCTTTCAAAGCGGGACGTCGGATACACCACGCCTGTCCTCTCTTCCGGAAAATGTGGAAAATATTCGAGATACTTTTTGCGGCTGAATTCAGAAATGCAGACGACAAAATCCGCATAAAGAGAGCTTCGATACACCCCCTCAAAACAGCCATGCCTGTTTTCCTCAGTAGTCCATTCCGGATGATCTATGAACCCAAGGTCGTACAAAGTGTAGATTAGCCTCGGACGAATCAATTGCTCAGGGCACCAGAAATTATTGGAATGAATAATATCTAAATCTCCGAGTTGTAAATCGAGAGCCGGGTCGTTCCAATACTCAGCGCACAGCTGCCTATCCTTGAAAACTATCCCCCGACTGGATTTTGGCCCTGAGAAAATTGAACAATTCGACTTATTTTCATTAAACCAGAAGTCCCCGAAATCATCGAAGAGCGTAAATTCATGCCTTGGGAAATGCTCGAGAAGACTGGAGCAAAGGCTCTTCGCATAAGCCCCACAACCGGCCGCGCCAGGGCATACTTGTGAAATATCAAAACCAATTTTCATATACTTTTTAAAAATTTGCGGAACAGTAAAGTTTATAGGCCTTCTGGGATAGAAAGTCGGTGTATAAATGAAATGATTTCCCTCAAATAATGCCAAGAGGATGCAGCCGTTTTTTCTTAGTCTATTGAAAACCCTGCCGCTTTGCCGTCTTGATAAAACATCTTAACCGTATCCGGTGAATATTCGCCAAGGTCATAGCCCACAATGCTCAGCTTTTTCAAAATGTCATTGGTTACGGTGATAATGTGGCAACCGATCTCATCCGCCTGAAAAATGTTCAACAGCTCCCGTGGACTAGCCCAGATCAGCTCCGCCTTGGGGTTCGTTTTCATTGCCTCTAGAGAATCTACCATCAGAGGCAAGGGATCCCGACCGGTGTCCGCAATTCTGCCCGCAAAAACAGAGATGCAGCTCGGCACCGCGGGATCCAACACCTCTAACGTGCCCTTTACCTGTTCCAAGGTCATCAGGGCCGTCACGTTCAGCTTTACCTTTCGGGCAGCCAGCTTCTGGATCAGCGGATAGATCAGCTCTCTTCGCGTGTTAGTGATCGGCACCTTTACGTAGACGTTATCCCCCCAACTGGCGATCTCCATCGCCTGGCGCTCCATTTCTGAAAAGTCATCTGAAAAAACTTCGAAGGAGATGGGCTTCTGGCGGATGAGGCCAAGGATTTCCTTGGCAAAAGCCTTATAATCAGAGATGCCTACCTTGCGCATCAACGTGGGGTTGGTGGTCAGACCCTGAACCCAGGACTTTCCCGCCATTTCCAGCATCCCCGCTTTCTCCGCACCGTCCGCAAATATTTTTACTTTTAGCTGCTCTACTCTTTTCATGTTTTCTCCTCCCTGCTTTCAATCCATGCCACCGCCTCTTTCAGGCTCTGGCATTGGAAATCCGGTTTCACTGGTTTCTTTTCATTATATCGGTAATCAACAAAAACTGTACGACATCCTGCTGCTCTTCCTGCCTCCACATCCCGCCAGCGATCCCCCACCATATAGCTACTTTTTAAATCTACCCCGTTCTCTCGAGCTGCCTGCTCCAGCAAGCCCGGTTTGGGCTTGCGACAGTTACAGTTGTCCTTGTCGTCGTGCCAGCATGTGTAAATCGCGTCCAACGCGAGATCCCCCGTCAATCTTTCGTGGATGGCATCTACCGCTTGCTTGGGCGTTTTGCCTCGGGCCACATCCGGCTGGTTGGTCACTACCAGATTCAGAAAGCCTTTTTGCCTTAGCTTTTCCAAGGCTTCGCTTACCCCAGGCAAAATCCGGAGGTCTTCCAAATCCCCTGGTGGATAAGGCTTGCCCTTGTTCACGATCGCCTCGTTGATCACCCCGTCCCGATCTAAAAAAACGGCCCGTTTCAAGGGGTGGCCGACTCCCATTTGGTTGCGTTGGCCTTCAGCTTAGGATGGGATACCAGCAGATGCCAAATCACTGCCTGAAACGCTTCGGCATGGGGGGTGATAGTTTCAGGATTCACCGTGGGAACGATACAACAAGCATCAGCCACTTTGGCCGTATACCCGCCGTCGCGCCCCACGATTCCAAGGATTTTCGCACCCACTGCTTTGCCGTGCTGTAGGGCAGAAACTAAATTCGGGCTTATATTTTTTTCTAAGCTGCCACCACCTACGGACATCACAAAAACTGCGTCGTTTTTCCCCAAGCGACTGGTCTTCAGCCACTCGACAAAAATGGTCGCCCACCCCTCATCATTAGTTCGGGCCGTCAGCTCTGAGACGTTGTCTGTGGGGGCGTAAGACTCAATTCCCGCTATTTTACGGAAGTCGTTGACCGCATGGGAACAATTAGCCGCACTTCCACCCACCCCCAAAAAAAATAACCTCCCACCTTTTGTCTTTGTCTCGGCCATCAGATCGGCCATTTTCTCGACCGCTACAGTGTCAATTTCATCCAAAATGGCTTTCGCCTCCTGCAGGTGAGCTTTCGAATAATTCATAAAATTTGAGATTTTAAGAACTTTTCCGTCTCTGCCAAACCTTCTTTGGAGCCAATTTCATAAAATCTGTGAATAACCTCATGCCCGGCCAAATCTCCCTTTTCGGCTAATTCCTGATATAGTTCTGCCAAATCAAAGGGCTCGTCTCCACCCCTTCCGTCCAGTGCCCCGGCCGACAACAGCCCCAACCCATAATCGATATGCTCCATGGCGGAAGTCGGTTCTCTCTTCCTGTAGGCAATCAGCTTGCCGTTGCGCGCCTCAACATTGCTTCGATCCCATCGCCCCTGGTTTTTTAGAAATGTCATCAAAGCCTGTTTTCCAGAGGCCTTGAACGCCTCCTGAACTGGAAAAAAGTGGATGGGTAAAAAGGAGTCTCCATAGAAAACAAAAAATTCTTTTCCGAGAAGAGGCAGGGCTTTTTTTAATGCCCCGCCCGTTCCCAAAAGTTTTTCACCGTCTAACGAGTATTGGATTTTCATTCCCCAGCGTTCCCCGAATCCCACCTGTTCTCGAATCATTTCACCTAAAAACCCTACGCACAACACAACACGGTCCACTTTTTGTCGCTGCAGCCAATCCAGCTGATGAAAGACAAAAGGTTTTCCTGCCACCTCCACAAGTGCTTTGGGAATTTTTTCCGTAATAGGCCGAAGTCGAGTGGCCAGCCCGCCGGCCAAGATTGCCACCGCCATCATCAGTCGTTGAGGACGATCTTTGTCCCCTCAAAATCGAAGCGGAAACGCACCTCTTCAAGACCCGCCCGCGCCATGGCGAGCCGAAGCCTCTGTCGATCCCTTGCGTAGAACATCAGAAAGCCACCCCCTCCGGCTCCCACCAGCTTGCCTCCCACCGCCCCATTTTTCATTCCCAACTCATACCACTCATCGATCTTTGGATTGCTCATGCCCCCCGACCTTTTCTTTTTGTGCTCCCAATGCTCATGCATGATTTTCCCAAACCCCTCGCCGTCACCCTTCTCCAGTGCCTCTCGGCTACGCAGTCCCAGCTCCTTGACGTAATGCAGATTTTTCAGCATCTCGTTATCGTTCTTCTGGGTTCGGACTTTTTGATCTTTCAGGATTCCCCCTGCACTCCTCGAAAAGCCAGTAAAGAACAAGAGAAGGTGGTCCTCGAGATCATACAACGTTTCCTGGGAAATTTTAAGCGGCTTAGCGGTTACACGGTTGTCCTTGTGAAAAGTAAAACAGGTCAGACCCCCATAGGCCGCGATGTACTGATCCTGTTTGCCGATCGGTTCCTGCAACCGATCAATCTCCACATGGCAGGCCAGCTCCGCTAAATCCTGCGGCAAGATAAGTTTTCTTCGGTGGGCATACACCGCCTTGATCAGGGCCGTGGTAAAGCTGCCTGAGGATCCCAGCCCCGTTCCCGAGGGAATATCCGCAAGGGTAGTGATTTCCACCTGAGGCACTTCGAGCCCCTCCATAGTCAACACCTCCCGAATGATGGGATGCTTGATCTCCGGTATTTGTTCCACATGTTCGAGATTGGAATATTTCAGAAAGACCCCTCGTGTGAAGGGCCTCATGACCGTGACAAAGACATATTTGTCGATCGCCGCCGCCAGTAGAAAACCCTCGTGCTCCCTGTAGTAGGAGGGCAAGTCCGTTCCGCCCCCTCCTAGGCTGACTCTTAAAGGGCTACGGGCAATGATCATCGGGACTTACGATAGATGGTATCCACAATTTTTAAGGCCTCCAGCCCATCCTTGAGACCAGGCTGGGGACTTCGGCGTAGCCGGATGTCTTTCGCAAATTCATTCATTTCAACCTCCCAAGAGTCGTCTGCGCGGGGAAACTCCCAAGCCTTGGTTTCAGGGGGGCCCATTTGGGGAAGCATCCGATGCCACGTCAATTTTTCCAGGCCGTAACTTCCGCCTAATCCTTCGACATGCAATTTTCCAAGGCGGCCATAAATTTCGAAAGAGAAAAGGTTTTTCCACTCCGTGCAACTGGCATGCAGGCTGGCTGTTTGCCCTCGGGCTGTCTTCAGGAGCAGGAATGCGTTGTCATCCGCTGACATTTTCCAGAACAGGGTTTGGGCAAATCCATCCACTTCTTTAAAATCTCCAAGAAACCAGCGAGCTAAGTCGATCAAATGAACCCCCTGATCGATCAATTCGCCTCCCCCAGATTGCTTGAGATCGGCCCGCCATTCCTTTTCATACCCCAACCTCCCCCCATGGCCATACCGAGCTCGGATCATCATCAGGGGGCCCAACTTTCCTGCATCCACAATTTCCCGGGCTTTACGGAAGGCCCGATGGAAACGGTGGTTGTAACCCAAACGAACCTGCACCCGTGCTTTTTTCGCATTAGAAAGAGCGGGTAGAAGTTCCCGGGCGCTGCGGGCGGCCGGTTTTTCCACTAACACATGCTTGCCAGCACGGACGGCAGCAAGGGTTAAAGGGGCTAAGGAGTCGTGCAAGGTGGATATCACCACAGCCTGAATTGTTGGGTCGCGAAGAAGCAGGGATGTCGAGGAGTAGGCACGGGCATGATGTTCATTTGCTAACCGATCTGCTCGTTCTTTGAAAGCGTCATAACAGCCGATGAGCTTGAACGACGAACCCAAGGCCTTGGCCCGTTTGTTCCCAATCAAACCACACCCAATGATACCCAGCCCAATTTTCACCGATCTCCCCAGTTCAGACCCCGATCCTTGCCAGTAATCCTCCGCAGAGTGTAGGCATCCGATTTGTCCAACTCCGCAAGATACTTGGGCCAATCTTCCCAGCGGTCCCAGGCTGCACTTATCAGCTTGCCAGTAATCCCGACTGAGTCATCGGAAGCCAGAAACAGCGCCAGATTGACTGCCTTTTCCAGTACATCTTCAGCTCCCGCAAAGACTTTCTTCGCCTGTTCGATCTCTTTTTCACCAGCATATCTTTTATCCGATTCCAGCACCTTTTTCAGCATTTCAGTGGGCATGGCACCGGGCGCGATGCAATTGACACGGATTCCAAAATGTCGCGTTTCCTCTGCAAGATTTTCGCTAAAGCGCACTAGGGCCGTCTTTGAGGAGGCATAAGCACTAAAATGGGGACGTGGCCCAGTAGCGCCCCCACCTGAAATATTGATGATCACCCCCGCACCGGCTTTTTTCAAAAGTGGCAACAGTTGATGACAGATATGGACTGGCGCCAACAAATTCAAATTCAACGTGCTCTGCCAATCTTCTAGATCATTTGTTTCCAACGGCCCGATGGGGCCTTGGCAGGCTGCATTGTTTATCAGTACGTCCAGATGCGGGCAGGTCTGAGCGAATTCATTCAGAAATCTAGCTCTTTCGTTTTTGTCCGCCAGATCGCAAACCCAACTCTTAACGGTTGAATTCTTATGTTTATGTTGCCGAAGTTTGTCACAAACTTTTTCGAGTTCGTTTTTCCTTCTGGCCACAAGTTGCAAGCAAAATCCTTTTTGCGAAAATGCTTCTGCCAAATAGGAGCCCAAACCGCTGCTTGCTCCAGTGATCAGAGCCATTTTAGACGTCACTAACGGGACTCCAGAACCCATTCATTTTTTTGGAGCCATTGAACTGTTCTTACGACGCCATCTTCAATGCTTATTTTCGGCTTCCAGCCTAATGATTGAATTTTTTTGGTATCCAGAAAAATGAAGGGGTTGTCCCCTACCCACCCGCGTTCCCCGCCAGAATACTCCAGCTTTGGGTTCACCCCCATCTCGCGGCAAATCCAACCAATGGAATCGTTGACTTGGCAATATCCATCCACTCCCAGATTGAATATATTAACTTTCTCTGTTGCCATCTCCACTGCCAGAAGAATGGCATCCAGGCAGTCTTGAATATAAAGATAAGACTTTCTTTGCTTACCGTTTCCTAAAACCTTCAATTGCGAAGGATCATTTCTTAGCTGTTTGTAGAAATCAAACACATGTCCGTGTGTGTACCTTTCACCGAGAATTGATACGAATCGAAAAATCCAAGACTGGAAGCCGAAACCCTCGCAGTACGCTTGAATCAAGGACTCCCCAGCCAGCTTGGAGGCCCCGTAAAGAGAAGTTTGCACAGGAAATGGGGCATCCTCAGGCGTGGGGAAAACTTTTGCTTCACCATAAACCGAGCCGGTGGAACTAAAGGCAATTTTGGAAATTCCGTTTGCCCGCATTGCTTCCAGCACATTAAAAGTGGCTTGCGTGTTCTGCTCCAGATCCTTTCCGGGATGCTGCAAACCAAACCGTACATCTGCATTCGCCGCAAAGTGAAAGACAAAATCATAGCCTGCCATTGACCTTTTTAAGGCATCAAAGTTCAACAAGTCACCCTCAAATAAGTTAAAGGAAGAGTGAGTTGCCCCATGTTCTAAGAAACGCTTTTGCCCTGTCGAAAAATTATCATATCCGGCAACAAAACTTTCGTTTTTAAGCAGCCTATCAGCCAAACTACTTCCGATAAAACCGCCAGACCCCGTAATGAAGAACTTTTCTGGTCTTGTCATATATCTCAACCGATGGGTTTGAGGGCAAAACCCACGCACAGATTGCAAGAGATAAGTGGAATCCGAAGCGGAAAGTAAGAAGATTTCACAATTTTGAAGTATGGCGCGAGCTCATGCAGAATCTCTGGGATTAGATTAATATGTTCTCGCTTATAAAACTCCGAGTACGGAACAGAAAAGTTTTTGTTCCAAACCCTCTCAGCCGAAACTTTTCTGGCGATTGCATAAGCAAGGCTCCCCTCCGTTGGCAAAACTAGCAAAAGCCTACTACGATCATTTTTTTTCAATAGTCGATGGGCCTCACGTATCGCGCCGGGCAGGTCAGGAAGGTGTTCAAATACATGGACAGCAATGTATCGATCAAAATAACTACTTTCGAATGGCATCTGTTTTTGGCAATCCCCAATAATTACATTTACATCCGGAAAACGCTCCTTGATCACCTCAGCCATATTAGGCCTATATTCATTGCACCAATAATTTTTTCTTTGAACTGGAGTAAGTATTTCGAATTTTAAATGCTCACCTAAGCCAGAACCCACCTCAATGCTTTTTTCAAATCCTTTTACAGAATTTAAAACTGGGAATAGTTGATTAAAACTTTCGATAAAACTGTACTTTTTCTTTTTTGATATCTCTCGGTGCCAAAGCTCCATAAATAGGTCACTTCGCCTCTTTTGTTCGAGGGTCAATTCCGGAAAAGTTTTTGGCCAATTCATAAGTTATGCGTTATTTTTTGAATCCATACTTTTTATCTATAATATATTTTGGCCTTTCACGGACTTCGTCATAAATTCTTGCAATATATTCCCCCAGAATACCAATTCCGATCAGCTGAATCCCTCCCATCAAAAGCACAAGAATCACAATTGTGGGATTCCCTATGGGAAAGGGGAACCCACAAATTTTTAGTATGGCGTATGATAATCCTAATAAAATTGCCAGTCCAGCGATCGCAAAGCCTATGGTACTAGCCAAAGTCAATGCATAAGTTGAAAAGCAAAAAATTCCGTTGAATCCTATTTTTAAGGACCCCAAGAACTGGTTGTAGTTTGTTTTTCCAGCATGCCGTGGCGGCCGATCGAAAGGAATCAGACATTGCCGAAAGCCCACTAAAGCCACCATCCCGCGAAGAAAGCCATGGTTTTCTTTTAGATCCACAAGGTTTTTAACCAATTTTCGCGATAACAAACGAAAGTCCCCTGTATTCCGCGGAATTGAAACATCCGATATCTTGTTGATTACTTGGTAGCCCACATAAGAAACAAGTTTTTTAATCCATGGCTCACCACTTCGGGATTGCCGTTGTGGAATCACAACATCATATCCCTCTTGCCACTTTTTGATCATCAAAGGAATGAGTTCAGGGGGATCTTGCATATCAACATCCATAACGATGACTGCATCCCCCGAAGACATTTGCAATCCCGCTAACGTCGCCATTGGCTGACCTACGCGCCGGGAAAAGGTAATGAGTTTGATCCTTTGGTCCTTAAGTCTTAATTTTAAAATGGTTTCCTCAGACTTATCTTTTGAGGGATCTAAACAAAAGATTATTTCTGTCTTTTGCTTATTTTTTGAAAGAATTTTCAATATTTCTTTTAAGAAATATCTTATGTTTTGTTCTTCGTTATATACAGGAACTACAAAGGATACTTTCATTTTTGTCAGATAAGTTGCTTTATTAAAATTAATTTTGTTTTTTTAGTACATTTAAGAACTGATCACTCTTAAGAATACTTATTTGCAATTACTATTCAATAATATATTATTTTTTATTTTATTTTTAATCAATATTAATCTTTTTTTATACATTTTTTTCTTGTAATAAATTTTATGCTGCTAGTTATGTTTGTCTGATTCTTTCGGCTTATTTAATTGCCTTCTGCAATAAATTTTTATCTCACCCAATGGTGATTGTACGACGCCTACGTTTTCTGTGTTAGTCTCGCAAAAAGATTTAATTCCTTGCCAGTTTTCAATAATAGAATCCATAAATGGAAAGCTGTTCTTTCCCGTTGATTTATATAGGATCGTTACATCAGCTTGTTCCATTGCTGATCGAATATCGTTCCAAGACATGGCAAAGATTGTTCCGCCAAGTACCCCTTTTGGAGAAAGAAGTTTTCTGGTTTTTTCGTATTGACGAACGGCAAAAGCGGCCGGAATGAGGGCTTCATTTGTACACGTGAAGGCAATTGTAAATTTATCCATTTTATTTGCGCTAACAACGAACTGGACTTCTGAATAAGTCTTTTCGATGGAATTAGTAAATTCTGGATGGAGTGAATGACCATCTTTTCGACAGATCTTTCCAAAGAAAACAAGGCTTCCGATTATAATAATGCTAGTCGCAATTATTAAGCTTAATTTGCTCGTAGAATATTCTTTTCGAAAAATTTCAATTAGCCCATACGTAGTAATAATAACGATCGGCGGTACTAATACGCTTGCTACCACCGGTGATTTAACCGAGTGTAATGTAAGAACTACGAACGGTGCCACAAAACAGATTATTATGAAAATCAAATCGAATGTTTGCGACTTAGTATTAACGTCAGTTTTTGGTAATGATTTTGATTTTTGATAATTTCTAATCCAATTTAGTATTGCCCCGAAGGAAGAAAACCCCAGCAAAAGAGTTGCGACAAGTCCAAGATGATCCTTATATAGGGATTTTATGTAAAACAATAGGTGGTCGGCTTGATTTTTAATACCTGACTCATTTATACGAATCAATTTCTCAGCCCCAAGCACGTGACCCACCCCATAATAATTGTATATGGCTGATATATTTATTAGAAGGAAAGGTAAAAAACAGAGTCCGGACAGTGAACCTGCAAGAAGAACATTCACTATTTGAGATCTAGTAAGCTTGGCAGCTCCCCCTGCTTCCAATTTGTTTTTTGCCTTGATGTAAATTGTTCCAAGAATAAAAAGAGTTATAGTAAGAAGTGCAACTAAATAGGTTGCACTTAGAAAACGAGCGATCATTAATAGTCCACCCATAACGCCAGCTATAATTGACCACCTGCGTTTTCGAAAAAAATCACTTAAAATTACGCTCGAAATGAATATCGTGAAAAGGCATGTAGCTACATTGTCCAGTCGATAGTCCAGAACACCACCAGCCCAATAAAAAGGAAAGCTTGTGCTCAGAAAAACTCCAACCGCCACAACACTTGCTCTTTTTGTGCCCGTCTTTCTATAGAATGCATAAGCTAAGAATATTTGGGCCAACAGAAAGTAAAAAAAGTTTACACTAAGACATGCCAAACGAGGGGAATTGATAAAGAACATGGCTACTGCTCCCTGCAAAATCTGCAGGGCGCCAGTTGGAGCTCCAGCTAAAATCCAGTGCCGTAATCCTGCAGCCAGACCTTCTGCAATTATCGTTTCGTGCAGTGTGTAAGTTTGTAAAAGATAGGCGCTTTGATCAAATCCTATTGGGTAGCCCCATAGGATATCCCGCTGGGCTTTTTGACAAAGAAGTGTGAATTGCACAGCGCAGACTAAAATGATGGTGACGAAAGTTATCCATGACGCGTTTTTATGATTGCTCATTCTATTTTTAACAAATCCTCGTTTCACTTAAAGGAACTATGCTTTTTTAGGCTCATTTTTATGGGCAACGACTAGGGAAGTCAGACCATTCATCTTTGTCTCAAAAACTAGGCCCGTGAAGTGCTGTATCTGTTCATAGGGGCCCACATTTGTGTCGAGATTAATCATCGTAAGCATGCGAGTACGTAAAAGTTGTCGAACGTTTACAAATCCGGCCTGAACCAAAAAAGGCTTAAAGAAACTGTACGGCATATCCTTTTCGGTGGTTCCATACTTTGCCATCACCGCTAAACTGTCAGCAGTCTTCGAATGCCCCGCCCCTGGCTCAAGGATCACAATAGTTCCGCCAGACCGGAGCGATTCGCCTGCTCGCTGGATGACGGAGGCCGCATCATCGGCATGGTGCAGAGCGTCAAAGATGACCGCGCAATCATAAAGACCGAAAGGCATTTTATCTTCATAATCATGACACGTGAACTGAAGTTTCAGCATTGGCACGACCCTACGTTTTGCAAGCGCGATGAAATCCGGCGAAATATCCACACCATGAGCATCGTAGCCACAACGGGCAAAGATTTCTGTCGTCCACCCGCTTCCACATCCAAGGTCTAGCAGGCGCGCAGGCTGCGGCGGCAAAAGGCTCAGGATTTGCGCGATGTCCGCAAGGTATTCCCAGCATTTCTGATCTGAGTAGGGCTTGCGCATCAGATAGTCGTTGAAGGCGTCCACTGATACATGATCTTTTTCAACAACAGTTCTGATATAGTTTTGTTCGTTATGTTTGCTCATAAGCTTTTGGGTAAATCTCCATTTTTCATCACTAGTGAGAAACTTATATCTTTAATAACCATTAAGAAAGATCTTAATATTTGCAAGGATTTTGCCTCTTGACGGATAATTGCTCGTCATTGGAAACATTTCGCTTGTATTTTAAAAAAAGATATAGGTGCCACTAACATATTTAAAAATAGTAATTTTTTATCAAAATGTTTGTAGGCCTTAAAAAGTTTTTGTTCCCTATATTTTCTTCTAAAGTTCGAATCTTCTAAACCCAACTAATCATTTTCTTAATTGACGAAGTATTTGGCCAAGTGCCCCACCTTAAAAAGCTCCGAAGCGACTCCCAAGCCAGCATTTTGCAGAATTTTTTTTCGTCCAAGACCCGGTCTACTTTTTCGGCAGTGCGGTAGTGGGCGAGGTTAAAGATCCATCGATCGGGCACCCGACCAAAGTGCATCTTCATCACGTCATTGATCTGTTCATGAATCTTCACCCTGGCACTTAAGGTTTTATTGTCGGCATACATCCTGGATCCTGCCAGTTTGTGCGGAATTTTGAGGAAACGCACCCCTTTCTTTCCCAGTCGAAGCCAGAATTCGTAATCCATGCACCAGTTCAGTTTTTCGTCCAATAATCCGTGTCTCTCCACCACGCTTCTTCGGAAAAAGCAGGCTGGCTGGCAGATAATACAAGTCTCCTTCATCCTTTCAAAATTCCACTCTTCCACAGGATAGGGCTCGAGCACCTTGTCCGCCTCATCGATATGATCCGCCGCACCGTAAACAACCCCAGCCTCGGGATGCTCGCGGAAAGCTTGGGCCACCCACTCCAGTGCGCCGGGATAATAAACATCGTCGGAGTTCAGCCAGCCGATGATCCCCCCATCCGTCGCCCGTATTCCTTTGTTGATAGCGTGCGTTTGTCCCTCGTCAGACTCTGAAACCCATCGCAACCTTCCGCCGTAGCTCTTCAAGATGGGAACGGTCTCATCTTTGCTGCCTCCATCAAAAACTACATACTCCTTGTCGTGGTATTTTTGTCCCAACACGCTATCAATTGTTTTCTGGATGAACTTGCCCTGCTGAAAGGAAGGCGTAATCACACTGATTTTCATGGGAAGTCCAAAGCTAAAAGATCCAGATCCCGCTCTTCCTGATGCACGACGCAACTCAAGACCATACAGGATAATTTTCGGGGATCACCGGCATTCTGCGCCTCCGGCGGGTTTTCACAAGGGCTGAACTTAAAATCCGCCGTTTCACCCGGCTTTAGTTTCACGGTGATCACCTTTTCTTCGCCTCGTTTGACGAACCTCCAAATCCTCGGTGCCCACCGATGTTTCCTAAGGCCCCACCAGAGTACCCCCGGGCGAAACCAGGAATGTCTTAAAATGGTCAAGCGGACAACCTCCGGTTTTTCATTCCAGTTGGTGATAGTCATTTTTCGACCCGCCCACCGATCAGAAAAAATCCCCGTCAAGGCAACCTTGTTTCTAGGGCGGGCAGCAATTTCACGGAAAAAATCCAGATAGCTTGCGGCCATAGCGCGGGGATCGGAAAATCTCTTGGCATTTTCACGGCCTTTGAAAACAAGCTGTTCCCGCAAATCCAGATCTGTGGCGATTCGGATCATGGCATCCGCCATTTCTTTCGGCTTTTTCGGATTGAAAAGGAGAGCCCCCTCCCCAACCACCTCCGGGAGGCTGGCAACATTAGCACAGGCCACCGGGACCGCGGCAGCCTGCGCCTCCACCACTGGAATCCCAAACCCCTCATAAAGGGAGGGGAAAAAAAGTGCGAGCGATTGACAAAGAACATTGGCGAAACCCTCATCGGAAAGAAAACCCAGAAAACGCACTCTTGAGGTAAGACCCATCGTTTCCACGGCCTTTTGCAGTAATTTCATCCGGGCATCCTCCGCCCCAGTCATGACCAAAAGAATGTCGCCGGCAAGACCGCTTCGACAGGCCATGCCGAAAGCCACCAACAAAGCCTGATGGTTTTTATGGGGCCAGAAGTTGGCGGGATAAAAAAGGTATCTTTCTGATTTTAGTCCATCTGGGAGATTGGCACTTTTTTTCCCTAAACCGGCCCGGCCGGCAAGGTGAAGGTGAATGGTCCGGACGCTTTCCGGTGGAAATTCCTTGCGGTTAAGAATGGAGTCCCTACCAAAATTCGAAATCGTAGCAATGCCATCCGCTTTGGCTAGCATACGAAGATGATTGCTTTGTCTTTCCCTGAGTTCCTGCTGGCCGAAAAAGCGCGGATAGTCCAGAAATTGGACGTCATAGAAGGTGCTAACTACTGGCACCCCAGGCACCTCCAAGAGAACCGCTGTAAAAGGACAAAAGATCAGACATGTTCCGATCCTTGCTTTTTTCCCCGTGGGATCATTGCTCCGCGAGCCCAATTTTGCAGTTGAAGTTCTGACAAGCTTTACGGGAAGATTTTTGTCATTTTTCAACGAAAATAGGTTTATATTGGCGTACCCGGAAAAAATATCTCGGAACTCGGTGTCATCATTAAAAAAAAGAAGAAATTCAGTATCCGGCGCAACGACCGCCATTTGGCGAATCAATTCTATGACGAATATCTTGGCGCCACCATTGATTCCCCCAGGCAAAAGCGGGGTCAGATCGATGCCAATCTTTTCAAGCTGTGGCTTATTCTTTTGAGAAATTTTGTGTGAGAATGAATTTACACGTATAAAGAAGGGGCGTCCTGCTAAATACATAAATGGGTTTCCAATTTTTAGCGCTAGCTGCATTGTTTTTGCGATAGAAAGCGTATCTTCGAATTTTTGTCTAATTTTCTCATTTTGATCAAACAGATCTGCCGTTGCTTTTTGCGACTTCTCGAGCATGTCGGTTAGTTCGATTCTTTGGCCCTCAAGGTCTGCAGCCTGCTTACGGGACTCCTCCACCATGCCGGTTAGTTCGATTCTTTGGCCCTCCAGATCCGTGTTCTCCTTTTGTAAAAATCTCATCATTTCTGTGAGATCAGTCACCGTTTCGGTGAGTTCGATTCTTTGGCCCTCAAGGTCTGCAGCCTGCTTACGGGACTCCTCCACCATGCCGGTGAGTTCGATCTTTTGTTTTTCAAGGCCCTCGATCTGTTGTTGTGACGCTTGCGCTGTTTGCGTTAGTTCAAATCTTTGTTTTTCAAGGCCCTCGATCTGTTGTTGTGACGCTTGCGCTGTTTGCGTTAGTTCAA
>Ga0187843_10000840_pt1 | contig 20198 bp, 18 predicted proteins | sample SpaLakP09_SKY_43_FD_134516 | JGI IMG/M metagenome (GOLD analysis project Ga0187843, IMG submission 134516) | Oligotrophic lake water microbial communities from Sparkling Lake, Wisconsin, USA - SP09_SKY_43 | ecosystem: Environmental > Aquatic > Freshwater > Lake | place: USA: Sparkling Lake...
ACGACGCTTGCGTTTGCTGGGCGTGCGGGTCGGCAGTTTGGTGAAAGCCGATGCCGATGAGGCCCAGCAGTCAACCAGCACGGCTTTGTCCGTTCGCGAACCTGCCCTACAGAAAGAGACCCACCATGCGCAAGCTGACATGTTTTGATTTGCACCTTGATCACCATGTGGCTCATTTGGTCTTGAACCGACCCGATGAGCTCAACACCATGCATATGAGCTTTTGGCGCGAGTTGGACGATGTTCTCAAAGATTTGCATCAACGCCAAGAAGCACGCGTGCTGGTCATCAGCAGCACCGGTAAGCATTTCAGTGCAGGCATGTCACTTGACGCTTTCGGTGCATCGGTCAGCATGGACGACCAAAGTGCGGAAGGACGGGCCGCCATTGCCGATCTGTTGTGGGAATTGCAATCCACCTTCACCCGCTTGGAAAACCTGCGCATCCCCGTCATCGTGGCGCTGCAAGGCGGTTGCATTGGGGGTGCCGTCGACATGGTGACCGCTTGTTGTTTGCGCTATGCCACCGCCGATGCCTTTTTCTGTATTCAGGAAATCAATATCGGCATGGTGGCCGATGTGGGCACCTTGCAACGTTTGCCCAAACTGATGCCGATGGCGGTGGTCAAAGAGTTGGCCTACACCGGTCGGCGCATGGGGGCCGCGCAAGCGCTTCAACACGGCTTGGTCAACCAAGTCTTGCCTGACGCAGCCAGCGCCTTGGCTGCGGCCATGCAAGCCGCCAACGAGATTGCCAGCAAACCGCCCATTGCCATTGCAGGTACCAAGCAGGCGCTGCACTATGCACGCGACCACAGCACAGAAGATGCATTGAAACAAATGGGTTGGTTGCAAAGCGGCATCTGGAGCAATCGCCACGTCCAGGAAGCGATCAGCGCCTTTCAAGCCAAACGCACGGGTCTGTATCCAGATTTGGCTGCGCTCAAGTCCTTCAAAGACTAAAGCCTACTGCCGGGCGTTGCGCACATTCAAAGGCAAGGCCTGCGGATGGCTGCTGCGCCACGGGTTGATGTCGACGCCGCCGCGCCGGGTGTAGCGCGCATAAACACTGAGTTTGCTGGGTTGGCAGCGCGTCCAAATGTCCATGAAGATGCGTTCGACGCAATGCTCGTGAAACTCGTTGTGGTTGCGAAAACTCACCAGGTATTGCAACAAACCAGCTTGCTCGATTTGAGGGCCGCTGTAACTGATGGCGACGCTGCCCCAATCCGGTTGACCAGTCACCAAGCAATTGCTTTTGAGCAAGTTGCTGCACAAGGTTTCTGTCACAGGCTTCTCTTGCTGGGCTGCTTTCAACAAATGCGGTGCTGGTTGAAATTCGGTGCAGTCCAAATCAAGGCGGTCCAAATCCACACCCTCGAGTTCGACAACTTTTTCACGGGCAAATTGCGCTGGTGTGATCAACTGCACGCCCACACTGGCTTGCACCGGGCCACCGCACCACACCGCTGTGCTCAGGTCTTTTTGCATCACATCTTGAACCTGTGCCAAGGACTCAAACCGGCTGTTGTTGAAACTGTTGAAATACAGCTTGAGTGATTTGCTCTCCACCAAATGCGTGCTTTCGCAGGGCACCACCAACCGACCCAAGGCGACTTGTGGTTTGCCACGCAGGTTCAGCCAACTGAGCTCATAGGCTGTCCATAAATCAGCGCCAACAAAAATCGGTGCGCCCTTCACACCAATTTCCATGCGTTGCGCCGCACGGGGCAATGGGTAGAGCAACGTGGGGTCGTACTGATCAGCGTAGCTGGCAATCTTGCCCAACTGCGATTGTGCTGGCGAGTTCATGTGGGCGTGTGGGCGTTCAAAAAGGGGAGCAAACGGTTGAGCATGAGCGTGACCGCCCCTGGCGGGAAGTCGTGTCCCAAACCGTCAATGCCCAGCAATTTGGCTTGGGGAATGCGTTTGGCAATGTCCTCACCGCAGGCATAGGGCAACAGGGGGTCGTCTTTGCCATGCATGACCAAGGTGGGCGCGCTGATGTTGGCCAGCAGACCAGCGCGGCCCCGGTCGGCCATGACCGCCAGCATCTGACGGTAAGCACCCAGAGGCCTCGTGCTGCGCTTGATGGAATCGTCCACCAATTTTTGCTGTGAGCCCTCGGGGTGTTCAAAACCCGGTCCGGCCAAGGCTTTGACAAACCGCAAGGCGTGATGACGTGCCGCTTCGGGACCAGCGGCCGGTGGCGTCATCAGAATGCGACGCATGGCGGGCCTGGGGCCAGGCAGGCCTTTGGCGCCACTGCTGCTCATGATGTTGGTCAGACTTAGCACGCGTTCAGGCGCGGTCAAACACACGCGCTGGGCGATCATGCCGCCCATGCTGACACCCACCAAATGGGCTTGTTGAATTTTCAAATGGTCCAGAACGGCCAATGCGTCTTGTGCCATGGCTTGCACGCTGTAGGGCGCTGGTGGATTCAATCCGAGTTTTTGTTGCAGCATGAACCACAGCAAATGAGGCGGGGGACCGTTGTCCATCGATTGCGACAAACCCATGTCCCGATTGTCAAAGCGAATCACCCGGTAACCCGCTTGGTGCAATTGATGCACCATGTCGTCGGGCCAAACGATGAGTTGCATGGACATCCCTGCAATGAGCAACACCGCAGGGCGGTCGCGCTCTGCCGTGTCCTCGACTTCCAAGCGCAGGTCGTTGGCGAAAATTTGCATGTTGTTCAGTCGGTCAAATGTCGGCGAAAGACCAAAGTATCGTCGCTGGACGCACTGGGCTCAAACGCATAGCCTTCGGCACTGAAACCTTGCAAAGCTTGGGGTGTGGTGAGTCGATGTTCAATGGCATAACGCGCCATCAGTCCACGGGCTCGCTTGGCAAAGAAGCTGATGATTTTGTATTGTCCGTTTTTATGATCTTGAAAAACGCATTCAATGACGCGCGCTTGCAAAACTTTGCGGTCCACCGCTTTGAAATATTCTTGGGACGCCAGATTGACGATCAATGGGTCCTTGCGCTTTGCAAGTTGGGTATTCAAATGCTCGGCGATCTGCGGCCCCCAGAACTGATATAAGTTTTGAGATTTACCATGCTTGAGCGCGGTTCCCATCTCGAGGCGGTAAGGCTGCATCAAGTCCAGCGGACGCAAGACACCATACAAACCGCTCAAGATCGCCAGATGGTTTTGTGCCCACAGCAAGTCTTTGGTCTTCAAGGTTTTGGCGTTCAAGCCCTCGTAGACATCGCCATTGAAAGCCAGCAACGCGGGACGGGCATTGTCCTCAGAAAATTGAGGCGACCAGGTTTGATAACGCTGAACGTTGAGATGGGCCAAGGATTCGCTCAAGTCCATCAGCGCCGCAATTTGCTTGGGCGTCTTCTTTTTGAGGGTGTCAATGAGATTCACCGACTGCGCCACAAACTGCGGCGCAGTGGCTTGCAAAGCTGGCAACGGGGATTCGAAATCGAGGGTTTTGGCGGGGGACAGCAGGAATAGCATTCGAGGATTATTTCAAATCCCCAGCCAAGGACGCCAAAGCGTCTTCAGCGATTTGTGTGTGGGCCGGATAGTTGGTGTGGTCACATCCCAATTTCACCGCCGCACCGGCTTGAATGGCGGCTTTCGTTGCCGCATCAAACTCGAATCGCACAAAGTGAACCGCCGATGTTTTCTCGTCGTTCTCGCGGTCGAGGTCTTCATCAGCGATGGCATAAATACGGGCGTGGCCTTCCACCTCAATGAACATGCGGTCTTCGACACCGATGAGTCGGGCCAACTCGCGTTTGCGTTCGTTCACATCGGGGTATTCAATCAGCATGGTGGCTTTCCAATTGCCACCCTCAGGCACCAAGGCGGCATAAGCATCGATCTCTTGCTGAATACCTTCCTCTTCAAAGATTTTTTCAATGCGCAGCATTTCTTGAATTTGATAGCGAATGGTGGTTTCACTTTCAAACTGCAAGGTGATGTGCTCACCCAAATGCACCGAACGCAGTTTGCGGTGGGCCAGCACTTCGGCTTTGTGGGTTTTGCGAAATTTGCTGTAGGCCTCAAGGCTCATCAGGTTGTCGGCAGTGATGTGTCCGGTGAGTTGCATGGTTGGCATTCAAATAAAGGGTTTTTTGAAAAGGATCACTTCAGGCCATAGGCCTTGGCCACCAGACTCAAGGGATGCGCAAGGGCCGGGACGGCTTGGCCATTGGCCTCAAAGCCTTGGGCGATGTGGTGGCCGCCGAGCGGGCAATCTGAGCTGATGTAGTCGGGCTTGCTGCCATCTTTCATGGTGGCCATGGCTTTCACCACCGGCTTGACCAACTTCATGGCGTAGGCGTGGGTGGCTTTTTTCACGCCGTAGGTACCGGCATGGCCCGAACAACGCTCCACCGTGTTGATCGTGGTGTCGGGCACCATCTTCAACATTTCTTCGGTTTTTTTGCCAATGTTTTGCACCCGGCCGTGGCAAGGGATTTGGTAGCTGACATTGCCGAGGCTTTGCGGAAATTCTGTTTTCAACAAACCATCGCGCTTGCGCGCCATCAGGTATTCAAATGGATCCCACATATGCGCTTTGACCAATTGCGTTTCAGTGTCGTCGGGGTACATGAGGGGCAGTTCTTGTTTGAACATCAAGGTACAGGACGGCACCGCACTCAAAATCGCATAGCCTTCACGCGCGTATTTGGCCAAGATGGGCATGTTGATTTGTTTGTTTTCATCCACTGATTTCAAATCACCCAATTCCAGTTTGGGCATGCCACAGCATTTTTCTTTGGACACCAATTCATAAGGAATGTCGTTGTGGTCAAGGATCTTCAGCAGATCCATGCCAATGCCAGGTTCGTTGTAATTCACATAGCAGGTCGAATAAATCACCACCTTGCCAGGTGTTTTTTCACCGTTGACCACTTTGCTGGCTTGGGCTTGGGGCGCGGCACTTCTGAATTTTTTGGTGGCCAACTCGGGTAACCATGCGTCCTTGTCCACATCCAAGGCGCTTTCCATCAATGAACGGGCCATGCTGGTTTTGTTCAAGGCATTGACCGCTTGGACCACGATGGGGATGCCGGCAAATTGACCGTGCACATCGGTGGAGGCCAAGAATTTTTCGCCCGTGCTGACCTCGCCTTTGTTGAACTTGATCGCTTTGGCGCGCAACATGGTGTGCGGAAAGTCCAGGTTCCATTCATGCGGGGGCACGTAAGGGCATTTGGTCAAGTAGCACAGATCACACAAATAACATTGGTCCACCACTTTCCAGTAGTCCTTTTTGTCAACGCCATCCATCTCAAGGGTGGGGCTTTCATCGACCAAATCGAACAAGGTGGGGAATGAACCGCACAAACTGACACAGCGTCGGCAACCATGACAAATATCAAAGATGCGCTCCATTTCAGTGAAGCAAGCTTCTTCGTTGTAGAAATCAGGATTGAGCCAGTCAAGGGGATGGCGTGTGGGTGCTTCCAAGCTGCCTTCGCGTGCCATGGTGTGTTCCTCGGTAGGGCATTCATTCAGGGTGACGCCAGTGCGTCATTCAATATTCAGAGAGGGGCGCAGCTGAAAAAGCAACGCCCTACCCTCAATGCTGAAAAAGATCAATCGACCAGTTCAGCCAACGCTTTGGCGTAACGGTTGGCATGTGAACGCTCAGCCTTGGCCAAGGTTTCAAACCAATCGGCGATTTCGTCGTGGCCTTCTTCACGCGCAGTTTTGGCCATGCCGGGATACATGTCGGTGTATTCGTGGGTCTCACCAGCCACAGCGGCCTTCAGGTTGTCACGCGTGGCACCAATCGGCAAGCCAGTGGCGGGGTCGCCACATTGCTCGAGCCATTCGAGGTGACCATGCGCATGGCCGGTTTCGCCCTCTGCTGTAGAGCGGAACAATGCGGCCACATCATTTTGGCCTTCAATGTCGGCTTTGTTCGCGAAGTACAAGTAACGTCGGTTGGCCTGGGATTCGCCAGCGAATGCGGCTTTCAGGTTTTCTTCCGTCTTGGAGCCTTTGAGTGCTGCCATGAAATATCTCCTTGGTTGGTGAATAAGCTTTGACTTGATTGCCAAAGTCAAGGCAGAGGTTACTACTTGTCTGAGACAAACGTCCAATCGAGCATTTCAATCCGTGCTATTGTCATTTTCTATCGAAGATGCACATGCCTTTTATGATTTCAATTGCGCAAATGAGCCAGTAAACTGAATTGAAATGAGTCTCACTCCATCCCGCGCCAAAACAAAGCACCCCAAGTCGGCGGTTTCCACGCGCAGTTACCGTTTGCCTAATTACCCCTTTGTGGTGCCTGCTGAATTGAAAGACGCGACGGTCAAACGTCACCCGGTTGTGATCGTTGGCGCGGGACTCAGCGGTCTCACCTTGGCTTGCAAGCTGGCCCACTTGGGTATCCCAGCGGTTTTGCTGGACGAAGACAACACGGTGGGGGTGAAGGGCGCGGCCTCGCGCGGCATTTGTTACACCCAACAATCCCTTGAAATCTTTGAACGGCTGGGCATTTACCAGCGCATCGCCAAAAAGGGGGTCGCCTGGCAAGTCGGACGCACTTTTGCAGGCCAAGAAGAGGTTTTTTCTTTTGACTTGCGCGATCGACCGCAATTTTCAGTCAGCCAACAACCTCCCTTCATCAACATCCAACAGTTTTACGTTGAACTTTTCTTGGTCGATCGAATCAATGCTTTAAACCAAGCAGGCGCGGCGATCGACCTGCGGTGGTGTTCGAAAGTGGTTCAGTTCAAGCAAGGCAAAGACTGTGCAAGCTTGCGCATTGATACACCCCAAGGCAGTTACACCATCGAAGCCGATCATGTGATTGACGCAACGGGCTCGCACACCCCGTTTCATGCATGGTGTGGCGTGACCATGGACAGCTTGCGTGGCGACGACCGTTGGTGCATTGCGGATGTGCGTTTCAAAGTCAGACCACCCACTGAACGCCACACATGGATTGAAGCGCCATTCAATGACAACCGTGCCGTTTGGCAGCACCTGATGGCCGATGATGTCTGGCGCATTGATTACCAAATGGCGCCTGACGCCGATCCCGCCTACGTCAGCCGAGAAGATGTGGTGCGCGAACGCTTGGCCAAGCAATTTGGACATGACGTTGAATGTGAGATTGTGTGGGTCGGCCCCTATGCCTACAAATCGCAATGCCTGCACCAACTGCGCCATGAAAGGGTTTTCTTCATCGGCGACACCGCCAAAGTGGTCAGTCCCTTTGGTGCGCGGGGCGGTAACACGGGCATTGCCGATGCAGACAACCTGGCTTGGAAACTGGCCGCCGTACTGCGTGGTCATGCACCGTTTGCCTTGCTCGACAGCTATGGTCAAGAACGACTGCAGGCCGCCCGACGCAATGTGCAAGTGACCAACCGCACCGCCCGCTTCTTGCGGGCACCTGAAGGCATCGAGCGCTTGTTTCGTGATGCCAGCATTGGCTTGGCCCAGCACCATGCATTTGCCCGACTGCTGATCAATACAGGGCGCATGGCAGAGGCCAACCGCTATGCGGTGTCTGACATCTGCAAGGCCGAGGGCGGTTGGATGGTGCAAAACGCCCCATTGCAATTTGCCAATGGCCATCCAGGCAGTTTGAGTGATTTACTTCAATGGGCCGATGGCCATTTGTTGCTGTTGGTGTTTGGCAAGCTCAAACGCGCGGACATCAAGAAACTGGCCTCGCTCAGCATGGGTATACCGGTGCGCATTGTGCAAGTGGTTCATAAAGAAAAATACCAAGCCAAAGAACATGTGGTGGACAAGGGCCAATTGCTTCGCCAAGCCTGCGAAGCGCAGACCAAGCGATGGACCTTGTTGCGCCCAGACGCTTACCTGACCGCCAGCGGCCAACACATTGACAGCAAACTCATTCATGCGATTGCGCAAGCTTTGTCACTTCATTGAACTTTCAGGACGGCCCCATGACCACCACATTGAAAATTGATTTCGTCTCCGACATTGCCTGTCCTTGGTGTGCAGTGGGTTTGGGTGCGCTGGAGCAAGCCCTGGAAACCCTGCAAGGCGAAGTGAAAGCACATATCCATTTCCAGCCTTTTGAACTCAACCCGAATTTGGCTGCGGGTGGGCAAGACCTGTTTGAACATCTGAACCAAAAATACGGTTCCAGCGCTGAACAACAAGCGCAGATGTACCAAAACATCAAGGCCCGCGGTGCCGAAGTGGGCTTTACTTTTCACCCGACCGGACGCGGCCGCATCTTCAACACCTTTGATGCCCATCGTTTGCTTTATTGGGCTGAAGTCACGGCTGATGCAGATACGCAGCATCGGTTGAAAAAAGCTTTTTTTGAAGCCTACCAAGGGCGCGGTGAGAACATCGAATCGCATGAAGTGTTGCTAAGCGCGGTGAAGTCTTTAGGGCTGGATGCTGCATCAGCGCAAACGGTCTTGGAAAGCGATGCCTACGCCAAAGAAGTGAAAGAACGTGAGCATCTCTACACCAATGCCGGTATCAGCGCCGTACCTGCCGTCATCATCAACGACCGCCACCTGATTTCAGGGGGTCAACCTGCGCATGTGTTTGCACAGGCTTTGCGCGACATCGCCGCGCAAGCAAACTGATGACCAAAGGGCCTGCCTCGCTAAAATGTCCGCTTCTTGTCGATATTTTTGTGTTCACTGTTGTTGAACACCACTGAATGCAAAGCCCCCCTATGAGCATCCCCCCCGCGCAACCCGGTTTAGACAGCCTCTCCAAATCCTTTGAACCCGCTGCTTTAGAAGCCCATTGGGGCCCCGAGTGGGAAAAACGCGGATATGGCGTGGCCGGTTTTCGTGGCACTGGAGCGCCCGTTGCAGATCAGCCGTCCTTTGCGATTCAACTGCCGCCACCGAATGTGACGGGCACTTTGCACATGGGCCATGCGTTCAACCAGACCATCATGGACTCGTTGACCCGTTACCACCGGATGCTGGGCCACAACACCGCTTGGATACCCGGCACAGATCACGCAGGCATTGCCACGCAAATCGTCGTGGAGCGGCAGTTGCAAGGCCAAGGCATTAGCCGCCACGACATGGGCCCGACGCCGGCAGAGGCACGCAAAAATTTCATTGCCAAAGTGTGGGAGTGGAAAGAGCAATCGGGCAACACCATCACCCAGCAAATGCGCCGCATGGGCGACAGCGTGGACTGGAGCCGCGAGTACTTCACCATGGACGACAAACTGTCGCCGGTGGTCACCGACACCTTCGTAAAGCTCTACCAACAAGGGCTGATTTACAGAGGCAAGCGCTTGGTCAGTTGGGACCCCGTTTTGCAGAGTGCGGTCTCTGATTTGGAAGTGGAAAGTGAAGAAGAAGAGGGCTCACTCTGGCATATCTGCTATCCATTTGCCGATGGGCCAAAGCAAGTCGCAGGTGAAACAGTCCGGGGTTTGGTGGTCGCCACAACCCGTCCTGAAACCATGATGGGTGACGTGGCCGTCATGGTCCATCCTGAAGATGAGCGCTACGCCCATCTGATTGGCCAACAGGTTCAATTGCCTCTGTGTGATCGCACCATTCCCGTGATTGCCGATGATTATGTGGATCGTTCATTCGGCACCGGTGTCGTCAAAGTCACACCCGCGCACGACACCAACGACTACGCCGTGGGACAACGCCACCAGTTGCCGCTCATTTCTATTTTGAATTTGGATGTCACGGTCAATGACCAAGCACCCGAAAAATACCGTGGCTTGGATCGGTTCGTGGCGCGCAAGGCGGTGGTGTCTGACTTGAATGCGCAAGGCTTATTGGTGGAGGTCAAAAAACACAAACTGATGGTGCCACGTTGCGCCCGCACCGGCCAAATCATTGAACCCATGCTGACCGACCAATGGTTTGTCGCCATGAACAAGGTCAGCGACACAGACCCGACAGGCAAGAGCATTGCGCAAAAGGCGATAGATGCGGTGCAAACCGGCGAAGTGACGTTTGTCCCTGAGAACTGGGTCAATACCTACAACCAGTGGATGAACAACATCACCGACTGGTGTATTTCTCGCCAGTTATGGTGGGGCCATCAAATTCCGGCTTGGTACGACGAAGACGGCCGCGTTTATGTGGCCCACAACGAAGCCGAGGCCCAAGCCCAAGCACCGGGCAAAATTCTGAAACGCGACGAAGACGTGCTCGACACTTGGTATTCATCTGCCTTGGTGCCATTCAGCACTTTGGGTGGAAGCACTGCTGCGAGCTCATTGAGCGACCAAGACCTGTATTTGCCATCCAGCGTATTGGTCACCGGCTACGACATCATTTTCTTTTGGGTCGCTCGCATGATCATGATGACCACGCATTTCACTGGCCGCGTGCCTTTCAAGCATGTCTACATCCATGGCTTGGTGCGCGATGCGCAAGGCAAGAAGATGAGCAAGTCCGAGGGCAATGTGCTCGATCCGGTGGACTTGATAGACGGCATTGCGCTGGCACCACTGCTGGACAAACGCAGCCAAGGTTTGCGCAAACCCGAAACCGCGCCGCAAGTGCGCAAGAACACGCAAAAAGAATTTCCAGATGGCATTCCGGCCTATGGGGACGATGCCTTGCGCTTTACGTTTGCAGCCTTGGCCAGTTTGGGGCGCAGCATCAATTTCGACAGCAAGCGCTGTGAGGGCTATCGCAACTTCTGCAACAAACTCTGGAACGCCACCCGCTTTGTGTTGATGAACTGCGAAGGTCAAGACTGCGGCCTGATGGAACACACCAAGGCGGAATGTGCACCTGGCGGCAAAGCCCATGCTTACATGCATTTCAGCCAAGCCGATCGGTGGATTTCATCGGTGCTGCAACAAGTGGAGGCGGACGTGGCCAAAGGCTTCGAGGAATACCGCCTCGACAACGTCGCCACGGCCATTTATGAATTTGTGTGGAACGAGTATTGCGATTGGTATTTGGAAATCGCCAAAGTGCAAATTCAAACAGGTGATGAATCACAACAGCGCGCCACGCGGCGCACCCTGATTCGCACCTTGGAAGCCATCCTGCGTTTGGCGCATCCGATCATTCCGTTCATCACCGAAGAACTTTGGCAAAAAGTAGCGCCTGTGGCAGGCATGCCCGGCGCTTCGGTCAGCATTGCCCGTTACCCCGAAGCACAACCGAACAAAATCGATCCGCAAGCCATCGCCAATGTTCAGCAACTCAAAGCCTTGGTGGACGCTTGCCGCAACTTGCGCGGCGAGATGAACGTATCACCCTCTACCCGCATGCCCATGTTTGTGTTGGGCAACGCCGATTTCATGCGCAGTAATGCAGCCGTCTTACAAGCCCTGGCCAAACTCAGTGAAGTCAAAGTCTTTGATGATGAAGCCGCATGGCAAGCGGCCGCACAAGCCGCGCCTGTGGCGGTGGTGGGTGAAACCCGTTTGTGCTTGTTCATGGAAGTGGATGTGGCCGCCGAAAAAATCCGCTTAGGCAAAGAGGTGACGCGTTTGCAAACTGAAATCACCAAGGCCAACGGCAAACTCAGCAACGACGCTTTTGTCGCCAAGGCACCCCCCGCAGTGATTGCGCAAGAACGTCAGCGGGTGGCGGACTTTGAGGCTACTTTGCTGAAAGTGGCTGATCAGTTGCACAGGCTTGTGTGATATTCGCTGAGTGACTGACATGGTGGGTCAGGCCGACTCGAACGTTGCCGCTTGCGGCGGTGCGAGGCGACCGAGCCCACGATGGCAGGCACGACACCATTGCCATCAATACACGTATCAGCGCCTTTTAAGCACGTGGATAAAGTCGTCGCCCAACGTCTCTTGCGACATCAACTCATTGCCCGTCTGCTTTGAAAAAGCAGCGAAGTCACGCAAAGAGCCTTTGTCCGTGGACACCACCTTCAGCAATTGACCACTTTGCATCGCCGTCAAGGCTTTCTTGGCTTTCAAAATGGGCAAAGGGCAATTCAAGCCACGTGTGTCTAATTCTTGATCGATATGCATAAATGTCATTCTAAATTTTGGGTGGCCCGCTCTTCCCAACTCATGAAGCGCGGCTCGATGCCCTGGGTGCGCAACCAATCGCCCATGGCATAGCCGGTGCCGGCAGGCCAGCAAATGATGTCTTGGTAATCAAACAATTTGTATTCGGCCAACTCAGGCGACAAGCGAATGTCGCCTTCTGCCACGGCGTGGTAGGCAATGATGACCTGGTTCATGCGCTGAAAGTCATAGGCGCCAACCAACTTCAATGCCGTCACTTTCAAATTGGTTTCTTCCGCCACCTCGCGTGCAATGCCTTCTTCAGGCGACTCACCCGCCTCCATGAAACCGGTGATCAATGCAAAGCGTCTGCCCGGCCATGCAGCATTGCGCGCCAATAAGATTTGATGCCCGTATTGAACGATGCCTGCCAACACGGGCGTGGGGTTGTTCCAATGGGTCCAGTTGCACACCACACAACGCATGCGTTGCTTGGGCCCACCGTCCTCGTTTTGAGTGATGAGTTGCAATTCGGTGGCGCACATGGGGCAATACTGGAAATGGTTCATGCTGGAAACACCCCAGTGGACAAGTAGCGGTCGCCACGGTCACACACAATGAACACGATGGTGGCGTTTTCCACACGCTTGGCGATTTCCAAAGCCACCCAACAGGCACCTGCCGCTGAGATGCCGGCAAAAATACCTTCCTCTCGCGCCATGCGCCGGCACATGTCTTCGGCGTCTTGTTGGCTCACATACACCAATTCATCCACGTTGGTGTCATCGTAAATCTTGGGCATGTATTCGGGCGACCACTTGCGAATGCCCGGAATGCGTGAGCCTTCGCTTGGTTGTGCGCCAATGATTTGCACCTTCGGATTTTTTTCTTTCAGATAGCGCGACACCCCAGTGATGGTGCCAGTGGTGCCCATGGCACTCACAAAATGCGTGACCTGACCATGGGTTTGCTGCCAAATTTCGGGGCCCGTGGTTTCATAGTGAACACGGGGGTTGTCAGCGTTGGCGAATTGATCAAGCACCAAGCCCTTGCCTTGCGCTTGCATTTGATCGGCCAAGTCGCGCGCACCTTCCATGCCAGTGGTTTTGGATGTGAGGATGAGTTCAGCGCCAAAGGCCTTCATGGTTTGCGCACGCTCGATGGACAAGTCCTCGGGCATGATCAGCACCATGCGGTAGCCCTTGATGGCTGCGGCCATGGCCAAAGCGATGCCGGTGTTGCCCGACGTGGCTTCAATCAAGGTGTCGCCTGGTTTGATGTCGCCTCGTTCTTCGGCACGTTGAATCATGGACAAGGCGGGTCGATCTTTGACAGAACCAGCAGGGTTGTTGCCCTCTAACTTGCCCAATAAGACATTGCCACGGCTTTGATTTTCTGCAACGCCGATGCGTTGCAAGACGGCCAATGGGGTGTTTCCAATGGCCGATTCAATGGTCGGATATTTCATCCCCACACTGTGCCATAATTCTGCCTCTCCCTCCTGCCGGAGTGGCGAAATTGGTAGACGCAGCAGATTCAAAATCTGCCGGTGCAAAACACCGTGCCGGTTCGATTCCGGCCTCCGGCACCAGCGCAAGTCTCAAAGCCGACCTCACAAGGGTCGGTTTTTTTATTTCAAAATCCGCAGGATTTGAACGCCCGCTCGCACACCCGCAAATCCCTGAAAGCCCGCAGAATCTGTATACAGGGGTGCCATTTGCCCCACTCTGTTGCGAAGTGCCAAAGGACTGAAGAATAAATCGCTGGAAAGGCTGGGCTTGCGCCACAGCAGCACTGAGCCGCCCGGTTTCAGATAACAGGTGTTGGCACCCAAAGCCCTGCCCATGGGTGTGGTGCCCCCTTTTCGCAAGTTGGGGGGGAAATTGACATCGGCAGGCTTGGCCGCAACAGCCGGAATATTGAAGTTCAAGTCAGCTGGAACGGCCGCTATGGCTGGTTTGTGTTGGAACCATTGATCACCTTTTTGCTGTGTCCATTCGTTCCAGCCATCATCACCACCTTGGTTGATGACACCATCTTTACCAGCCGTACCCCGGAAATAAATGTTGGCGTTGTTGCCAAGGAAACTGAAAAAAGCCTGTGGCTCGACGCCGGGTGCGAATTGAAATTCCAACACCGATTTGTCATTGGCCACATAGTGCAGGTAGATCGCCGAACCACTGTACTGGGGAAAATAAATCGAATCAGCGCCCAACCGCTTTTGCGCCGCAATACGCATCACCACATTGGGGTTGTCTTGGTGTTTGATCCAAATATCCAGATCAATGTTGTCCGCATCATCGGATTTCAATGCGGTTTTGTATTCGACCGCGGCTGTTGTCGGCTTGTAAACCCGCATGTTTCCACCTGGATCATTCAAAGCCGTGGCTTGACTGATCTGACTGTCAAATGCCCAAGCGGGTGCAACCGTTGATCTGGGTTTCACCATCAAATCAGCCCATAAATTTGTCCTCAACGGGGTGTAGGTCGGTCTGGCGATGTCAGACGTTTCAGCACAGCCTTCTGCCTGCGGCGGTTGCGTGTCTAAAGAACCAAACAAAGTGTCCGCCAGATGCTGATCCGTTTGATCGGGGGTTTTAGGCGGTGGCACCGGCTCGATCAAATTGGCTGGATTCAAAGCTTTGGCTTGGCTCCACAGGGTTTTCAATCTGTTGTTGGCAATGAAGACGGCCGTGTTTTGTGTCCAATCCACGGGTGTGGTGACAAAAGCCGTCATCGCAGCGAGTTGCGTTATTTTGGGGTCAATGGTGATGCCATTGGTGGGGTCTAAGTCAAAATCGAGCGACTGTAAAAAATAGGCCACATTGCTGGCGATGGAGCCAGCGCCTCCTTGCGCCATGCTCACGGGTGTCACCGTGGCCTCCGCCAGCGCTGGGGGTAACTGAATACTTCCAATTGAAAACGTCACCGTTTCGCCTGCTTGGTATTTGAAGGTACCTGCCCCATCCGTCACGCCTGTTGCAATGACAGTGCCATTGGCTGAAGTGACCTTGTAAGTCATGCCCGAGACGGCACTGTCGATCAATCGTCCATTGAGCAGATTGACGGCCAGCACCGAATGCACAGGCGTGCTCCCGCCCTTGTCCCCGCCGCACGCGGCCAGCAAGCTACACAAGAATGCAACGCATAGAGAAGTCGGGATGGTTGGTTTCATAGAGTCTGTGACTTGATCAGTCTTGTATCGACAGATAACCCTGCAAACTTGAGAAGTTGGACGGCTTAAGATGCGGTATTTCGCCCAAATTCAGCCATGAGTCTTTTGTTTTCACCATTCACGTTCAAGCCGCCGCGCGGCCCGCTTACCCTGTCCAACCGGATTGTGGTGGCACCCATGTGTCAATACGCCTGCTACGAAAATGGTCTTGCCAACGATTGGCATTTGATGCATTGGGCCAATTTGCTCAATGGTGGTGCGGGTTTGTTGATGATCGAAGCAACGGCTGTCACGCCACAAGGCCGCATCACGCCCAATTGCTTGGGTCTTTGGGACGATGCAACAGCGCAAGCCCTGTCGGACACCTTGGCGCGTGCGCGCAAATTGGCACCGCCCGTGCCAGTGTGCTTGCAAATCGCCCATTCTGGCCGCAAAGGCTCCAGCGCCCAACCTTGGCATGGCGGCATGATGATCGACAAAGCCCATGGCGGATGGGACACCGCGGCCCCCTCGCCTTTGGCCTTGTTGCCTGGCGAAGCGCCGCCGCATGAAATTGATGCAGCCGGCTTAGAAGCCATTGAAAAAGCTTTTGTGGATGCCGCCAAACGTGCGCAACACATGGGCTTAGAGATGATCGAATTGCATGGCGCACATGGCTACTTGTTGCATGAATTTGTGTCACCCATCGCCAACCAACGCAGCGACAACTACGGTGGCAGCTTTGAGAATCGCATTCGTTTTCCTTTGCAAATTTTCAAAGCCATGCGTGCTGTGTTTGATGGCACTTTTGGCATGCGCTTGTCGGCCACCGATTGGATCGAAGGGGGCTGGACCTTGGAAGAAAGCACCGCCCTCGCCTTACGGCTCAAAGCAGCCGGTGCCGATTTCATTCACATTTCATCAGCGGGAATTGCACCCCAGCAGAAGATCAACATTGGCCCGGGTTACCAAGTGCCTTTTGCCAAGCATGTAAAGGACAACACCGGCATGCCCACCATTGCCGTGGGCTTGATCACCGACCCGCATCAAGCCGAGGCGGTGCTGACAGAAGGCAATGCCGACATGGTGGCCATCGGTCGCAGTTTTTTATACAAACCACGTTGGGGCTGGGAAGCCGCTGCCGCCTTGAAGGGCACGGTACAGGCCACATCGCAATACTGGCGTAGCTTGCCTAAAGAGGCCAACGGCATCTTTGGTGACGCCAAAATTGGCATGCGCTAATCAACCGGCTGTCCGCGCAAACCCTCTCTTACCGTGGGGTAGCGCAACTTCAACCGCCATTCTTGCTTCAAGCGCTGGTTGTGCATGCGCCGTGATTCGCTCATGAAACTCAAGGTCATGGGGGGCAGTTGTTGTTCAGCTTGCGCGCGGCTGATGCGCGGTGGTTTGGGCAGTTGCCACAAATCGGCAGCCAAGTCCATGTAATCCGCCATGCGCAAATCGCTGTCATCGCAGACATTCACCGGTCGCAATGACTTGCCACGCCACATCGCCAAGACCGCGGCGCGCGCCAGGTCGTCGGCATGGATATGGTTGGTGAACACATCGTCAGCGGCTTGCAACACCGGGGTGCCACGCTGCAAGCGTTCGTGTGGGGTGCCGCCTTCACGGTCCAATGCGTAAATGCCCGGAATGCGAAGCACCAACACACGCAGGGCGGCTCTGCAACCCCATGCATTCAGCCAGGATTCGGCGTCCACACGTCGTTGGGCTCTCGGTGTGGTGGGATTCAAGGCCTGTGTTTCGTCGATCCAAGCGCCTTGGCAGTCGCCATAAACACCGCTGGTGGAGCCATACACCAGGCTGCGGGGTGAGGAGCGTCGCGCCAGTGCTTGCACCAGATGGCGGGTGCGTGGATCGGTGTCACCCTGCAATGGCGGTGGCGCCATGTGCACCACATGGGTGGCCACCCCCGCCAAGCGCTGCAGGCTGTGGCTGTGATCCAAATTACCCTGCAGCGGTGTGATGCCACGTGCTTGTAGTTCAGGCACCCGCAGGGGCGAACTGGTCAGCGCCAGCACCCGACTCGATGCGGCCAACAACCCAGCGACACGCAATCCCACATCGCCACAACCCACGATCAACACCCGGGGTTTTCTGAACCGAGCGGGTAAGGCTCCAAGGGGCGTGAGGTTTGAAGGCAAAATCGCGTCTTTCGTTTGATGATTAAAGCAACAAGGATTTCTCAGATGTCGTTTCAGATTGTCGTTCAGCCCAGCGGCCGCCGTTTTGCCACCGAAGCGGAGGAAACCATTTTGGCGGCTGGCATTCGTCAAGGGATCGGTCTGCCCTATGGCTGCAAAGATGGCGCGTGCGGTTCTTGCAAATGCAAAAAAATATCGGGCGAAGTCCAGATGGCCGAATACCAAGCCAAAGCCTTGAGCGCTGAAGAACGGGCGCAGGGCATGGTGCTGACTTGCCGTGCCACTGCATTGACGGATGTGGTGTTGGAATCCAAGCAAGTGGTGGAGTCAGGTGCGTTCCCCATCAAGAAAATGCCGGTGCGGGTGCAATCGTTAGAGAAACTCTCGCCCGATGTGATGCGTGTGCAATTGCAACTGCCGGCGGCCGAACCGTTTCAATTCCACGCTGGTCAGTATGTGGAATTTTTATTGCGCGATGGTTCGCGTCGCGCTTACTCGATGGGCAATGCCCCGCACACCTTGGTGGCCGGTGCACCCAGCATCGAGATGCACATCCGCCACATGCCTGGCGGCAAGTTCACGGACCATGTGTTCTCTGCCATGAAAGAAAAAGAAATCCAACGCGTTGAAGGACCCTATGGCAGTTTCTTTTTGCGCGAAGACAGCACGGCCCCCATCGTGCTGTTGGCCTCGGGCACGGGCTTTGCCCCGATCAAGGCATTGATCGAGCACATGCAGCACAAGGGCATCACCCTACCTGCACGTTTGTATTGGGGAGGACGCCGCCCAGCTGATCTTTACTTGAACGATTGGGTTTTGGCACAACTGCCACTGATGCCCCACTTGCAATACATCCCCGTGGTGTCGGACGCTTTGCCCGAAGATCAATGGACAGGCCGAACCGGCTTTGTGCACAACGCGGTGTTGCAAGACACGCCCAACTTGAGTGGCTATCAGGTGTATGCCTGCGGTGCACCCATTGTGGTGGACTCAGCCCGAACAGACTATCTGAGCAACGGTTTGCCAGAAGAAGATTTCTTTGCCGACTCGTTCACCAGCGAGGCCGACAAGATCAGCGCTTAAAGTTTCGCACGATGGCGGGCTTGCGCGTTTTTTTCGCGCAGTGCCCGCATTTTTTCTGCGATCTTGATTTCCAAGCCACGCTCCACCGGTTCGTAAAGCGCGGGCGGTTGCATGCCATCGGGCCAGTAGTTTTCCCCAGCGGCAAAGGCATCCGGCTCGTCATGGGCATAGCGATAAGCCCGGCCGTAATCCAACTCTTTCATCAAGGTGGTCGGCGCATTGCGCAAGTGCAAGGGAACGGGCCGGGTGCCATCGGCCTTGATGAGCTTTCGCACACTGTTGTAGGCCTTGTAGACCGCGTTGGATTTGGGTGCCACCGCCAGATACACAATGCACTCGGCCAAAGCCAGTTCACCCTCGGGACTGCCCAAGCGTTCGTAGACCTCGGCAGCGTCTAATGCCAAGCGCAGGGCGCGCGGGTCGGCCAGACCAATGTCTTCGGCGGCCATGCGGATCATGCGCCGCGCCATGTACTTGGGTTCAGCGCCACCATCGAGCATGCGCACCAACCAGTAAAGTGCGGCATCCGGGTCGGAGCCGCGCACTGATTTGTGCAAGGCACTGATGGTGTCGTAGAACTGCTCGCCGCCCTTGTCATAACGGCGCATGCGCTCGCCCAATACCTTCATCAGCCAGTCATCGGTCACCGCTGTCAGTGATTCACGAGAGGCCGCCAACGCCAAGGTTTCCAAGGTGTTGAGCAGGCGACGCGCGTCACCATCGGCGTATGCAATCAGGCGCGCTTGCGCCGGCTCATCCAAGGCCGGTAAGGCATCCATCGCACGCGCCTTGGCCACAATGTGGGTCAAGTCGTCCTCGGACAAGGGTTGCAATACATACACCGCCGCTCTGGACAGCAAGGCCGAGTTCACTTCAAACGAGGGGTTCTCGGTGGTAGCACCGATGAAGGTGAACAAGCCCGATTCGACATGCGGCAAAAAAGCATCTTGTTGGCTTTTGTTGAAGCGGTGCACCTCATCAACAAACACAATCGTGCGGCGGCTCTCCAACCCATCACGCGCTGCTTGTGCCATCTCCACGGCTTCGCGAATGTCTTTGACGCCGCCCAACACGGCGCTGATGGCCAAAAACTGGGCGTCAAATGCATCCGCCATCAAGCGGGCAATGGTGGTTTTGCCCACCCCTGGTGGTCCCCACAACAAGCAGCTGTGCGGCTGACCCGACTCGAAAGCCACACGCAGCGCCATGCCTTCACCCAGAATATGCTGCTGTCCAATCACCTCGGATAAATGGCGGGGCCGCAGTCTTTCTGCCAAAGGTGTGTGCATGGCTTGGGCCGGCTTAGGCATGCACTGTTCAGGGCCGCACCACATCCGCACCCTTGGGCGGCACAAAACTGAATTGGGCCGTACTCAAGGGGCTGGGGTTGACCTCGACGCGTTCAAACCGCATTTGGGAACGAGTTCCAAACGCGTCCACGATGTCCAAGTGTGCCAGCAACACCTGGTCACCGTCACGCCGCAGACCGATACGCACCTGCTGCAAGCTGCTGTCTTTGAGCTTCGGCTTGGCCACCACCCAATCCACACCGGCTTCGCTGGGCGCACTTTGCAAAATGAAATCCTTGCCCAAGCTGGCCAAATCGTTGGCCGAGGCGATCAATGCCGCCGGCGTGGTGCCCAGCGCTTGGGCTTGGTTGCGCACCGTCACTTGGTTCAAGTCGGCATCAAACAACCACAGATTTTTACCATCGGCCACGATGTTTTGAACAAAGGGCTTGTTGTAATCAAACCGAAACACACTGGGACGAACGAATGCAAAGCTGCCGCTGGAAGTTTTTGGATTGGCGGGTCGGCTTTCTTTGGCAGGTGCCGCCACGACTTGGATGAAGTCGGCCCGCATGCTGCGGGTTTGCTTTAAGAATTGCGCCAAA
>Ga0187843_10000841_pt1 | contig 20165 bp, 21 predicted proteins | sample SpaLakP09_SKY_43_FD_134516 | JGI IMG/M metagenome (GOLD analysis project Ga0187843, IMG submission 134516) | Oligotrophic lake water microbial communities from Sparkling Lake, Wisconsin, USA - SP09_SKY_43 | ecosystem: Environmental > Aquatic > Freshwater > Lake | place: USA: Sparkling Lake...
ATGCCGAACTCGGCTTGCACCGCTGGCAGCACCACCGACACCGCGTACATGCCACTGTTGCCCAGCAGCATGAGCAACAAAGTGGTCAGCAAGCGCCAAGCTGCTTTGCGTGAATCGACGTCGGCGGCGTTGGCGTGAAGAACAGTCATGGGATGGATACAGTGAAACGAAACAGCTTCATGCCTGATTGAACTGCAACGCCGCCAAGCTGGCATACAAGCAACCCTTGGCAATCAACGCGGCATGGTTGCCTTGCTCCACCAAGTGGCCGTGGTCCAACACCCAGATCACATCGGCTTTTTGCACCGTGGCCAAGCGGTGCGCAATCACCAGGGTGGTGCGGCCTTGCATGGCGGTCTCGAGTGCGGCTTGCACCATGCGTTCGCTGTGCGCGTCCAAGGCGCTGGTCGCCTCGTCGAGCAGCAGCAGCGGTGGGTTCTTCAGCATGGCCCGGGCAATCGCAATCCGTTGCCGTTGGCCGCCCGACAAACGCACGCCGCGTTCACCCAAGAAAGTTTCATAGCCCTGTGGCAAATCGACGATGAACTCGTCGGCAAACGCGGCTTTGGCGGCGGCCAACACCGCGTCGTCTGAGGCGTCGGGGCGACCATAGCGGATGTTCTCCATCGCCGTACCCGAAAAAATCACCGGCTCTTGCGGCACGATGCCAATGCGCGCACGCAAGTCGTGCAAGCTCATCTCATTGATGTTGACGCCATCCAATTCAATCCAGCCTTGCTGCGGGTCGTGAAAGCGCAGCAGCAATCCAAACAGCGTGGTTTTGCCGGCACCACTGGGCCCGACCACCGCCACGGTTTGGCCAGGTTCGATCTGACCACTCAATCCTGACAGCGCCAAGGTTTGCGGGCGCGAGGGATAGTGGAAATCCAAACCCTGCAAGGCCACCGACGAGCCTTGCGCCGGCCACGGCGCTACCCGGGGCACGGTGGGCGAACGAATGTCCGAGCGGGTATTCAAGAGTTCCATCAGCCGCTCGGTGGCACCAGCCGCGCGCAGCAAGTCGCCATAGACCTCGCCCAAGACGGCAAACGCACTGGCCAACAAAATCACATAGACCACGGTTTGACCGAGTTCGCCCGCGCTCATGCTGCCGTCGCGCACGGCCAACGTGCCTTGGTACAAGCCCCAGAGCAGTGCGGCGCTGCTGGCCAAAATGATGAAGCCCACCAGCACCGAACGGGCGCGGGCGCGGCGCAATGAGGTGCCCACCGCTTGTTGGGTGGACGTGGTGAATCGCTGGGCTTCACGGGTTTCAGCGGTGTAACTTTGCACCACGGGGATGGCGTTCAGCACCTCGGCGGCCATGGCGCTGGCGTCGGCCACCCGGTCTTGGCTGGCCCGCGACAACTTGCGCACCCGCCGCCCCAGCGTCATGCTTGGCCAAACCACCAGCACCAGCAAAGCAATGACTTGCAGCATCAGCATCGGGTGGCTGTAGACCAGCATCAGCAAAGCGCCCACACCCATCACCAAATTGCGCAAGCCCATGGAGAGGGACGAACCCACCACGGTTTGCACCAGCGTGGTGTCGTTCGAGAGGCGTGAGAGCACCTCGCCGGTTTGCGTGGTTTCAAAAAATGCCGGACTTTGCTGCAACACATGGCCATAGACCGCGTTGCGCACATCGGCGGTGATGCGCTCGCCCAGCCAAGTGACGGTGTAAAAACGCAGTGATGAAAACACCGCCAGCGCTGCCGCGACCAAGAACAACTGCCCAAACTGACCGGCCAAACGTGCGCCACTGTCCGGGCCGCTCAGGCCTTGGTCAATCAGCAGGCGCAGCGCCCACGGAAACGCCAGCGTGGTGCCCGCGGCCAGCAGCAAAAACAAGCCCGCCAAGGCGATGCGGCCTTTGTAGGGTTTGACAAAGGGCAAGAGGCCGGAGAGGGATTGGGGGGAGGCGGTGGCAGGGGAGGGAGTGGTCATTGGCAGGGTCGCAATGCAATAGGTGAGTGTAGGCTGACGTCGAAATGAAAACGGAGGGCACAGCCGCTAAGATGCCCCATCTATGAACGGTTACGCTTTAGAAATAACACCACAAACCGGTGCACACCCCAGTGGTGAGCTGAATCAGACCGTCTATCAAACTGCCCACCAAGAACAGCGGCAGCAGTACATACACACAGATCCAAAAACCGGCTTGCCAGGTGTAGCGCGGCTCGGCAATCCTGTGGCCCATCACAGATTCCAGTTTTTGGCGTTTGAACAGTCGTTTCAACATGCCCGAATGCTAACCAATCGGAGCTTGGCCGCATGAAGGTTCAATGGGACGGCCATGACATGGCCACTTGGGACCACAACCACGCGCAAGCCGCAGGCGCTTTGCAGCAAGACTGGGCCTATGGTTCCACGCGGGTTGCCATGGGCTCGTCGGTGCTGCGTGCTGTGGTGCATGCCGATGGCAATCCCGTGGCAATGGCGCAGTTCATCGTGCGCCGCTTTGGCCGCTGGGCTGGTTTTGCGCTGTGCTCGCGCGGGCCGATATGGCTGCAAGGATTTAGCACGCATGAGAAATCCTTGGCCTACAAAGCCATTGGTCAATCCATCCCGCTGCCCGGGCTGCGCTTTTTTATGATCACGCCGGATGAACCGCTGAGCCCCGCGCTGGGTCTGCCGCATTTGCGCCGCATCATGACCGGCTATGCCACGGTCATGCTCGACATCAGCCAGACCATGGACACGCTGCGCACCAACCTGGACACACGCTGGCGTAGCCCCTTGAGTGCTGCAGAAAAATCCGAGCTCAGCATCCACCGCATGGGCACCAACCCTGGGCAATACCGCTGGTTGCTGGACGCCGAAATGCAGCAGCGGGTGACCAGGGGTTTTCAAGGCTACCCGGATATCTGGTTTGAACGCTATGCCGAATCGCGCAAACAACCGTCGAAAAACATCTTGTCTATCCGTGCAGATTTGGGCCGCGACCGCGTGGCCGCCATGATGTTCTTGCTGCACGGTGAGGCGGCCACTTACCAAGTGGGCTGGACCTCGGACGCGGGTCGCGATTTGCACGCCCACAACCTGATCCTGTGGAAGGGCATTGAGGAATTGAAAACGCGCGGCATCCGCCAGCTTGATTTGGGCGGCGTCAACACCGGTCGCAGCGCCGGCATTGCCCGCTTCAAAATGGCCACCGGCGGCGTGGTCAAGGTGCTGGCTGGCAGCTACCTGTTATGAGCCAACATTTATTGCAGGCCGTAGACGTGAGCTGCGAGCGCGGCGGTCGTCGACTGTTCAAGCCGATCAGCTTTGCGCTTTCTGCCGGAGCGGCGCTGCATTTAGAAGGCGACAACGGTGCCGGCAAAACCACGCTGTTGCGCGCCCTCAGTGGTTTGTCGCCGCTTTCACAGGGCACTTTGCATTGGTGTGGTGTGCCGGTGGGGGAGTCGGTGGTGGGCTTCAAGAATGAATTGCGCTACCTCGGTCATGCGCTGGGTTTAAAAGATGAGCTGTCGGCTTTGGAAAACGTCCAGCTGAGTGCCGCCGTGGCAGGGCAAAGCTTGAGCCGCGAACAAACCCTGCAAGCACTGGCCGTCCAGGGTTTGAAAAACCGCGCGCATTTGCCTTTGCGGGTGCTGTCGCAAGGCCAGAAAAGGCGGGTCGCCTTGGCCCAGTTGCAAGTCGCGCAGGCCAAGCTGTGGCTGTTGGATGAGCCCTTCGTCGCCTTGGACGCCGATGCGGTGCAAGCCTTGCAGCTGTTGTTGCAACAACACCTGGCACAAGGTGGGGTCTTGGTTTTCACCAGCCACCAAGCCGTGCACTTGGGCGCGGCTGTGCAAAACCTGAGGTTGCACCCATGAACATTTTGGTCACAGTCGTGATGCGCGATCTGCGCTTGGCCATGCGGCGTAAATCCGAGGTGCTGAGCGCCATGTTTTTCTTTGTGGTGGTGGCCGCATTATTTCCCTTGGCCATTGGTCCTGAGCCCGCCATGCTGCGCCAAATTGGCCCCGGCGTATTGTGGGTGGGCGCCTTATTGGCCAGCATGTTGGCCTTGTCCCGATTGTTCGAAGTGGATCACCGCGATGGCGCTTTAGAACAGATGCTCTTGTCCCCACACCCTTTGTGGCTGCTGGTATTGGGGAAAATGCTTGCACATTGGCTGCTTTCAGGACTCCCCTTGGTAATATTGGCCCCTGTTTTGGGTTTGCAATTTCATTTGTCACCAGACGAATTGGCGCTTTTATCGCTCACTTTGCTGTTGGGGACGCCGGTCTTGTCTTGTATTGGTGCCATTGGTGCGGCACTCACACTGGGTGTGCGCGGCGGCGGCGTTCTGATTTCCCTCTTGGTGTTGCCACTGTTTGTGCCTGTGCTGGTGTTTGGTGCTGGCGCAGTGCAAGCTTTGAGCAGTGGTTTGGGGGCGCAAGCCCATGTGTCGATTTTGCTGGCGCTTTTGTTGCCGGCGCTGTTTTTCAGCCCTTGGGCGTGTAGCGCTGCCTTGCGCATCGCTTTGGAATGAGTTCATGACGATTCGCTGGTTTTATTACGCTGCCCCCCCCAACTTTTACGCTTTGGCCGGCCGCCTGTGGCCTTGGCTTGCAGCACTGGCCGGGATCTTGGCATTGGCCGGCTTATGGATCGGTTTTGGTTTGGCCCCCGCAGATGCCCAGCAAGGCGAGGGCTACCGCATCATCTTCGTGCATGTGCCAGTTTCTTGGATGTCCATGATCATCTATTTGGCCATGGCCTTTTGGAGCATTCTTGGACTGACCTTCAACACCCGTTTGTCCGGCATGATGACCCGCGCTTTGGCACCAACGGGTGCCATGTTCGCCTTCTTGTCGCTCTGGACTGGTGCCTTGTGGGGCAAACCCATGTGGGGGGCATGGTGGGTTTGGGATGCGCGTCTGACCTCCGAGCTGATTTTGTTTTTCCTTTATTTGGGTTACATGGCGCTCACCTCAGCAATTGACGATGTGCGTCGCGCCGACCGTGCGGGTGCCCTGATCGCCATTGTGGGTGCCATCAATGTGCCCATCATTTATTTTTCGGTGAAATGGTGGAATACCTTGCACCAAGGTGCGTCGGTGTCACTCACCCGTTCGCCCAGCATGGCGCAAATCATGTTGTGGGGCATGTTGCTCATGGCCTTGGCGTTTTGGGCCTACACCTTGGCGATTGTGTGTTACCGGGTGCGTTCACTCATCATCGAGCGTGAACGCCATGCCGATTGGGTGCAAGCCTTACCCGAAGTGGCTGGAGTGAAATCATGAGGTGGGAAAGTTGGTCCCAGTTCTGGGACATGGGGGGCTATGGCCTCTACGTTTGGGGCAGTATGGGCGTGACGGCCCTGTTTGTCTTGCTTGAAATATGGCAAGCCCGCATCGCCCATCAAAATGCGCTCGCTTTGGCGGCCACCGAACAACAGGACAAGCCATGAACTGGACCCCACGTCGCAAACGCTTTGCGCTCATCTTGGGCGGCTTGTCGGTGCTGGCCGCCGCTGCCGCCTTTGTACTCAATGCATTTCAAAGCAATCTGGTGTTTTTTTTCACACCCTCGCAAGTGTTGCGGGGTGAGGCTCCCATCAATAAAACTTTTCGCATTGGCGGCATGGTGAAAACCGGCAGCTTGCAACGCGATGGCACCGAGGTGAGCTTTGTGGTGACCGATACCGCACAAGACATCACGGTGCGTTACACCGGTTTGTTGCCCGATTTATTCAAAGAGGGTAAGGGCGTGGTGGCGCAGGGCAAAATCAATGCGCAAGGTGAGATGATGGCTGCCGAAGTGTTGGCCAAGCACGATGAGAACTACATGCCGCCTGAGGCGCAACATGCTTTAGACCAAGCAGCCAAAGCGCGGGCTGCACAATCCGTCAAACCCTGAAAGTCTGGTTCTCCATGATTCCTGAACTTGGTCAATTCTCATTGGTGCTTGCCGCCGTCTTGTCGCTTTTGCTGGGCATCTTGCCTTTGTGGGGCACTTATCGTTACAACACCACGCTGCAAGCCTTGGCCCGACCCTTGGCATTGCTGCAATTCATCTTGGTCGCCTTGTCTTTTGCTTGTCTGGCCTATGCCTTTTTGAACAATGATTTCTCGGTCAAGTATGTGGCGGCGCATTCCAACAGTTTGTTGCCCAAGCCCTATCAATTCGCCGCCGTATGGGGCGGCCATGAAGGCTCTTTGTTGTTGTGGATGCTGATGCTCACCGGTTGGGCTGCTGCCGTGGCCCTGTTCTCGCAAAGCTTGCCCTTGGTCATGGTCGCCAGAGTGCTGGGTGTGTTGGGTTTGGTCACAGTGGGCTTCATGTTGTTCATTTTGTTCACCTCAAACCCCTTTGATCGCTTGTTTCCCGTCCCCGCCGATGGCCGCGACTTGAACCCCTTGTTGCAAGACCCTGGTTTGGTGATTCACCCGCCCATGCTCTACATGGGCTATGTGGGCATGTCGGTGGCCTTTGCATTTGCCATTGCTGCATTGTTATCGGGTCGGTTGGATGCCGCTTGGGCACGTTGGTCGCGTCCTTGGACTGTGATTGCTTGGGCCTTTCTCACCTTTGGCATTGGTCTGGGTTCTTGGTGGGCTTATTACGAACTGGGCTGGGGCGGTTGGTGGTTCTGGGACCCCGTGGAAAATGCCTCGCTCATGCCTTGGCTGGTCGGCACAGCACTTATCCATTCCTTGATGGTCACAGAAAAGCGCGGCAGCTTCAAAGCCTGGACCGTGTTGTTGGCGATTGCTGCTTTTTCTTTGTCCTTGTTGGGCACCTTCTTGGTTCGCTCAGGCGTGCTGACCTCGGTGCATGCATTCGCTACCGACCCTACCCGCGGCGTGTTCATCTTGATTTTCTTGGCCATCGTGGTTGGCGCATCGCTCACGCTGTTTGCTTGGCGGGCGCCCCAAGTCACTTTGGGTGGCAGCATGGGCCTCATCTCACGTGAGTCATTCATGCTGCTCAACAGCGTCTTGTTGGTGGTCGCAACAGGCGCGGTGTTGTTGGGCACGCTCTACCCGCTGATCATTGACGCCTTGAATTTAGGCAAGTTGTCGGTTGGTCCGCCGTATTTCAATTTGGTTTTCGCACCCCTCATGGTGCCCTTGCTGTTCATCCTCGTCCCGGGCACGATTGCCCGCTGGCGTGAGGCCAACATCGCCGAGATGTTGATGGAATTGCGTTGGGTGGCTGCCGCCTCCGTGGTGTTGGCCATCGGCTTGCCGTTCCTGTGGGATTCATGGTCCATAGGTTCGGCACTGGGGATCTTTTTGGGCATGTGGGTGGCCTTGGGCAGCCTGCACAACATGGTGGAGCGCTTGCGCAAGCCAGGACGCATCGGTGGTTCTTTTTGGGGTCAACACTTGGCACACTTTGGCTTGGCGGTGGTGGTGCTGGGGATCACCGGCGTCAAGTCCTACGAAGTGGAGCGTGATGTCCGCATGAGCTTGGGTGACACCGTCAGTATCGCCCCCTACAGCTTCCGATTGGTCGATATGGTCGATGTGAATGGCCCCAACTACAAAGCCACCCAAGCCCATGTCGAGGTCTTCAAAAACGACAAGCTGATCGACGTTCTTTACCCCGAGAAACGCCGTTATTTTTCTTCCGCCATGCCCATGACCGAAGCGGCCATTCGCTCGAGTTTTTTGGGCGACTTGTATGTGTCGTTGGGCGACCCGATTGCAGGCGACAAGCCCAGTTGGAGCATGCGCTTTTATCACAAGCCCTTTGTCCCATGGTTGTGGGCTGGTGTGCTGTTGATGGTGTCGGGGGGCGTGATTGCCGCGCTTGATCGCCGCTACCGTCGCCGCAACCTGGATGCGCAGTTGAAAACTGTGGGCGAGGCCATGTCCAACGCTGCCTGATGCCATGAAAAAATTTCTGATCCCCTTGGTGTTGTTCTTCGGCTTGGTGGCTTTTTTAGCGGTGGGCTTGAAGCGGGACCCGCGCGAAATTCCATCGCCCTTGGTGGGCAAGCCGGCACCTGCTTTCAGCTTACCCACCCTCCAAGGTGACAAGCCTTTCAGCCCAGCGGACTTCAAAGGACAGGTGTGGCTGTTCAATGTGTGGGCCACGTGGTGCGTGGCTTGTCGCGAAGAGCATCCCTTGCTGGTGGAATTTTCCAAAACCCAAAGCGTTCCCATCGTCGGTCTGAGCTACAAAGAAATCCAAGCGGCGGACCAGGCCAATGGCCCCTTGAGTGATGAAGCCAAACTCGGTTTGGCACGCGAGCGCAGTTTGCGGTTTTTACAGCGTCAAGGGGATCCTTACAAACTGTCCGTCATGGATCTCGATGGCCGTGTCGGGATTGACTATGGTGTTTACGGCGTGCCGGAAACGTATCTGATTGACCGTGAAGGTGTGATTCGTTACAAGCAGGTGGGGCCAGTGACACCCGAAATTTTGGAAAACAAATTGCTGCCATTGATACGAAGTTTGGAGAAATCATGAAGCGGCTTTTGTTGTTGTTGAGCCTGTGTGCCGTCACGGCTTGGGCGGGCGAAGCCCAGCCCATGGCCGAGGACCCCAAGGTCGAGGCCCGCTTGGTCGTGATGGCTGAGGAGTTGCGTTGCTTGGTTTGTCAAAACGAATCACTCGCTTCTTCCCATGCCGAATTGGCTGAAGACTTGCGTCGTGAGGTGCGCAAACTCATTCGTGATGGCCTGACCGATGCGCAAATTAAAACCTATTTGGTGGAGCGCTACGGTGACTTCGTGCTCTACCGTCCACCCGTCAAACCCCTTACCTGGCCCTTGTGGTTTGGCCCTTTTGCCTTGTTGATCTTGGCGGTTTGGGGTTTAGCGCGTTATCTGCGTCATCGCAAAGCGCTGGTTCACCAACGCATGAGCGAAACCGACAATGCGCAAGTTGAATCGTTGCTCAAGGAATAAATGAACGCCGTCCAAATTTTTCTGTTGCTGGGCCTGCTCCTGACCGTGGTGGTGTTGGCTGTTTTGTGGCGCACGCTTTGGCACGCCAGCAGACCGACTGAACAAGGCCAAGAGCGTGCGCAAGTGATGTCGCATGTGGCGGTTTACCGCGAACACTTGGCCGAACTCGAGCGCGAATTGGCGCAAGGCAGCCTGGACCAAGCGGGCTTTGATTTGTCGCATGAAGAATTGACACAGCGTTTGTTGGAGGATGCGCCCCCGCCGCAGCAATCGGCGCCGTCCATGTCAACCAAGCCCAAACGCCCCAAAATGTTGTTGGCAGGCATGGCGGTGGTGATTCCAGCCATGGCATTTGCCATGTATTTCATGGTGGGTACGCCCATGGCCTTGGATCCTCAATTGACGGCCCAAGCCAGTGGCGATGAGCAAATCACGCCTGAGCGTTTGGCCACCATGGCCGAGCAACTGGCACAACGTTTAGAGAAAGAACCGAATAACGCCGAGGGATGGGTGATGTTGGGGCGGATTCAACGTGCCTTGGCCCGCTACGACGACGCCGATGCCGCATTGCAAAAGGCGTTGTCGTTGGCCCGCAATGATGATGTGTTGATTGAACGCGCCGAAGTCTTGGCGCAGAAAAACAATGGCAGCTTCAAAGGTGAGCCATGGGCCATCATCAACCTGGTGTTGAAGGCCGATCCCATGCATGGCAATGCCTTGCTGTTGGCCGGCAGTGCGGCCTTCTCAGAAAGCCGATTCAAGGAAGCCTTGGCTTATTGGGAAAAAGTACGGTCCACTTTGCCGCCTGCGTCACCCGATGCCGCCGCCTTGGCTGAGGCCATTGACCAAGCGCGCGAACGTCTGGGCATGCCGCCTTTGAAACCGGCCAGCAACATGGCGAATGCACCCGCCAGTGCCGGGGTGTTGTCCGCCAAGCCCGCGTCTGATGGCACCGAACGGATCACCGGACGGGTCAGCATCGATCCCGGTTTGGCCGCCAAAGTCTCGCCGCAAGACACCGTGTTCATCTACGCCAATGCCTCAGAGGGCCCGCGCATGCCCTTGGCCATCATCCGCACCACGGTGGACAAATTGCCTTACGACTTTGTGTTGGATGACAGTCTGGCCATGAATCCTCAAATGAAACTGTCGCAGGTCACCGCGGTGATGGTGCGTGCCCGCATCTCAAAATCAGGCAACGCCATGCCGCAAGCCGGCGACTTTGGCGCCAGTGTCGGACCGGTCACGCCGGGCAGTGCCACTGCATTGCAACTCACGATTTCACAAGCACTCAAGCCATGAAAAAAGCCCGTTGGACAAACGGGCTTTTTAACTTCAGGTTGGCAGCGCTCAAATGGATTTCAACCGATCCGTCGAGGGCACCACGCGTGTCAAGCGAATACCGTAGCGGTCATTGACCAGCACCACTTCACCTTGAGCAACCACGGTGTCGTTGACCAGCAAATCCAGCGGTTCACCGGCAATGCGGTCGAGTTCCACCACGCTGCCTTGCGTGAGGCGCATCAAGTCTTTGATCTTGATATTGGTTCGGCCCACTTCAATCGATAAATTCACAGAGATGTTTTGCAGCACCTCTGGGTTGATATTGCCGGGTTGTGACACTTTGAATTCTTCCGAAGTGGGCGGGGTTGCGTCCAGCGCGGGTGAGTCAGTGAGTTCATGGCCTTGGTCTTGGGGATCGGTCGTGTCGTTCATGGTTTGCTTGCCTTTTTAGAGCTGTCCGGGGACGATTTGTTTTTCAATGCGCACGGCCACATTCGAGCCTTTTGTGCCGATGTTGACCCCGAACGAGGGGATGTCATTGGCCAAGAATTGCGCCAATTCGGGTTTCTTGAAGAACAGCATATCGCCTTCTTGCATGGTTTGTAAGTGATGGAGGGTGGTCTTGATTTGGCCCATGACGACCTTGACCGCCATTTCGGAGTCGCCAACCGCGACGGCCAGATCTTCACGCCAAATCTTGTCAGATTCTTCATTGCCGTCACCAGCAGCAACGCGGTTGCGCAACAGGTCCCGCAATGGTTTGATCGTCGCATAAGGGTAGACCAGGTCAATGAAGCCCTTGCCGCCAGAAGCGGTGGCTTCAGCTTCAAAGCGGCTGAGCACCACCAAATCGTTTTCGTCGGCAATTTGGGCGAACTGGGGGTTGATTTCTGAACTGACCCGCTCGCATTCAATATCCATCACCGGACCCCAAGCATCTTTCAGAGAGCGGAAAAACACTTCCAAAATGATATGGATGATGCGGGTTTCGGTCGCGGTGAACATGCGACCTGGCGGCAATTCAGACACCCCTTTGCCAAAACCACCAAAGAAACTGTCCAAAGAACTGAACACCACATTTGGGTCGATGATGATCACCGAGTTGCCGCGCATGGGCGTGATGCGAATGGTGTTGACGGCCAGCGGCGCTTTAAGCATCTGCAGGTAATCACCAAACTTCATGATCTGCACGCGGGTTGGATTGACACGCGGCGTGGTTCGCAACACTTCAAGCAAACCCAAACGGAACATGCGAATGAATCGTTCATTGATCATGTCGATCGATGAAACATTCACGCCCAGGCTGCTGTTTTCGCTGGCCAGGTCGTGCTTGCGCACACGCACTTTGGTGTTGAAGCCCGTGTCCGTTTCGATGGAGCCGTCTTTCAGCCCTTCAGACAGGGCCGCAAGCTCCTCGTCGCTGAGTAAATTTTGACGTGTTGCCATGTGCCTTACTGCATCACAAACGAGGTGAACATGACTTCTTCAATGCCGCCGAAGTCTTCGTATTCTTCAAGCATGGCATTCATCACATCCTTGAGCTTCACAGCCAATTCCTTGCGGTATTCAGCTTTGCTGACATCCGCTTCGGTGCTTTGACGCATCACATCCAACATGGCTGAGCGCAGCGCAAATTCATGCTTCTTGATATTGTCAAAAACGCGCGTGTCGTAGTGGGTCATGACTGCCATTTGCACCACCATGACTTTTTTCGAACCGGTGATGTTGGTCATCAACTCTTTGTCGATTTGGAAGTAGTTTTTCTCAAAGCGGGTGGCTTCGGGGGCTTCCTTTTTCAATTTAGCTGGGGCTTCGTCTTTGGCCTTGGTGGCCGCAGCCTCCAATTCCTCTAACTTGTCCATGGCCGCCAATTCGGCTTTCTTCTCGTAATAGCCTGAAAAGTACAGGGTGCCAAAGCCCACGCCCACCATCATCACGATAGCGCCGACGACCGCACCCAAAATCAAAAGAATGGGCTTTTTCTTTTTGGGCTCTTCCGTGCCTTCTGCTGGGGCTTCTGTTGCTTCTGTTGCCATGGGGTACTCCTGTTGATCTCAATGTTCAAGCGTAATTGTCAAATTTCAAACTGTTGCTGTGTCGAGGTCTCGACTGAACAAGGGTTTCTTCCGCTGACTCGTCGGCCAGTTTGACACCATTGTCCTCGCCCTGACGGGCGTTGCCGGCTTGATTGGAAGTTTGTCCTTGTTGTTGACTGTGACCTTGGCCTACAAAAACAGAAGCATTGTTCATGCCAAGTTGACCCAAGGCTTCTTTCAAGCGCTGGCTGCCATTTTGAATCAGATCCTGTGTGAGGTTGGAGTCGGCTTGAAATTGTGCGGTCAGTTTGCCGTCGCGCATCTCAAGTTGCACATCCACCAAGCCCAAACTGGCCGGCTTCAACGCAAATTTCATTTTCCATTCGCCTGCATTGAGCTTCTCATGCATTCGTCCAGCCAACTCAGTGGCCAGCTTCTGGCTCAATTTGTCAAAAGTTTCTGCCATGTTGGGCTTGTTGACCAAGGCCGCGGCTTTGCTGCTTGCAAAAGCGCTGTTGGTGCCGGAGGCACCTGCGCTGCCTGTGGTCAGCCCGTGTTCGCTTGAACCCAGATCGAGCGTGCCAGCCGCATCAAATTCACTCTTTAAAGCGTCAATGTCCTCAGCCCGAAGTTGTGAATCCATCATGGACAACACGGCCAATGTACTCACGGGCGGTGCGCTCACGGCTGTCATGGCTTGGGCGGGGCCCGCGGCAACTTGCATGTTGAGGATGTCCAAGGTGTTGACGGCTTTGCCCAAACCCGCATGAGGCTGGCTGGGCGTTTCGGATTTCAAGGCCTGGAAATCAGCCGTCGAGACGGCAACCTGGGTCAAACTTTCGACCGGTGTGGTGGTTGCATTGGTTTGCAAGTCCATTGGCATGGTCGTTGCTGCAACGGTCGGTAAGGTGTTCATGGCCAGCATTTGCTGGGTTGAAACCGTGTTCATGGGTTTGGCGCTCAGTGTGTCTGAACTGCCAAACAAGGCTTGAACTTGTGCGGGGTCCAAGCCCATGGCCAATGCGAAATCACTCAGGCTTTTCTCATCGGGGGCTGTTTTGGCTGCCGTGATGATGTTGACACTGGGACTCAACGTGATCGTGGTCAGCTCAGCGGCGGTATTTTCAGACGGTGCGGCAGCCGATGCATTCATATCTGCGGCCGCTTGTGCGGCCACTGAATTCTCTGAATCCATGGTCTGCGGCAAGTTGTTGTTCTCCGTCTCGCCTGAATCGGCTGGCTTGCTGTTGGTATCGAGAAGGGCGACATCGTCCTGTTTCGACCGATCTGCCTGCTGGACTTCATGGTCGTCAGTGGCATCGTCTTTGCTCTGGGCTTGACGCGCATGGGTCTTGTCTTTCGACTTGGTCTGGGCGTTGTCCGTTGCCTTGAGGTCGTCACGCGCTGGCCTGGTGTCGGCGCGTTCTGCCGGTGGCAAGTTGTTGGCTGCCGGTGCAGCGGCAATGTTTGGCCGCTGGCTATTTTGAAGCGCTTGCACTTGGTTGCGTAAAAACGCGGCAAAGTCCTCGCCGGACACGGCGCTAGATGGCAGGCGCAACGTGCTCAGACCTGAGCCGCTGGGCTCTGGCGTTTGGTTGATCGGGGCCTGCGACAGGCCGGTGTTCAAGGCAGATAAGTTCATATCCGTGCGTGCTTCCCATTAATGACTGGGTACTTAAGCAATTTCCGTGACAGGACAGGCTTTGCCGCTTTGCTGGCTGCCTATTCAACTTGGCCGAAGGTGTGCTTCTGCATCAAGGGGCATGATCAAGCTGGCACATCGTCTGCATCAAGGGGCAGGATCAAGCTGGCACATCGCTTGCTTGATCAAACTGACGGCGCTGAAAAGCGCAAAAAATTGATACCTTAACGTAACAAAAAACGCGACAAATCAACCATGAGCACCTTAACCCTGTCAACCATTCGACAGAACTTGGCAAAGTTTGACTACACCGGTCTGGGTATTCCCGTCTTGGTGTTGTTGATCATGGCCATGCTGGTGCTGCCTTTGTCACCCGTTTTATTGGACTTTTTGTTTACTTTCAATATCGTGATCAGCTTGGTGATCATCATGATTGCCATTGGTACCCGCAAACCCTTGGAGTTTTCTTCTTTTCCAACGGTCTTGTTGTTTGCCACGATGTTGCGCTTGGCCTTGAACGTGGCGTCAACCCGGGTGATTTTGGTGGATGGTCATACCGGTCATGAGGCCGCCGGCAAGGTGGTGGCTGCATTTGGCGAGTTTGTGATTGCAGGCAACTATGTCGTAGGTTTCATCATTTTTGCTATTTTGATGATCATCAACTTCATCGTGGTGACCAAAGGTGCAGGCCGCGTCTCTGAAGTGAATGCGCGTTTCACCTTGGACGCCATGCCTGGCAAACAAATGTCGATTGATGCGGACTTGAACGCCGGTGTCATTGATCAACCCACCGCGAAGAAACGTCGCGAAGAGTTGGCCCAAGAATCTGACTTCTTTGGTGCCATGGATGGTGCCTCGAAATTTGTCAGCGGTGACGCCATCGCTGGCTTGTTGATTCTGCTCATCAACCTGGTCGGTGGCTTGGCCATCGGTGTGGTGCAACATGATTTGTCCGTCACTGATGCCGGCAAGATCTACACACTGCTGACCATCGGGGACGGCTTGGTCGCCCAAATTCCTGCGCTGTTGCTGTCACTGGCCACCGCCATCATCGTGACCCGTGTCACCACCTCCGAATCCATTTCCGAACAAGCGGGTGCACAACTCGCCAATCCATCCGCCTTATTCATCTCCGCCATCATCTTGACCATTTTGGGTTTGGTCCCCGGCATGCCGTATCTGATGTTCATCACATTGGCCGCCGCCACGGCCGGTTTGGGATTGATGGTGATTCGCAACGAAGTAGAAGAAGAAGCCACGCAAGAAGCCGTGGCGCAAGCGGCGGCCACCTCTGAGGCCACCAAAGACTTGGACTGGGACGATGTGGACCAAGTGGATTTGATTGGCTTGGAAATTGGTTATGGCTTGATTCCCTTGGTGAACCAAGAGACGGGCGGCGAACTGATGAGCCGTGTCAAAGGGGTGCGCAAGAAATTGTCTGCCGAGTTGGGCTTTTTGGTCCAGCCCGTTCGTATTCGCGACGACTTGAACATCGACCCCGACTCCTACAACATCGTGCTCAAAGGCGTGGTGCGTGGCAAAGGCGAGATCAAGGTTGGGCGTGAACTGGCGATCAACCCAGGCCAGGTCTATGGAGAATTGCAAGGCATTCCCACCCACGAACCAGCATTTGGCTTGGAAGCCGTTTGGATTGAGTCCTCACAACGTGACTTGGCCCGTACTTTGGGCTACACCGTGGTCGATGCCAGTACAGCAATTGCCACCCATCTGAATAAAGTATTGCGTGAAAACTCAGCCGACTTGCTCAGCCACGATGAAGTTCAGCAACTGTTGGACAAATTGGCGGCCAAGTCGCCTAAATTGGTGGAAGAGTTGGTGCCAGGTAAATTGGCCTTGGGTATCGTGACCCGCGTATTGCAGCAACTGTTGGGCGAAGGCGTGTCCATTCGTGACATGCGCTCGATTGTTGAAACCCTCACGGAGGCCAGTGCGCGCAGCACCGATCCCGAGCAACTGGCCGCCTATGTCCGCCCTAAATTGGGACGCATGATCATGCAAAGTCTGGTGGATGAATCAAGCAATTTGTCGGTCATGACCTTGGAGCCGGGTTTGGAGCAACTGCTGCACAACGTGTTGCAACAAAGTCAACCGGGTCAGCCCGTGGTGCTTGAGCCCAGTTTGGCTGAAAACCTGTTTAATTCTTTGCGCGTTGGTGCCCGTGAAATGGAAGAAGAAGGACATGCAGCCGTTCTGGTGGTGTCTCCGCTGATTCGTGGGTGGCTGTCCAAGGCCGTCCGTTATCGGGTGAGTGACCTGACGGTGCTGTCTTATAGCGAAATTCCTGATGACCAAGCTGTCAAGGTGATTCACACTGTGAACGCCATGAACCGCAACTGATAAACACAACAATTTTTGACCTGCGAGAAAAACATGGAACTGAAACGAATCATTGCACGCGATACACGTGCCGCCAATCAAAAAGCGGTGACTCTGTATGGCCCCGACGTGCTCGTCATATCCAGCAGCAAAGTGCGTGGTCAAACAGAATTGATTGTGGCGGTGGATGTTCCCCCCATCAGTCTCGAAGCTGCGGCGACCGAGGCTTTTGTGCCCACCGAGAAAAAATATGCGTTGTCCAAAGAAAGCACTACAGAAGAAAGTGTGATTACCAAATCTGATGTCAGCTTTGGTGAAGTGATGGAAGAAACCATGTCCAGTCACAAGCGCAGCGTGACCAAGGCAAATGCAACTTTTACAGAGGGTTTTGTACCGGCGGCTGCTTTGAAATCCAAAGCCAAAAACGAGTTGCCTGCTGAAGTTGCTGCCACGGTTGAAGTCGCTTCTGCACCTGCACCATCGGCTGTGAATCTTGTGGCCGTTCAAGCAGCCCAAGAAGAGCGTGACAGTTTGCGTGGTCGTGAAATCGTCGAACTGGTGCGCGAAGAACTCGCCAGCTTGCGAAAAGAATTCAAGCTCAGCCAACAATTGGCTTGGCAAGGTGCTGGTTTGTCGCGCAGCCTGCACCCATTACGCAACGCATTGCAAGAAGCGGCCATCCCAGCCGCATTGCGTGCACTGTTGATGGACAGCATCCAAAGTTTTGAAGATGTCGAACCGGCTATTGAAGAAATTCGACGCCAGTTGGTGCATTCGATGCAGCACACCAGCGTGGGGATGCCAGAGACTGGCGTGCACGTCTTGGCAGGACCTTCGGGCGCAGGTAAATCCTTGATGGTGTCCCGTTTGGCGCAACAAGCCAGTGTGAAATTGGGCGCAGAACAAGTCGCTGTCATCAGTTACAGCGATCAACGCGCAGGCGCCTGGAACCAAACCCAACTGTTGAGCGCACAGTCTGGCGTGGATTGCTATCGCGCCACCAATGCGACCACCTTGAAACTCCTGCTGGAAGAGCATGCGCAGCGAAAATTCATCCTCATAGACACCCCAGGGGTGCAGATGGTTGAGCGTGTGGCTGAAATTTCCAGCATGTCTTCAGAAGCACAATTCCATGTGGTGGTGCCTGCAGATGCATCACAGTCTTCCTTGCGCCGCTTGCTCTCGACACCGCAGATCCAATGGCAAAGCCTCATGATCAGCAAACTCGATGAGTCTTGCCAACCATGGTCCCTGATTCAAGTCCTGACCGAAGGTCATGTGGGTGTCAGTGGCGCCAGCCGAGGTGAACGCCTGGGCGAATGGAGTCGCCAATTGCAAATGGAAGAATTGGTCAATTTGGCACTGGGCAATTTATCGCTGGGTACGGGCGATGCGGCCCATGAAGACATGCGCAGCACCATGGCCATGACATCAGCCAGAATGACTCGTTTGGCATCCCAAACAACAGGGGCAACAAATGACTAAGCAAAAAATCACCGAAGTAATCGGCATTGCCAGCGGCAAGGGCGGCGTGGGTAAAACCACCGTGTCCATCAACCTGGCGGTGGCGCTCGCGCAGCGCGGCCATGACGTCATGTTGTTTGATGCCGACTTGGGCCTGGCCAACGCACAAATTGCCTTGGGCGCGCGAGCCGAATACAACCTCAGTCATTTTCTGGCGGGGCAAAAAACCCTCCCAGAAATCACCCTGAAAACCCGTCAAGGTATTCAACTCATTCCAGGTGCTTCGGGCATGCAAGAGTTGGCTGCATTGAGTCAAGTGCAGGCCGCCAGCATCGTGCAAGCCTTCAGTGAATTGAGCAAAGACATCGATTATTTGATTGTCGATGTGGCTGCCGGCATTTCGCCATCGGTCTTGGCTTTCTTGGGGGCCTGTCAACGCCGCTTTATTGTGGTGCAAGACGATCCTTCATCCATTGCTGACGCCTACGGCACGATCAAAGTGTTGTCGCAAGAGATGCACTTGGATGAAATTTATTTGCTGCCCAATATGGTGGAAACCCAAACACAGGGTTGGAAGCTATACCAGCGCCTGAACGATGTGTGTATTCGATTCCTGAATGAGTCCATCCATTACCTCACCGCCATCGAGCGCGACGAAATGGTTTTGGCTGCTTTGAAGAAATACCAATCCGTCATGGAATTGGCCCCTGGTACCGCAGCGGCCCGCGATTTCCGTCGCTTAGCCGAGTTGTGTACCCAACTCAGACCCATCGACCATCCTTTCGGTGGTTTGCAATTTTTCATGGAGCGATTGCTGCAAAGCAAATCGGATGAAGCATGAGACCACTTTCACCCATGAAGATGTACCAGCAAGCCCGGCCGCAAGGCGAGGAATTGGTATTGGCCCATTTGGGCTTGGTCAAGCGGGTCGCATTGCATTTGAAAGCGCGCGTACCAGCCTATATGGAATTGGATGAGTTGATTCAAGTGGGCATGATGGGCTTGTTGGAAGCCTCGCGCGTATTTGATGCCAGCAAAGGCGTGGATTTTGAGAATTTTGCCCACAGCCGGGTCCGTGGTGCCATGCTGGATGAGGTCAGGCGTCTGTCGTTTTTGCCTCGATCAGCGGTGGCCTTCAACAAAACCCATAACGAAACCTTGCATGCCTTGTCATCTGAATTGGGTCGTGCCCCGACGCAGGCGGAAATGGCCGAGCACATGGGCAAAGACTTGGAAGACTTTCAAAAAGAGCGTGGCAAAGCCCGTCGTTTTGAAACATATTCATTGGAAGTGGTGACAGAAGAAGTCATGAGCATTGCTGACGACTCCTCCAGACAGCCGGATGTGATGGTGGAAGAGGCTGAGTTCATGCAAGCGGTGACGGATGCCATCGCCGACTTGCCCGAGCGAGAACAGTTGGTCATGCAGCTTTATTACGTGGAAGAACTGAACCTGAAAGAGATTGGCGAAGTCTTGGAAGTCAGTGAATCCCGCATCAGTCAAATATTGTCCGCCGTGGTGAAGAAGCTTCGTGGGCAACTGCAGGTCGATCCTGAATCATTTCAGAAAGCAACAAGGAGGGCCGCATGAGTAGTTTTTTTCAACTTTTCATGGCATGGGGACTCTTGATGGTCTTCGTCTTGGTACTTTATGTGGTTGATAAAGTCAATGTGATTTACTCAGGCTACGCCAAGCCCGATCTGCCGAAAACCTTTAACGATGGTCTGTTTGGTGAATTGACGGGAAAAACATTATGGGATGCCATGAGTGGCATTCCTGTTGCAGGATCAGATGCCAAATTGGTCAGTAGCTTAAAGCCGCACTATGAGCCTGTTTTGCGTCAGCATATTGAGCAAGTCTTCATGGAAGGGTATTCACATGGCCGCGCTGGCACAGCTGGCGTACCCACCAACAATCGCATCATTCCCACGCCTCGCGGCTCGTTGGAGTCTTGGTTACCCATGCACCATTTGGCCAGTATTTACCAAGTCGGTGTGGACTTTGCTGGAAGAAATCCAGACGATGAATTGCGTATTCAACAGTCCTTGGACCAAGTCACCTCCATGATTTATGCGCGACTTGGTTTGGATTTGACAGAAGCTTATTCCGCGACCCTGTTGATCCATCCTGAAGAAGATACTGAAGATGCACTGTTGCCACCGTCAGAAGACGCGCTGCCAGCGCTGCCTGTCATGGCGTCTGCCGTCCAAGCCGCTGGTGCTGCTTCCGTCTCATCTGCTCAAGTGCCGTTGGCGCAAACCACTGCAACTGACAATTCAACCTCGGCCTTACAACCCGATCTGTCGAGTCTTCAGGCGCCAGCTCCTGTGCCCAACAATGAATCAGCGTACGCCTCAAATAGCATGGCTGATGAAGCCAAAGCGGTGCCGGCTTAATTGGATGTGGTCCCCATGGATTTTCTCAAGTTCACGCCTATCACGCCGAATCAATCAAGGTCAACGATTAATTTCAGGAGCCTTTGATCATGCGAGCCAACCACCGAGCCATTGATAGTTATGGACAAGTCAAAGTCAGTACCGGCGCTTC
>Ga0187843_10000842_pt1 | contig 20132 bp, 22 predicted proteins | sample SpaLakP09_SKY_43_FD_134516 | JGI IMG/M metagenome (GOLD analysis project Ga0187843, IMG submission 134516) | Oligotrophic lake water microbial communities from Sparkling Lake, Wisconsin, USA - SP09_SKY_43 | ecosystem: Environmental > Aquatic > Freshwater > Lake | place: USA: Sparkling Lake...
CCCTAGCCAGAGATCTCCGGGAGAGGACCTTGCAAGACCACCGAATTTAGAACTACGCCAACGCCATTCGTATAACTCAAAACCTTCTTCAAACTGACCATTGGCAAGTAAGGCTAGTGCTTTGTTTGCTTGGGCGTCAGGATAATCAGGCCTTAAGGCTATAGCACGCTCATAATTTGCTATTGCCTGAGATATAAGACCCAGATCTGCAAACACATTTCCTCGATTGTTAAAGACTATCGGCAAATCTGGCTTTAAACCAATAGCATAGTCATACATTGCAATAGCCTCGTTATATTTTCCCAAATCACGCAGAGCGGCACCACAATTTAGAAATACTATCGGATCGTTCGGATCTAGCTGCATTGAATTGGTGAAGCTTGCCAATGCCTCAGCATATCGCCCCTGCTCTCTTAGAGTGACACCGCGATTCATGTGCGCTTGGGCAAATTTTGGATTAATCTTAATAGCTTGATCATAACTTGCAAGCGCCTCAGAATATCGTCCGAGATCTTTGAAAGTATTGCCAAGGTGGGAATGAAAGGATGCATGATTAGGATAAATTGAGATTGCCTTACTAAATAAAATTAAGGCTTGGTGATAATTTTTAAGGGCATAATCTACTAAGCCAAGCAAATTAAGCACATCACAATCATTGGGGTCCTTCTCCAAGATCCCTTCATAAATTATCCTTGCTTCTTCAAAATTTCCAGCATTGAAAAGTGCTAGCGCCTCCTCAATTTGTCTTTGATTTGATTGAATTCGAGTGCCGTTCAAATTACCCCCCATTCTTTACTTTGTAGATATATTTTTTCAGCTATAGGGCTCTACTTTATTTAAATCTCCACTAAATTCGACTATATTAGATCATTAATAATTTAAACTAAACAACTATGTCTTTTCTTCGCAATTTCAATAGAACTATTTTGAGCTTAATGGCCCTCAGTCTTTTAGCCTGCGGTAATAATGATCCCGCTCCTAAGGCGGAGATTTGGCTACCGGATACGATAGTAGTCAAACTGCCAATGGAGGAATATGCAGGAATTCCGTTTAATACCAGCGGGCAAGAGGCTATTGAGAAGTTTAAGTGCACCCAATATGACTTAACCTATAGCTGCAAGGTCAAAAATGGTGAAAAAGACGAAGATTTATGGCTAATCTACAATGAGGCTGGTCGCATGGTGCTCATGAAAAAAGAGTTGGGCTACTACAAGCAAGATGTGGCAGATGCCATTATTGAGCGCTTCACTATCAAATACGGCTTAGATTACAGCCCCTCTGAGGGCCAACAAAGCGCTTTTGCCTCAGGGGTTCGAAAGACCAAAAGCTATGTTTTTGGAGGCGGGCAGGTCGCCTTTCAGATTGGTAGAAGCCTTAATAACCGCAATGAATTAATGCTGGTGTACTTTTTCCCTGAGGATGTCGGCGCAACCTTTGCCAAGAGTGTCATGAACTAGATAGGCTCTTGTCTAGATCTACTAGACGAGTCTGGTAGCTAGACCTGACTTTGCTAAATTAAGGGTTTACCCGGCTTTAGCTGGGTAGCAATGAAGTCTACTTGAGGAATTTCGCCTGGTACGCCTGATTCCTTGGTGTCATAGGCCCACGCCAAGATTTGGGCGATTGCCTCAAATAAGGGCAGGGGAATAGACTCTCCAATCTCAAGCTGACTGTATAAGTAGCGCGCCAAAGGAGGAATTTGGGCTATAGGGACGTTAAATTCTTTGGCAACTTCTTGAATGCGTAAAGCCATCTGGTCTGCCCCTTTAGCGACAACGATCGGTGCTGACATCTTTTCCATATCGTAGCGCAGCGCTACAGAGAAGTGCTCTGGGTTGGCTAACACTACGTCTGCCCGCTCTATGGCTGCCATCATCCTCGATGCGGAAATTTGCCTCTGCATTTGACGTAAGCGCTGCTTAATCTCAGGGGAACCTTCAGTCTCTTTACCCTCCTGCTTCATTTCTTCTGGACTCATCCGAATTTGCTTTCGAAAGTCAAATAGTTGCAACCAAGAGTCTCCAACCGCAATTAATAGTAAAGGTAAAAGCAGCAGCATAAAACCATCTAAGATAAAAGAAGATGTTTGCATTAGTGCTGCATCAAAGCCTAAGTTGACAATCGAACGAATGTATGTAAATAAACCCACTAAATAGGTAAAACCTACCCCTAGCATAAGGATAGTTTTTATGAAGTTTTTTAGTAACTCACTTAAGGTTTTCAGGGTGAACATCCGCCCTATACCTGCAACGAAATCGAGCTTTTCCAGCTTAAATTGAGGGGCAAAATAAGCGCGAAAGTTCACTAAAGATAGAGGCCCTAAAACGCCGATAATCCATAACGGTATGAGAAGCACGGCTAAGAGGAGGAGGACCATGAGAAGCGACCCTCCCAACCACTCTTGCATATGATCCATCAACTTTGCAGGCTCTGAAAACTGGAATATTGCTTGGGTCATCAATACCAACTGCTTTATAAGCAGAGGGCCTATCCACACCAAAAAAATGGTGAAAATAATCATTACGATAAAGGTGGTTAGATCACGGGATTGGGGTAATTGACCCTGCTCTCGAGCACGGGCAATGCGCCGCTCGGTCGGCTCTAGTTCCTTTTCTTGGGAGTCATCTCCTCCTTCTGCCAATTTTTATTCCCATCCATCATTAATAATATGGCTCAAGCTTACACCCTGCGAGCCCATTATTCTTCAATTCCTGTGTGTGAACGCGGGGCTGCAGTGAGGGTCGGGGTTTTGCTAAGGCAAGGTCTTTTTGAGGGTAGTGATTTTTTCTTGAGCAACGATGAGCTCTTGGGGGCTTAAGGATGTCTTGAGCTTCGCCGCTTCCGCACCTGCTACTGGATTTCCAGTGGCATCAGATAATGCCATCCAGATATACGCTTTTGGTAAATCTACCGGAATTTGCCCACCATCCATGTACATGTGAGCTAAGTTATATTGCCCTACTGCGCTACCGGCCATAGCCGCTTTTTCAAACCAATAAAGGGCTAATTGCGGGCCGTTCTCTAAATTGACGATCTTTTGGTACAAAACTCCCAATTCAAGCATGGCCTCAATATTGCCCTTCTCAGCCGCACGATTTAACCAAACTAAGCCCTGCTCAATATTTTGTTTAGTACCAATGCCTTGGATATACATCAAAGATATATCGTACTGAGCCTTGGTGTCCCCAGATTCTGCGAGTCCTTGAAATAATTGATAGGCCTTGGTGTAATCGCCAGCAGCATAAGCAGACCTTGCCTGCTGATAGTCTGAGCAGCCCAACAAGATGCTAGTAAGAGCCCCTAACATTGACATACGAAGGAGGCTGCACCAATTTAGCTGGGACATGGCTAGCTCTCAGTCAAGTACGCTTGTTATCTGCTACTTACTTTTTATTTGGCGGCGCCGGCTTTTTCTCTTCGGGCTCTTCGGCATCCTCATCTGCTGGAGCATCGCTAGCCTTGGGCAAATTTACTGGCAAGGCAGGCTCAACCCAATAACTTGCTCCTAGATCCCCACCAATCATTCTGGCAAAGCCTCCAAAATAACGGCGCGCCAGATCAGGGTAGTATGGGGCAGTAGCTAAATAGCCCTTGGAACGAATACAGGCACTATTGTTCATGCTCCCCTCACAACTAGCGATCGCTGCTAATCGACCAACCTCAAATTGCTCGCCTAAGATAAAGCCAGAAATCAGAATGACTAAGGGCAGAATAAGCCAAAGCAGGGCTTTTTTAGCCAACCGTATTAAAGATTCAAGCTTTTCATTCATAACTGTTACTTTCCGATCAATAGCGTATCAATGTTGCTCAGTCTTCTTTGGCGCACTTTGCACTAAATCACTTGGTAACTTTCGCCAAGTCGCAATAGGTTCCTTATTATGCAGCTTTGCATACACCTTAATAATTCTAGGATCTGCAGGATTCAGATTATCCTTCATTGCGTTATACATCCTTGCACCAGCAATTTGGTTGCCCTGCTCAATATAGGCAATAGCAGCATTATAGAAATACATGGCTGCCTTTTCTTGTTGCGGGTTGCCAACAATAGTCGTTAGATAGAGATTGCCTAAATATTCGCATGCACTGGGATTCTGAATTTTAGCAGGTACAGAAAAGTATTTTTCTGCTAGTAAATATTGTTTTTTGGCATAACGACGAAAAACGGTATTGGTTAAGATGAAGTCAGGATGGGTCACAATCTCGGCTTGACGATCGTAGTACTTCATGCGCTCAAAGGCAATTAAGCCCCGATAATAGTTTGCCTGCACATCCCCCTCTGCTGCTAGGGTATCGAGTTTTTCTAAGATCCCCAAAGCCTCCTTGCTATAACGCAGCACCTCATCCTCTGGCTCAATACATTTGGGGTTCTTTACGCAAGCAATCGCAACGATAGTTTTATCAAAGCTGCGCTTATAGCGTTTATAAAGTTTTTTTGCTTCACTCGCAGGCCCAACAAACGGTTCAGAAGCACCTTTAGCTTCAGAGCTGCTCTTTTTTGGTACATTTTTGTCTTGAACTTTAGGGTCTGAAGCGGTGCTCACTAAGGGCACAAGAATCATGAAGGCAAGAAGGATTCTAAAGAACGGTGACAAGGCTTTACCTCGCAGGCTTGCCTGTAGCTGGTTTATCTACTTTAGAGGTATCCATTGCTGGGGCTATAGGTACATCCTTAGATAAAAATTGGGCAGGCGCTCTTAAATTGGCTGGAATTTCTTGCGCCCCTTTTGGCAATTCCTCTTTCTGCCTCTCAATCGGTCTTTGCACCGGCTTTTCTTCTTTCTTAGGCTTTCTATTTAAGAGCGTAATCGAGATACGTCGATTTAAGGGGTCACTCAAATCAGCAGGATTTAAAGGAATCGTATCTGCGAAACCGATTACTTGACCAACATTTGAAGGCGCTAAACCACCAGCAATCATTTCTCGGCGAGCCACATTAGCACGCTCACTAGAAAGTTCCCAGTTGGTATAACCAGCTTCACCATTAGAAAATTTTGCAGCGTCCGTATGACCCTCAATACGAATCTTACCGGGATTGTCGTTTAAAGATTTTCCAATCACCCGCAGTAAACGCCTAGCTGCAACGCTCGGCACAACGCCACCACTGTTAAATAGTGGCTTCCCTTTTTCATCAACCACCTGAATGCGAAGGCCCTCTGAGGTGATATCCATGAAGAGTTGTCCTTTAATATTTTTTAACTCAGCATCAGCCTCAACACTTTTTTCAATCTCTCCTTTTACCGCTTCATTCTTAGTTCTATCTTTACGGGCATTTTCAACATCAGTAACTGATGAGTCACTGACGCGACGTTGTTCAGTATCGGCATCAGCCTTGGACTCTACTCCAGCAGTTTTAGAAATATTATCGCCACCGCCTTTGATAATGCGGGTAGTCTCACCGGACCCTTGGCCGCCACTCATCGAAACGCGCATCGGATTTTGAAAGTAAGATGAGATGCCAGCCAAGTCACCCGCTGTAGTGGATCCTAAAACCCACATCAGCAAGAAGAAGGCCATCATCGCCGTCACGAAATCGGCGTAGGCAATTTTCCAGGCGCCACCATGATGACCATGACCACCTTTTTTAACGCGCTTAACGACAATAATTGGCGCGTCGGACTTAGCCATAGTGCTTACTTCCCTTTAGCGGCTTTGGTACCTTCATCCAGCTCAGTAAATGTTGGACGTTGATAAGTAAAAAGTACTTTACGTCCAAATTCTACAGCTGCTGCAGGGGGGAAATTATTTAGGCTCGCAAGCAAAATTGCTTTGATTGCCATAAAGGCTCTCGTTTCAGATTCAGCTTGCTGCTCTAGAACTTTGGCGACTGGTTGCACAAAAGCGTAGGCCAACAAAATACCTAAGAAGGTACCAACTAGCGCAGCGCCAATGAGCTTACCCAACTCTGCTGGGGGTAAACCAATGGAGCCCATAGTGTGAACCACTCCCATCACCGCTGCCACAATACCAAACGCTGGTAGGCCATCACCCACCATCGTGACTGATGCCACGGGTATATGGCTCTCTTGATGATGGACATCTAACTCTTGCTCCATCAAGCTTTCAAGTTGGATTAGATCCAAAGAACCGCCAAGCATCATCCGCAAGTAGTCGGTAATAAAATCGACTAAATGGTGATCCTTCAAGATGTCCGGATAAGCTTCAAAAAGCGGGCTAGATTCAGGTTCCTCGATATCACCTTCTAGGGACATCAAACCGTCACGTTTAACTTTTTGCAAAATCTCAAACATCAGGCACAGTAAATCTAAGTGTTTTTTCTTTTGGTCACCGGCGCCTTTGAACGCACCCCCTAAGGCTCCTAAGGTTTTCTTCAGATTAATGATGGTATTTGAAGCAATCATCGTGCCGACAGCTGCGCCAACAATCGTCAAGACCTCGGTAGGTTGCCATAACACCATGAGGTGTCCACCATGCAGAGCATAGCCCCCTAGGGCACAACCCATCGCAATAATCCAGCCTAATGGAATATTCATACTTCTATTTACTCAATCTAAAGTTTTGAAAATAAGTTACTTTGCTGTAGTCTAGCAAACATTGCTTGAGCAGCGTTTAATAAGGTCTGGGATCTAGTAAAAGCTGCCGTAGCCTCAGCCATATCGGTATCTAAAAGTGCCGAGGATGCTGCTTTTAATTCAGTTCTAACAGCAATTACCGTCTCTTGAGCGTTATCCACCTGATTTGAAATACCTCCGCTGGTCTGTTGCGCCTGCATTAACTGCGTATACGAGGCATCCAATCCACTTGATACCTCTGCTCCAGTCATGGTTGTTGGACCGCCCACAGATTTTTCTGTCAAATAAGTTACAAAAGCGTCTATGTTTAGATAAATATCGGAATTTTCCGAATCTGCCAATGAGCTATTTGCGCCAAAAGCACCCTCAAAAGCAATACCGGAGTCTACCGTAACTCCCGGCTCAATTTGAACACTATTTACCTCATCGGGAAAGATTGAGTGACCCGTTGAGTCTTTTGCCGTCATTTGACTGTGAATAGCATCTCTTATTTGCCCAGCTTGAATAGCCAATGCTGCAAAATTAGACTCGTTTAGGGAGCCATTTTGGGACTGAATAAATCTCGTTTTAAGCTGGGTAAGTTGGTTTAGGATGCTATCCATTTGAGATTGCGCATTATTATGATTATGCGTTGCAATTGCCTGATTGGATTTGAACATCTGAAGCCGCGATATATCAAAATCTAACTCAACACCTCTTGAGATAGCGTAGACATTATCCGAGGCTTTGGTGTAATTCTTACCAGAACTGATTCTTTGTTGCCACGCAGTTGCGTCATTAAGGGCAGTATTCATAGAATCAACGCCAGCATTGATGACTTGGTTTGAGCTTATTCGAATAGACATTATTTATCCTAATTCATAATTGATAAAAGGGCGGTAAACATTTGATTGTCCACTTGAAGCACTTTTGTAGATGCCGAATAGAGCTGTTGATACTTTAATAAATTTGCTGCCTCTTCATCCAAATTAACGCCTGAAATCGAATCTCGTTCATCAGTTAAAGTTTTTAAAACGGCCTGATCGGCTTTTTGACTACTTCTCCATGATGCAACCTGCACACCTACATCACTTACTAAACTAGAAGTAGCATTTGCAAAAATAGATATTCTGTTGGATGTTGTATTAGCCAGATCTGAAGTGATAATAGGCTCTCCATCATCATCAAAGTATGTTGATGGGTCTTGAGGCGCAATGGATATAAAATTACTGGCAACCAACCCTGCTGAAGTCATCGAATTACCAGAATCACCTAAATCAGAGTAGAGGGTGGTCATCCATGAGTCTAGTGTAATATCTGGGACATCATCAGCATAAGCAGTACTATCATCATCAAGATCAAAGATAGTGGTTGATCCCACTTCAAATCCAAAAAGTCCAACACCCGAGCTAGCACTAGCAGTTGCTGTATTTGCAACCTTGACTAATCCAATGGCCAACGAGTCTAAGCGCTGATTAATTTTTGGTACAAAACTATTTGCCAACTCAAGCAATGCACCAGCTTGTCCACCCTCTAAGTCCTGAATATTCAATATGGTTGAATTATTAGTACCACTTTTCAAAGAATACGTACCACTGCTATTGATAAGTAATTTATTGGCCATGGCTCCTTCTACTAAGGCCATGCCACCTACTAATTGCGTAACCGTACCATCTCCATTAATGAGGGTTTGACCACCTACTAATTTTTGTAATTGCGAACTTAATCGATCACGCTCATCTAATAAATCAGCAGATGGTGTTGAATTTCCTGCGCTAGTACTCTCAATAATTTTCTGATTGATTTGCGCTAGTGCTGGCAAGAGTGTATTGACTTGTTCTGCTGTATCAGACAATCCTTTTTCAGCATCATCTTCTATTTGCGAAACCAAGCTTGTCATTCCGGTCATACGCTGTGCAACATCATTTGCCGCCGCGGTAATAGCCGCTGCCTGTGACTTACTGGTAGGATCTGCTGCGTAAGTACCCATCGCATTAAAAAAATTACTTATGGCGGAATTTAATCCAGTAGAAGCGCCAGATACTAGAGTATCAATTGATTGCGTATATTGCACCAATGTATCGGAATAGCTAGACTTTGCCTCTTGATTCAATAGTTGACCATTGACTAAAGCTGAATATTGGCGTGTAAAACCACCCACCGCAAAGCTTGTACCATTTAGCATCAAGTTGTTGGGTGCCATTGCATTTATGGTTGCAGTTGCGGATCGGCGAGTAAAGCCATCGACTGAAGCTCCAGCGACGTTTTGCGAGGTAATTAAGACTCCCGCCTGCGCTATGTTTAGCGCAGCCATTGCTGAATCGGTGATTGAATAGACGCCCATATAGTATCCTTACTAAGGAGTAGCCCCAAATCCATTCGGTCTTTGCAATGATTGCAAAGTTTGCGCTGTAACTGGTGCTGAGCGAGGGGTGTCTATTGGTTTAACGGCTACTTTTTCATTTCCGATTAGCTTTCCTGCATTAGCCTGTGCAATTAACTGTTCTGCCATCTTATTTCCAAATCCGACACCCGGCCCCTTTGAGAGCATATCGGCCACATGGTCGTCCATCATCTCTAAGTATGATTTAGATGTGCTATTTTGCCCATCCATTCCATTTAAGCTGGTATTGCGTGCAGAACTAAGCATCTGCCTAATTAAAGTGCGCTCAAATCCCTGTGCTGCCTGCTTTAATTTAGCTTCATCGCTTAAATTAGTTGGGGTAGTTTTTGTAGCTGTACCTTGCAAAATCCTAGCTACATCATGATTAATTGAAGGTGTTAATTGATTAGCATCCATTAAATCACCTCTAATTCTGCCCGCAGCGCTCCAGCGGCTCTCAGTGACTGTAAAATTGAAATCAAATCCTGCGGCGTAGCGCCCATCATATTTAGCGCTTTGACCACTTGGTCTAAAGATGCGCCGCCCGGAACTGAAATTAAACTATTTTCTTTGCCGCTATCGCTGATAGTCGCAGTATCTTCGGTAACCGTTGTTGTCTGACCGCGACTAAACGGCAATGGCTGACTCACCGTTGGAGACTGCTGTATTTTGACGGTCAAATTTCCATGGGCAACCGCTGATGGTGATAATCGGACTGCTTGATTCATGACAACAGAGCCTGTTCTTGAATTTAATATTACCCGCGCAGGTTGACTACCCATCAATACGTCTAAATCTTGTAACGCTGCCATAAATGCTGTTCTTTTTAATGGCTCTGTTGGTACTCGCACGTTGAGTGATCGGGCATCAATTGGCAAAGCAGTGCCAATCCCAAAGCGACGACCAATCGTCTCAGCTGTTCTTTGCATTAAAGAAAAATCAGCTTGACGTAAATCGAGTTGCACAAATTCATCGACCAGCAAAGCCGGCACAGCTCTCTCTACAATACCGCCTGAAGGGATTCGACCGGCAGATAAATGGTTTACCGAGGTTGAGGCTCCACCTGATGCAGCCCGTGAGCCTCCGATCACAACGTTACCCTGAGCCTGTGCATAAACCTGACCATCAGCAGCTTTGAGCGGTGTCATCACTAAAGTGCCGCCCTTTAAACTAGTGGCATTACCCAAAGAAGACACTGTTACATCTAACTGCTGTCCAGGCCTAGAAAGCGCTGGAAAATCTGCAGTAACCATCACCGCTGCCGTATTACGAAGCTGAGTTTGGTTTCCTGTTGATGGCAAGGTTACGCCTAAGACTCCAATCATTTGTAAAACACTTTGGAGAGTAAATGGCGTCTGTGTTGTTTGGTCGCCTGTACCATCCAAGCCAACTACTAATCCGTAGCCTACCAACTGGTTTGATCTTTGCCCTGCTATGTCAGTAAAATCTTTGATGCGATCAGCAAAGCAAACACTATTAAAACAACCTAGGCTTACTAGAATTAGTAGGCCTTTAGTCCATCGCAAAGTTACTTTATTCATCTTCATCAGAATGGTGCGAGCTTCAGCATTAAACGCGTAAACCATCCGGTTCCCTGGGTGTCATCTGTCGCACCGCGTCCGCGATACTCTATTCGAGCATCAGCTACTTGCTGTGAAGAGACTTGATTAAACACAAGAGTATTGGGGTTCACGATACCGCCAAAACGAATAATTTCCTCTTCATTACTGACGGCAACTTGTTTTTCTCCAGCAACAACTAAATTACCATTAGAAAGAATCTCTACAACGGTCACAGTGATCGTACCAGCAAAGGTATTGCTAGCAGCACTTGTACCTGCGCCCTCACTCTTGATATCTCCAGTACCGCTAAAGTTAGCTGCGTTTGCAAGACTAAACATAGCACCATTAAAGGTCGGGCTATTATTACCAAAGGTTGAGGTGCCATTTGCTTTTCTAGCTGCTGTCATACCAGAATTTTTCGCTGCGCTAGTAGTTTCATTCAACACCACTGTGAGAGTGTCTCCTACGTTTCGAGCGCGACGATCCTCAAAAAGTGGTCGATGACTCACTGCATTAATATAGGGTCCACCTGAATTAGCCGGATATAAGCTCCCCATATTCGCAGAGGTTTCCTGAATCGGACGTGGTCTTGCAGTAGTAGGAGTGGATAGTAAAGAAGGGCGATCTGCACTAGCACAAGCGCCTAACAAAATAGCACTTATGGTACTCACAAAGACATACCGTAAAGATCTACAGAGTTCCATCATCATTGACCTAAATTAGAGACGCGTTGCAAAATTTGATCTGAGGCAGATACAGCTCTTGTATTAATTTCATATGCTCGCTGCGCTGCTATTAAATTCACAAGCTCTTCAGCCACATTCACGTTGGACTGCTCAATGTAGTACTGATTCATCGTACCAAATCCATTTAATCCTGGTAAACCATTCGTTGCATTACCGGATGCTGGCGATGCGATATAGTTGCCGCCACCAAGTGCAACTAAGCCCGCAGGATTAATGAAGTTAGCCATGGATAATTGACCAACTGGCGTTATAGTTCCGTTTTGATTTGTAGCTTGTACTACACCTGAAAGGCTGATAGTAACGCCTGTTGCGGTAATCGGAATAGTCAATCCAGGTGAAACTACATTTCCGGATGATGTGACAATTTGTCCCGTTGCACTTGTACTAAACTGGCCATTACGAGTATAAGCAGTAGTTCCATCAGCAAGTGCAATTTGAAAAAAACCATTACCGTTAATAGCAAGGTCATATTGATTACCCGTTTTAAATAATGTACCTTGTAAATTATTACGCTCAGTAGAGGTAATCGCTGATCCAGATCCAACCTGCAGACCTGTTGGCAAAAGATTTTGCGCATTTGCTGCTGAGCCAGCAGCGCGAACAGTGGTGTAGAGCAAATCCTGAAATAACGGCTGGACCCGCTTATATGCAGTTGTAGATGAGTTAGAAAGATTATTGGCAATCGTATCTAGATTCATCTGCTGGGCATCCATGCCCGTCTTAGCTATCCATAATGAACGTATCATTTTTTATCTTCTTATATTAGCTACGTGATAGGGATAACAGCGTGGTAGCGGATCTTGCATTTTGATCGGCCATCGTGATCGAGCGGGTGTTTAAATCAAACAATCGGCTTTGACCAATCATCTGCACCATCGCCATGGTTGGATTAACATTACTTTGCTCAAAAGCCCCCTGTACTACTTTGACACGCGAGTCAGAGGCTGCTTGCTCTCCTGGTAGGTCAAATAAGCCATCTTCCGCGCGCACTAAATTATTGGTATTTGGGTTAACTAGCTTTAACTTGCCGACTTGATTGAGAAATTGCGTTCCAGGAACCTGGGTATAAATTGCGCCATCCTCAGCTATTTGCATTATTGAGCCCGATGGAATTGTGATGCTACCTCCATCACCGACCACCGGTATATCCTTGCCGATACTCAAAATTCCTTGGTCATTCACCATAAACTTACCTGCTCGGGTATATGCCTCTTTCCCATCAGGCCTTCGCACTGCAAAAAATCCATCGCCTTTAATAGCTGCATCTAGAGGATTTGAGGTTGTTTGCAACGGCCCACCTGTAAAGTTACTTCCCGGGGTCGTTTCAACAGAAAATACCCTAGTATCTGCTCCATTTCCTGTAAATGGTTCTCCATCGCCTTTTAGAGGCACAGCACGAAACGCACTTATCACTTCCCTAAAACCGGGCGTTAAGCTATTGGCCAGATTATTGGAAGTAACAGCCAACTGATTAGTTGAAGCTGTTGCCCCCGTCATGGAAGTGTAGGCGTATCGATTAATCATAATTTAGGACGTGCTGCTTATCGACCCATATTAATAGCATCATCAATCAATGTGGAAGCCTGTAGTTTCAATGCTTGCGAAGTTGCTGAATACTGTCTTTGCAACACCATCAACTGAACTAGCTGAGACGTTAGATCCACATTTGAGGCCTCTAGTGCCTTAGATCGCACCTGACCCAATAAGCCACTTCCCGGAGCACTCAAAATAGGTTCGCCAGATGCGTCTGTTGCTGTAAATGTATTGCTACCATTTGGCATTAAGCCATCAAGATTATAAAATTGTGCCAGTATTAACTGTCCCTTAACAAGAGTTTCACCGTTGTCATAGGTTGCAATTAACTTGCCATCGCTATCAATAGCATAACTGGATAAATTAGATACAGAATGACCATCTTGACTGTTAGCATATGTTTGAGAAGCAGCAGTAAGCGCTGACATATCATCACTAGTAATCGTAAATTGCATAATTCCATAATCATCTGTACGCCCGTAATCACCAGCAACGCTTGAACTTAGAGCATTTATATAAAGACTTGTTGATGCATCATTTTCAGGCGTTCCGTCTGAACCCAATTGCAAGGTATCGATATTTTTACCGCCCATAAAGGCCATGGTACCAATTGACATTTGCTGTGTGTAGGTTGAAAGATCGCTTTGCTGAATAAAATCCACATCACCATCTGTGTCTGGGTCGTGGCCGACTTTGTTGCCATCAATCGTTGCATACACCTCAAAACGATCTACGTTTGCCGTATATCTTGGGGTAGTAGTATAGACACCGTTTGCCACCACACCCACTCTTGTTTGTGTAATTGGGACATGGGTTCCATCAGATAAGGTCAGATCATAGGTTGATCCAATAGTATTTAAAGTACCCCCAGTCAGGGTTTTCACAGCTCCAGTAATTGTGACGTCTTCAGTATTAATCGATTCTCCACTGCCAAGCGCTCTCGCACCTGATGTAGTGACGTACTTTTTATCCTCGCCTTTGTAGGTACTTGCGATTAATGCTAATTGCTCGTTATCTGGACAAGTTATTGACTGAGTTGGATTATAGGAATAACCGCCATCATCGTCTAGTTCTAATGTTAATTCCTGAGATGAGACTTGCTTATAGTACAAGGCTAATATGTGTGCGGTACCATTTTGGTCGTATAGAGTTTGCGATGTGGCTTGGCTGTAGGTACTACTATTTGTGGGGCTAAAGGCATAGTCCAATGCACCATTTGTGGTATCTAAGTTTAGAGCCACTACTGAACTTTGAGTAGGTTGCGATGGCAACGGGGTTTGATCTAATGTCATCGTTGATTTTGCACCAGCAATAATATTACCAGCTTCATCTGATGGGTAACCCACTACTATTAAGCCACTTGGATTGACCATTCGGTTTTCACTATCCGTTCCAAATTGTCCATTGCGGGTGTATTCAAACTTACTAAGAGTTTCGGTAGGAACGGTTCCGACAACATCGTCTGGATTAGCTAGCATGAACATACCAGGACCAGTGATTGCTAAATCCAATGGATTTTGTGTCGATGTTACTGATCCATAAGATTGATCTCTTCTAATGGCTTGCTGTTGAGATCCCATACCAACACGGTCTTTTGCCTGAGCATCATTTGCCTTGAAATACATATCAGCAAAAACAAACTGGCCGTTTTTATATCCAACTGTTTGTGCATTGGCGATGTTATTACTGACAACGTCAATTGCTTGTGAAGTTGTTGTCAAACCTGCTAATCCGATTCCATATCCCATTTTCGACTCCTTATCGTAATTTCTTTATTGATTTAATTGACCCATTGCTGGATTGTTGATGCATTGATCTGTCTTCCATCTTGTAAGGTGAGTAGCGTTTCACCTTTTCCCCCCTTAGTTACTGCAGCTACCGGGGATGCCACGTAAGCTGTTAGAGACTCAGTTCCACCAGCTGTATTTGTTCCGCTAATACTAATACTGTATGTACCTGCAGCTACTGTATTACCATCGGCATCTGTACCATCCCATGCAAAATTTTTCATTCCAGCAACTACAGCTCCCAGACTTGCACTATTGATTACATTGCCACTTGCGTCTGTAATTGTTGCCACTGCTGAGCTCATTGGATTTGCAGCATTGGCGCCCAATATTACTGTGCTTGCTCCATCAAAGGAGATTGTGTTCCCCGCTACTGCTGGGCTATGTCCTATGAGCGAGGCTTGGTTCATAAAGTCAACACTTTGCATTTGGTTGAGCATCGCCGTCATTGAGGTGTTCATATTGCTCATGCTCGTAACCATATTGAGCTGAGACATTTGTGCCGTCATGGTTGATGCATCCATTGGCGCCATTGGATCTTGATTTTGAATCTGCGCTATTAACAGTTTCAAAAAATTCTGAGTTTCATCTGCTGCCGATGTTCCAATCGATGAAGATGAAGCAGACGTGCTCTTAGCTACAACTGGATCGTATACCGGGATGTTGCTCATCGGACCTGTTGTTGTCATATCTTCCTCAGCTCTTTATCTGTTCAAAAAAAACTAGCGACCTAAATCTAAGGTCTTCAACATCAATTGACGTGAAACATTCATTGCTTCAATATTCATTTGATAAGAACGTGATGCTGAAATCATATTCACCATCTCTTCAACTGGGTTCACGTTAGGCATTTCTACATAGCCTGCAGCATTGGCCTTAGGATGTCCTGGGCGATACTCCATTCGTAGCGCTGCATCGCTCTCTACAATGCTTTTCACAGCAACCCCTGAACCTGGGGAACCTGGTTTCATCAAGGCACTAAATTCAACTTGTCTAGCACGATAAGGTCGGCCATCAGGACCGGCAACACTTTCGGCGTTGGCAATATTGGAGGCAGTCACATTCAAACGCATAGCTTGCGCTGTCAGCCCGGAAGACCCAATGTCATAAGCAGCAAGTAGACTCATGAGGGCTGCCCTTTAATGGCGGTTAAGCGACTATCCAGAGTGCCGCCTAAAAAACGGAGTGCAGCCTCGGTAAATACCGAGTTTTTCGTAAACTCACTCAACTCCACGTCACTATCGACTGTGTTGTCGTCTTTAGACGGCTGATTTGGTACGCGATACATTAGACGAGGGTCATCCTTGCTATTACTGCCTTCAATGTGTCCAGCATGAGTTGTCGTCATGGACACACCTGCTGAGGGTAACTTGCCTTCCAATTGCGCCTTCAATACGTCAGCAAAGCGTATATCCCTAGCCTTAAAGCCAGGAGTGTCCGAGTTTGCCAAGTTGTTACTCAAGATTTGCTGGCGAAAAGTACGCAACTTCAGCGCAGTTTCACCAAACATTAATGAGTCGTATTGCGGCACTGCATTCATTTCATCTCCTCCCTAAGCGGGAATAATCTAAATTGAGGGGAAAGTCCTCAGAAATAAATATGCAAGGAGCGTGCCAGTTTTAGATAAATACGAATAAATACCGAGCCTTTTGGGCATAGCGTATTTTGATAGGGGGAGAATCGATTAAAAGTGGCCGAAAAGGCAAAAATTGCCTTTAAATGGGCTAATTTTGGCAATAATTACCAAAATCCGAAGGTAGGTTCCTGAAGAAATGACTGGAAAGTCAGATCTATCTAAATTGAGCTGTTAGTTCAACTTCGACTCTTTTTAGCACTGTTGACCAATCTCCCATTTGCTCCTGCCTAAATATTTTAATTGATGGGTACCACGGTGACGAATCAGTGTCCATGAACCAACGCCAGTCAGCATTATCACTTAGCAATAGCCATGCTCTCTTGCCCATAGCTCCAGCAAGATGGGCAATACTAGTATCCACAGTAATTACTAGATCTAAGCAGTCAATCAATGCTGCAGTTTCATTAAAATCAATCAGAAAACCTGCATAATTTGAGATAAAAGCATTTCTTTCTAGTACCTTTAAGTCAAATTCACTTAATTCCTTCTGCAGGCTCACATATTGCAAATTGCTAGGCAGAAATGAAATCATCTGAAGTAAGGGAATACTCCTTTTGGCATTTTCTTTGAATAAAGTATTTCCACTCCAAACCAATCCAATTAGAGACTTTTGCTTTGGATTAAGCCTATTTTTCCATTCCAATACTTTAGTTTGACTACTAAAAATATAAGGATTATCAGCACTGATATCGACGCATTTTTCTTGCAAAATAAAAGGAAGGCTTAGCAATGAACTTCTATAGTCACATGCTGGTAACGCTCCTTCAATGTTAACTATATTCCATAAGGGCTTTGATTCTGATAATAAGCTAACTAAAGATTTTTGAACTGCAACAGTTACACGAGCATTCAGATTGGCAATCTTTTTTACATAACGGTAAAACTGAATAGTGTCTCCTATACCCTGCTCGCTAAAAAGCAACACTGACTTATCTGTCAATTTGTTTATATCAATGTAGTTGTTTTGAAGCTCTTTTCTTGCCATAGGAAAACTAGAGTCCTTTTTTAACCTAGTTTCATAGAGCACCCACCCTTCTTCGAATTTTTCTAATTTTAATAATACTAGACCTTTATTCCATAAAGCCTCTGAATAATCAGGTCTTAATAGGATTGCCTGATCAAAACTATTAATAGCAGCATCAAAATGATTATTTCCCACTTGGGCAAGACCGCGGTTATTAAAAGCCTCGGGAAAATCAGCTCTTATTTTTAATGCCTCATCAAAGCTATTAATGGCCCTATCAAAATACTTCTTTTCTAATTGAGCAAGCCCACGATAATAAAAGTTCATTGGATCTTGAGATCTGAGCTTCATTGCCTGATCAAAGCTATTAATAGCACTATCAAAATACTTCTTTTCTAATTGGGCAAGACCTCGTTTCGTATAATAAAGTGCAGTTGAAGGACTTAAGGATATTGCTAAATCAAAACTTGCTATTGATTCATCTAGCAATCCCTCTTGATGAAGTGCGCACCCAAGATTTGCATGGAATTCAAATACATTATTATCGGTTGACGCTAAAATCGCTTTATTGATAAGATCTATAGCTTGTGGATATTCTTTTTTTTGCAAAGCGATGAGCCCCAGTAAATTCATGGCATCAGTATGCCCTGGGTCTTTAATCAGAATTTTTTCATAAATTAGACTGGCTTCCTCAAGCATCCCATTTTTATGGAATGCTATGGCCATATCAACCAAATCAAATACTTGGCAATTGCCATTTAACTCAGAAGCAATTCGCTCAGAAAGAATAATAGTTTCGTTGGATTGATTCGAAATTTTTTTTATTTGACTCATATTTTTAAAAATTTTTTAAGTAGTTAAATGCTACTTAGTTTCTTTAACCAATCTGTCGCCCTTTGGCTGCAATGGTCTCGCATTCATCGGATACATGCGATCAAAATTCTTTACCTGCTCCTCACTGACGTAAATAGGATTTTTCAGAACGAGCCAAAGAACATTTTCACTACATGGTGGTGTTGTTAATGACCCCATGTAAGTGAAGTAGCTTTTATCTGCTGGCAACATTTGATTGATATCAATCATGACTCCAGGCGCCTCATTCTTACCCTTAACTAGTGGGACATTATTCCAAAGGGTATTGATGAAAGAATTCTCTTTAACAGAATCATCACCCCACCAATATTTTCTAGAACTAGCTGGTTTAATAGTACTCATTAAGACCGCAACAACCGCTAAATCTCCATCATGGTGCTGGTGTACTAGGTGCGCAACCATATCTGTGCGCTCACCATTGATAGCTTCTTCACTAGGCTTGTGAAAGTGGAATTGAACTAACCGATATTGCCTTCCATCAACCATCAGATTACTACCTTCACCGTAGTTCACCATGATGGTATGTCCATTATCAATAATCGATAATGGCGATGGTCTATAAATAAATTCGATAGGATTTAATTGCGCTTTGACAGCTCGGTCAATATTGATATTGATCGGCGATTGACTCTTTCCCTTGAGGCAGGCCAGATTATCTTTACTTAAATTACCCCAGTTTTCTGGGCCCTCAGGTCCATCAAAATACGACCAATGATGAACATGTACCTCTTTTTCAGCAGGCTTAGCAAGCACTTTAACTGCAGGCTTACTTTTTGCTTCTTTCGTAGCAGGGGCAGAGCCGCCAACAGGCAGATCGCTAGTGCGAATAACAATATCACCTGATCCTTTGCTGATTTTATTGGTCAGCGCCTTACTCATCTCATCGTCACTCGATGGAGCTGGAGATACGGTTACCTTGGCTTTATCAGCTACTTTATCTGGCACATTGACCGCTGGAGCCGGATCAGATGCCATTACCGGCTTTAAAGCCGATAGAAAAAGGATGGCAAGCGCTGCCATAGCAAAGGAGTTGAGGATTCTATTCATCATGAGACCGCTTACGGCAATATTTGCGATTTCGTTTAAGAAATACCTGCAAATATATTTCTAACTGATGAATCTTTTAATCTAAAAGAGCCTCAATGGCATCTTTATTAGTGCCTTATGACTTATTTACACCTACTTCTTGGTCGGCTTTTTAGTGGGAGTTATAGCTGTGCTATTTGACCCTGTATTACTATTACCAGAAGATGGTGGAGCGTCTATCTGAGGTGGACGGCTATTATTAAACATCCACTCACACTTCATTAGTCCAGCGCTATCTTGCCGGCTCTCAAGCGGTGTTGACTGCTTTAAAGCCACCTCAAGAGCTGCATCAGTTGGCGGCGGAGTCAAATCATTGCTGGTATACCACTTCAAAAAACGCTGATACCACCCAGACCTAGGCATCTTACCAGGATCGGCATAATAGTTTGAACTACAAATTTGCAATCTTCTTTCGATTTCACTGGCTGGCAGGTAAAAGCCCTCCATCAATAAATTAGCTACCTTGCCATTACAACGTGCCCAACTAGCGAGTTCAATTTTGGCACCAGTAGTATTAGATGCCGGTTTTTCCATTAACAGTGCTTCAATTTCACATTGCATGCGTTGGCCACGAATTTGTAGCCTCTTACAAATCTCAGACTCCTTTTCACCGTAAGGATCAGCCTTCTGAGTACTTACTGGAAACGGAAACTGCCTATCACAATCATCAGCTCCATTAAAGCTTTGATTGAGTGAATTTTGCCTAATCGCTGACTGCTCTTTTGGACTAATTACTATCTCAATTGAGCCTGTTTGTAAGGTTGATATATCAGATAAATCAACGCTCTGACAGCTGGCAGAAAAGCTAGTAATAATTAATAAAACCCCGCCTATAGATTTGAACGGGAATTTGAGATCTAATTTATCTTCCATTGGGCATCTCCAAACCTTGGCGAATAAGTTGCAAAGGATTTTCAAGGGAGCGCTCTAAAATAAATTGTAGATCAGGCAAGATCATAAAGATAACTAAAAAGGCTAGAGGTATGCTTACTGCAAACCCCACAGAAAATAAATTCATTTGTGGGCTAGTTCTTCCTAAAAACGCTTGAATTA
>Ga0187843_10000844_pt1 | contig 20118 bp, 17 predicted proteins | sample SpaLakP09_SKY_43_FD_134516 | JGI IMG/M metagenome (GOLD analysis project Ga0187843, IMG submission 134516) | Oligotrophic lake water microbial communities from Sparkling Lake, Wisconsin, USA - SP09_SKY_43 | ecosystem: Environmental > Aquatic > Freshwater > Lake | place: USA: Sparkling Lake...
CAAAGTCGGCATGATGCTGATCTGGTTGCTGACACCAATGACGCCCATCAGGAAACGTATGCTGTCGGCCGCTGCCTGCTTCTGGAATTGCCAATCCACGTCGCCTGAGAGTGTGACCCAGCCGTCTTCGACCATCACCTTGAGGCCGCCGGCGGGCAGCGCGGAACACCATTCCAGCACGTTCTCGACCGCCGCCGCTATATCGGTATCCGTGCGCTTGCTCGGACTGGTGAGATGCACCTTCAGTTCGGTGCTCATGGCCTTGACGCCAGCCACGCGCAGCGCGGCACTTTCGGCGCTCCACTTTTCCGCATAACTGTCAACTTGACCAGCCAGCGTGACCACGCCATCTTTCACTTCAACACCGATGCGTGCGGCAAGCACCGAGGGTTCCCATTTCAGTTCTGCGCTCACGTCTTGCTGCAATTGAGTGTCGGTTTTCATGGGGTGCTTCCTGACAGTTGAGAGATCGGTAGCTTGAGCGCCTCGGTGCAGGAGGGTCTGTGCGACAGCGCACCTGTGCGTGCTGATGTGCGCAAACCTGTCAATCGGCCAAGCAGCGCTTGCTGAAAGTTGAGCGCTCGGATAGACCTGCAAAGGCCTGCCTGCTCTGGGTCTGGCGCTGCGCCGCATGCCCCAAACTGCTTCCACGATGGCGGCAAAACAGCATTTTCCTGAAGCACCAAAGCATGCGCTTTGGGATCTCACTTTCACGCGACTGGCGATAGCTGTGCAGCCGCAGTTGAACGCCTTCCAGCAGGGACTGCTGCGGCGCTTCAAAGCCATCGGCATGGCTTGCGAAACGAATGTCCGGCAAACGCCGCGCGGGCTGTCAACCATGTTGGCCCTGGTCGGTCAACGCGGCCTGATCTGCATTGTGGACGTCACGTTGATTGATGGCATGGCGGTCGGCCGAGGGCCGTGCGCCGCGCTGGACATCAGGTTGCTGGATGCCTGCGGCGATGTGGCGGCAGAGGGTCTGGCCAGCGAGTCGCTCGGCCAGCTATCTCCCGACAATCTGGCTGTTTGTGTGCTGTTCAGCACCGAGCAGCTGGAGCGAGCGGCGACAGCGGTTTACGTGGCGAGCATGGCGCACTTCGACTTGCTGAAGCCAAGCGCGCCGATCACCGGTAGCGCTGGATGAAGGCTCGGCGCTTCTCGGGCAGTCCGGCAGCTGCAAGTGCTCAAGCTGCTGTGCCGGCCAAGATTGCTGATGGCGAGCCCTTGGATCAGTAGACGATATTCATCTTGTCGACGACATGGCGCACGCCGGCCGTGCCCCAGGCTGAGCGTGTGGCGAGTTCGCGTTCGGCCCAGCTGTGCACGCTGCCTGTCAGCGTCACATCACTGCCTTTGACTTCGACGGCAATGGTCTTGGCATCATCAGCGGCGCGGCGCTTGAGCGCGGCCTCGATGTCGGACTTGACGACGAGCGCCGACACCGAGGGCTTGATGGCGATTTGATTGCTGACCCCGGTGACGCCCGGCAAATAGCGCAAGCTGCTGGCCGCGTCTTGGCGTTGGTATTGCCACTCCACTTGGCCCGACAAGGTCAGCCAGCCACCTTCGACCATCACCTTGATCGTGTCTCCGGGCAATGAGCTAGTCAAGCCGAGGATGTTCTTGGCCGACTCCGCGATGTCAGCGTCGCTGCGCTTGCCGAAGGTCGAGAGCTTGACCTCCATCTCCACCGCCAGCGCCTTGACGCCATTGACGCGCTGTGCGGCACGTTCTGCGTTCCACTTTTCTGCGTAGCTACTGACCTCGCCGGCCAGTGTCACGACGCCATCTTTGACTTCCACCCCGATCTGTGCGGCATGCACAGCGGGCTCCCATTTCAATTCGGCCATCACGTCTTGCTGGAGTTGGGTATCGGTCTTCATGGTTGCAGTCCTGTTCGTTGAGTAGCGTTGAGGAAAGTTGAGCTTGCGCGCCCTTGGCACTCAAGTCCGTGCGACGGCGCACGCAAGACATGTCCGAGCAGGCCAAGTTCGAACACGTTCTGCGGCTGCGCCCGCATGTTCGCTGCCGCACAGTGCATAGCAGAGGCAGTGCGTAGGCTGCCCTCTTCCAATGTCTTCCAACCGGTGCAGCACCGTTTGGCCTTTTGGAAAGGGAGATTGTCATGAAGCATCAGATTCAAAGCGCGCCTAGCTTGGCTTGCTTGCCTAGTTCGCCCAGTGGTCGCGGCTTCATCGCTTTGCTAGAGGCATTCCGGGCGACCGGCGGCACAGCGCCGGGGGAAATCGTGGCGCGCTTACTGGAAGAGAGGCAGGTTGGAGCTGCTCCCAGGCTGGCGCAGCTGGCCGAATCAGGGCAGATTTTTGGCCTCGAGTGGCGCAGCAGCCTGTGGATACCGATGTTCCAGTTCAAGGCGGATGACTTGGCCTTGAAGCCGGCCTCGCAAAGCGTGCGCGAAGAACTGCCGTCTTGGTGGTCAGGATGGGACTTGGCCTGCTGGTTTGCCCAGGGCAATGAGGGGCTGGATGGCCGCCGGCCTGTCGACTTGCTGGACACAGAGCTCGCGGCGGTTCTGCGAGCCGCGCAGGCCTTGCAGCACGGCAGCAGTTTCTCTTCGATACCACGGGCTTGGCAGGAGATCGCGAGCACATCCCGGGGGCGGGCGATGGTGTTGTGATGGCCCGAGCGGACACCTCGGCCATGCCAAGAAGACTCCTGACCCAGACCTTCAGCAATTTCCTGCGCCGGCGCTGGGCCAAACAGCATTTCGAGCGGCGCCCTCTGCTGGACGCGTTGCGACCAGCGGCCGCAAGCACAGGCGCAGGCATCGCGCTCGGCCAGAGCCTGCAGGCAGCCGCCCGCTTGGACCCCGCCGCCGCGCTGCTCAGCCTGCAGTCTCAAAGCGAGGGGCTGGACGCCGCCGACGCTGCAAGCCGCTTGCGCAGGGACGGCCCGAACGAGGTGCAGCATGAGCCGCCGCTGCCGGGCTGGTTGCGCCTGTGGCGTTGCTACCTGAACCCCTTCAATCTGTTGCTGACTGCCTTGGCGCTGCTGTCCTTCCTCAGCGCAGACGCCAAAGCCACCGTGGTGATTAGCGTGATGGTGCTGCTCGCCACTGGCATACGCTTTGTCCAGGAAGGACGCTCGCACCGCGCCGCGGAGGGTCTGCGTGCCATGGTCAGCAACACTGCGACGGTGCTGCGCCGCTCAATGGACAAACCCGGCCAATCCGAGCGGAAGGAGCTGCCGCAGCGCGAACTGGTGGCCGGCGATGTGGTGGCGCTGTCGGCCGGCGACATGATCCCGGCCGACTGCCGCTTGCTCAGCGCACGTGACCTCTTCGTTGCTCAAGCGGCCATGACGGGCGAGTCGCTGCCGGTGGAAAAGTTCGTGGACGGCGAGCCTGAATCCGAAGTGGCCGCCAGCGGCCTGCTTGAGCGGCGCAACCTAGTCTTCATGGGCACCAATGTGGTCTCCGGTACGGCCCGTGCGCTGGTAGTGGCGACCGGCGGGCGCAGCTATTTCGGCACCTTGGCCGCGCATGCCACGGCCACGGAAGCCGCGCCGAATGCTTTTCAGGCCGGCGTCAACAGCGTCAGCTGGTTGTTGATACGGTTCGCGGCGGTGATGGTGCCGATTGTTTTTCTCGTCAACGGCTTCACCAAGGGCGACTGGTTGCAAGCCTTTTTGTTTGCGCTGTCGGTGGCGGTGGGCCTGACGCCCGAGATGCTGCCCATGATCGTCACCAGCACGCTGGCCAAGGGCGCGGTGCTGCTGTCGCGCCGCAAAGTGGTGGTCAAGCGCCTGGACGCGATCCAGAACTTCGGCGCCATGGACATCCTGTGTACCGACAAGACCGGCACGCTCACGCAGGACAAGATCGCGCTGGCCCGTCATGCCGATGCCTACGGTCAAGACACCGACGAGGTGCTGAACTTCGCCTACCTCAACAGCTTCTACCAGACCGGGCTGAAGAATCTGCTGGACCACGCGGTGCTGGCGCATCTGGAGAAGGCCACCGAACTGAAGCTCAAGGACGCCTACCGCAAGGTGGACGAGATTCCTTTCGATTTTGAGCGCCGGCGCATGTCGGTGGTGCTGGCCACCCTGGTGGATGGGCAGCATAGGCACCATGAGCTGATCTGCAAGGGCGCGGTGGAGGAGGTGCTGGCCGCCTGCACCCAGGTGCGCATCCAGGAGCCGACCGATGCCAGCCTGGACGGCGAGCGCAGCATGCCCACGCTAGCCTTGGACGCCGCACTGCTGGCTCGCACCCAGGCGGTCACGGCGGGCCTCAACGCCGAGGGCTTGCGCGTGGTGGCGGTGGCCGTCAAGACCTTGCCACCGGGCCAGACCAGCTACTCGGTGGCCGACGAGGCGGGTCTGACGCTGATCGGCTATATCGCCTTTCTCGACCCGCCCAAGGAATCCGCTGCGCCGGCCCTGCAGCAGCTGGCCGCGCACGGCATCCGCGTCAAGGTGCTGACCGGCGACAACGAGGCGGTGACCCTGCATGTCTGCCGCCAAGTCGGGCTGAGTGCCGACCAGGTGCTGCTGGGCAGCCAGGTCGAGGCGCTCAGCGACGCGGCGCTGCAGGCGGCGGCCGAGACGCACAGCGTGTTCGCCAAACTCACGCCGCTGCACAAGGAGCGCATCGTGCGGGCGCTGCGCGCCGGCGGCCACGTGGTGGGCTTTATGGGCGACGGCATCAATGACGCGCCGGCGTTGCGCGCGGCCGATATCGGCATTTCGGTGGACAGCGCGGTGGACATTGCCAAGGAAGCCGCCGACATCATCCTGCTCGAAAAAAGCTTGTTGGTGCTTGACGAAGGCGTGCTGGAGGGGCGGCGTACTTTTTGCAATATGTTGAAGTACATCCGCATGACGGCCAGCTCCAACTTCGGCAATGTGCTGAGCGTGCTGGTGGCCAGTGCTTTCCTGCCGTTTCTGCCCATGCTGCCCTTGCAACTGCTGGTGCAAAACCTGCTGTACGACATCGCCCAGACCGGCATCCCATTCGACAATGTCGACGCCGATCTGCTGGCAAAGCCGCTGCAATGGCAACCCGCGGACATCGGCCGCTTCATGCTGTTTTTCGGACCCATCAGCTCACTGTTCGACATCCTCACCTTCGGCCTGATGTGGTGGGTGTTTGATGCCAATAGCGCGGCGCAGCAGAGTTTGTTCCAGTCGGGCTGGTTTGTCGTCGGCTTGTTGACCCAGACCCTTGTCGTGCACATGGTGCGCACACCGAAATTGCCCTTTGTGCAAAGCCACGCCTCGGCACCGCTGATGGGCATGACCCTGGCCATCATGGCCGTGGGCCTGTGGCTGCCCTGGGGGCCGCTGGCCGGCTATTTCAGCTTGCAGGCCTTGCCCGCAAGCTACTACGGTTGGCTTTTGGCCATCCTGCTCGGCTACAGCACTTTGACGACGCTGATGAAGCGCTTCTACATCCGGCGCTACGGCTGGCTATGAGGGCCGCAAGCTCAGGCAAGGCCGGCCAAGCCAGCCACTTCAGCCAGGTCCAGGATGCCAGCTTGGCTGAAGTGCAGGCAGTTGCCGCCGCCTGCCAGGCCGATCTGGCGCTGGGACTGAGCGTCGCAGAAGCCGCCCGCCGCTTGGCAAGAGATGGCGCCAATGAGCTGCGCGCCCAGCCTGCCTTGCCCAGATGGCGCCGGGCCCTGGCCCTGGTGCAAGACCCGCTGGTCGCGCTGTTACTCGTCGCGGCGGCCGTGGCCTTGGTGGCCTGGTTTGTCGAAGGTCGGCAGGGCTGGCCGATGGACGCGATCGTGATCGCCGTCGTCGTGCTGCTCAATGCCGGCATGAGTTGGGTGCAGGAGGCCAAAGCACAAAGCGCCGTGGCGTCGCTGGCCCGTATGACACAGGCCAGTTCCAGCGTGCTGCGTGGCGGAATGATTCAGCGCATTCCCAGCGTCGCCTTGGTGCGGGGTGACTTGCTGCTGCTGGCCGAGGGCGACGCCGTCGGTGCAGACGCGCGCCTGATTCAAGCCGTCGACCTGCGCCTGCTCGAAGCCTCGCTGACGGGCGAGAGTGAGCCGGTGCTCAAGGATGCTGCCAGGCTGAAGGCCGCGGCGCCTTTGGCCGAGCGGCGCAATATGGTGTTTCAGGGCACATCGGTCGCGCAGGGCAGCGGGCGCGCTGTGGTCACGGCCACCGGCATGGGCTCCGAGCTGGGCGCTATTGCTTCGATGCTCGACGCTACGCCAGACCAGCCCACGCCCTTGCAGCTTGAAGTGGCCCGCATCGGGCGTGTGCTGGGCGTGGCGGCCATCGCCATTGCCGTGCTGGCGGTGTTGACCATCTTGGCCACTGAGCAGGTGCGCGCACCCGCCGATGTCGTCACCGTCTTGTTGCTGGGCGTCTCGCTGGCGGTGGCGGCTGTGCCTGAGGGCTTGCCGGCGATCTTGTCGCTGGTTCTGGCGCTGGGCGTTCAGCGCATGGCGCGGCGCCATGCCATTGTCAAGAAGCTGGTTTCGGTCGAGACACTCGGTGCGGCCTCGGTCATCGCCACCGACAAGACCGGCACGCTGACTCGCGCCGAAATGACCATCGTGCGGGTGGTCAGCGCCTCCGGGCTGTGCGACATCACCGGCGTAGGCTACGCGCCCATCGGGCGGGCTGAACAGGGCGGCTCGCCGCTGCAAGCAGGGGCGCTGCTGGACGAGGTCGCGCTGCTGTTCAGTGGCGGCAGCTTGGCCGGCAATGCGACGCTGCGCCAAGCTGCCGGCGGCGCCTGGGAGATTCAAGGCGACCCGACCGAGGCGGCCTTTCTAGTGGCGGAGCGAAAGCTGGACAAGACTGCGCAGGGTCTGCAGCGCTCTACCCGCTACACGCGCATCGGCGAGATCCCGTTCAACGCGGACCGCAAGCTGATGTCCACCATCGAAACTGATCATCAAGATGGCGATGCGCGCATGCTGTTCACCAAGGGTGCACCCGGCGTGCTGCTGGCGCTGTGTACTCGGCAGCAAGTCGGCAAGGAGACGCGAGCGCTCGACGCGGCGATGCGCCAGCGCATCCTGGCCGATGTGGGGGCGCTGGCCGATGCGGCGCTGCGAACCCTGGCCGTGGCCTACCGGCCACTGGCCGCAGCAGAAGATGCCAAGGGAGCGCATGCGGGGCTGGAGAGGGGGCTGATCTATATCGGCGCGGTGGGCATCATCGACCCGCCACGCGCCGAGGTCGCGGCGGCCATCCGCGCGGCGCAGTCCGCCGGCATCCGCGTCATCATGATCACCGGCGACCATCCGCGGACGGCACTGCGCATTGCGGCCGATCTTGGCATCGTTGCCAAGGTGGCGAAGGGTGCCAAGCCAGCCAAGATTTCCAAGAGCGCCAAGTTTGCCAAGGCCTTGACCGGCGCTGACCTGGATGCGCTGCAGGCTGGCGGCGCAGCGGCTTTTGCCAAGGCGGTGCGCGGCGCGGCCGTGTTTGCACGAGTGGCGCCGCGCCATAAATTGTTGATCGTGCAAAGCCTGCAGGCCGGCGGGGCGGTGGTGGCCATGACCGGCGATGGCGTCAACGACGCGCCGGCGCTGCGCGCGGCCGACATTGGCATTGCGATGGGCATCACCGGCACCGAAGTGAGCAAGCAGGCGGCCCGCATGATCCTGGCAGACGACAACTTCGCCACCATCGTCGAGGCGGTTCAAGAGGGGCGTGGCGTGCTAGACAACATCCGCAAATTCCTGCGCTACCTGCTCTCGTCCAATCTGGCCGAGGTGCTGACGGTGTTGCTGGGCGTGCTGGGTGCTGGCGTGATTGGACTGAAGGCCGCCGGCCCAGGCGCTGCTGAAACTTCAGCGCTGGTGCTGCCGCTGCTGGCCACGCAGATTCTATGGATCAACCTGATCACCGACTCCGGGCCCGCCCTGGCCATGGGCGTGGACCCGGTTGCCGAGGACATGATGGCGCACCAGCCGCGCCAGCGAGGCGCCCGCATCATCGACGCCGCCATGTGGCGCGGCATCGTTGCCAACGGCCTGGTCATGGCGCTGCTGTCCTTGCTGGCCATCGACCTGTTCTTGCCGGGCGGCCTGATCGAGGGTCAGGAGACGCTGGCACTGGCGCGCACCGCGGGCTTCACCGTGCTGGTGTTGGCCCAGTTGTTCAACTGTTTCAATGCCCGCGCCGAAACCCGCAGCGCATTCGAAGGCCTGTTCGCCAACCGCTGGCTATGGGGCACGGTGCTGCTGTCCTTGGCGCTGCAAGTGGCCGTGGTTCAAATGCCGTTTCTCAACCGGGCCTTCGGTACCGTGCCGATGTCGCCGGCGCAATGGCTGGCCTGCTTGGGGTTGGCCTGCGTGGCGCTGTGCTTTGGCGAATTGCGCAAGTGCCTGCTGCGAGCTACCGTCAAGTCCGTTTAGAAGTCCGCTTGAAGATCCGCTTGAAGATCCGCTTGAATTTGCGCTTGAATTTCCGCTGGGTGCGGCAACGAACAGAAGGCACGCTTTCGCACGCGCAAGATCAATGCCTGAGTTCGCTCATCCCGCCCCCAAAACCGCAAGGACCTGCCCACGATGATTGCCTTCCAAGTCAGCGATATGAACAGTGCCCGCGGCGCCGGTGCCGTCACCAATGCGCTCAAAGAAACTGACCACGGCGCGCTGGTGCGGGTGGATATGGCCACCTTCACGGTAGAGGTTGAACCCAGCCGCGCCAGCGCCCGGAAGTTGAGCGCCGCCATCAATCGAGCCGACTATTCGCCGGTGGCCGCATGAAGACGTTTGCGGTGTCCAAGGTCGCCTTGGACGCGGGCGGGCGCATAACGACTGTGCTCTGGGGGCAGGTTGATACGGAGCGAAATGTCTGGGCAGCGCCCGAGGTTGTGGCACCAGTGATCGCGGCGGTCAAGGCACTCAGCTCGGGCGACCGCGTGTTCGCGCTGTTCCCTTCATTGCACGGCCATGTGCCGGAGCGTCAATTCGTGGTGGCAGACTATGACGGTGGGCGCGCGACCATTGTGATGGATGGCCCTGCCACCCATGAACGCGAGGTTCACAATATGGACCGGCTTAGCTGAGCAGCAAGATATGAACACTCTCACCAAACTCGCATTGGGCTTGATGGGCAAGCTCAAGCCCTTGCCGCCGCTAGGCGATGCAGTCGCGCGGCAGGCGCTGCCGCCGCCGTCGCTCACCGGCGGCATGCCGCTGATTGCGGCTCTCGCCAGCCGGCAGTCGCGGCGCGAGTTCGCGCCCGAGCCCTTGCCCGAGCAGCAGTTGTCCGATTTGCTGTGGGCGGCGGCCGGCATCAACCGCCATGTTGACGGCGGCCGCACCACGCCCAGCGCGATGAACTCGCAGGAAGTGCAGCTCTATGTGGCGATGCCACAAGGCTTGTTCCTTTACGAGCCGCTGGTGCATCAGCTCAGCCTGGTTGTGGCCAGCGATGTGCGCCGCGTCACCGGCCAGCAGGACTTTGTGGACAGCGCGCCGCTGGACCTGGTCTTCGTGGCCGATCACTCGCGCATGAAGCTCGTGCCGGCGGCGCAGCGCGAGGCCTATGCCTTCGCGGCAGCCGGTGCGATGGCGCAAAACGTCTATCTGTTTTGCGCCTCGGAAAGCCTGGCCACCGTGATACGGGCCTGGTTTGACCGCACGGCTTTGTCGCAGGCTATGGGCTTGCATGCCGATCAGCAGTTACTGCTGTCGCAGACGGTGGGGGCGATCAAACCGGCAGAGGCGGCATGACCCCGCAGGGCAGCGGGCGCAGGTGCTTCTTGGCCGCTGCGCCGGTCCTGTGCGCCGGCGCGGCATCTTTGCCGGCCTGCTCGCAAGACGCCAGCCCCGAAACTGCCGAGGCGGTGGCCCTGCGGATTCGCCGGCCGGCCGCAGTGCAAGGCATGGACAGCGCGGCGCTCAGCTCGGATTTGATGAGCGAACTCGTGCGCTTCGCGACGCTTGCGCCATCCAGCCACAACACCCAATGCTGGAAATTCGCGCTGGACAGCAAGGCCATCACGATCTTGCCGGATCTGGCGCGACGCTGCCCCGCAGTGGACTCCGACGATCACCATCTCTTCGTGTCGCTCGGCTGCGCGACCGAAAATCTGGTTCATGCTGCCTTGGCGCATGGGCTGCACGCGCAGGCCCGCTTTGACCCGAACCGGGACGCTGTTCAAGTGGCAATGACACCCGCCACGGCGCAGCGCTCGCCGCTGTTCGCTGCGATCACCGCGCGGCAATGCACGCGGGGCGACTACGACGGCAAGCCGCTGAGCAGCGCCGAGCTCAGCTTGCTCGAGCAGGCCGGCTCATCCGCCAACGTGCGCCTGCTGCTGCTGACCGAGCGCCCGGCGATGGAGCGCGTGCTGGACTTTGTCGTGCTAGGCAATAGCGCGCAAATGGCAGACCCCGCCTTCGTCAAGGAGCTCAAGGTCTGGATTCGTTTCAACGGTGCCGACGCGGTACGCACAGGGGACGGGCTTTTCAGCCTGGCATCGGGCAGCCCGGCTGTGCCCGACTGGCTGGGCCAAGTGGCCTTCGGCGCCTTCTTCACGCCCAAGGGCGAGAACGACAAATACATGCGGCAGATCCGCAGCTCGGCGGGGCTTGCCGTGTTTGTCGGGCAGGCGGCCGACAAGGCCAATTGGGTCGAGGTGGGGCGCTGCTATGAGCGCTTCGCCTTGCAGGCCACGGCTTTGGGCATTCGCAATGCTCATCTGAATCAGCCCATCGAGGTGGCAAGGCTGCGGCCAGACTTTGCCGCAGCCTTGGGACTGCCTGGGCAGCGCCCCGATCTTGTCCTGCGCTTCGGCCGTGGCGCGACGCTGCCGTATTCATTGCGCCGGTCAGTGCAAACCGTAATGGTCTGAAGCAAGACGCTCCACAAGGAGCGAACGGTCTTCGCTCAGGGTAATACGAAGGTCTGCGTGCGCTGTCGAACAGACCCGTCCATGCGAGTCCCCTACAAACAGCTACAGCTTGCTCGCCTTTGATTGCGACGCTGGCAGCGATCCACTTAGCTACACAAACATTCGCAAGGAACTCCTTCATGACTAAGCATTTCTTCCGCCTAAATCTGGCCACGCTTGCGCTGATTGGCGCCTTCTGCTTCGCTGGGCCAGTGGCCGCCCAAATCGCCGGTGGAACCACCACGATCGCCGCCAACATCACCGAGTCGACGCAGCTGGCGCTGGGCTGGAGCGTCAAGAAGACGCTGCTGGGCAAGACCATTTACAACGAAGCCGGCCAGAAGGTTGGCAAGGTGGAAGACTTGATCATTTCGCCCGACAAGCAAGTGTCCTATGTCATCGTCGGCGCGGGTGGCTTTGTCGGCATCGGCCGGCATGATGTGGCGATACCGGTTTCGCAAATCCAGGACAGGGCGGGCAAGCTGGTGATGCCAGGCGCGACCAAGGACATGATCAAGGCCATGCCCGAGTTTGCCTACGCCAACGACACCGCCAAGCGCGACGCCTTTGTCGCAGCGGCCGAAAAAGACATTGCCAAGGGCAAGGATGCGCTGGCCAATCTCGAGAAGAAAGCCGGCTCGGCGGCCGCCGATGTGAAGGCCAAGATCGACCTGGACATCGCCGCCTTGCGTCTGGACTTGCAGTCGACCGAGGCCAAGCTTGCAGAGATGAAGCAGGCCAATGCCGTTCGCTGGAGGGAGTTCGAAGGCGAAGTAAGCGCGGCCACGGCCCGCTTGCGCAAGTCGATCGAGAAGGCCACCGGCTGAACCGTTGCGGCTTTCGTTTGCGCCCTCATGAGAATCAAAACGCCGGGCGGCTTCGAGGTTTTTTCTCCTCCCCTCGCGGGCCCAGCGCGAAGCGTCAGGTCCAGCGTCGATCTCTACACATCTGAATTGGAGTTTTTATGAACAAGCTTTTGGTTGCGATCTTTGAGAATGAAACGGCTGCGGATGCCGGGCTGAAGGCCCTGCAGGCTCTGCACACAGCGGGCGACATCACGCTCTATGCCACGGGCGTGCTCGCCCGAGACGCTGAAGGGGTGGTCAGCGTCAAGAAGTCCATGGACGCTGGCCAAATTGGGGCCGGGGCGGCCACGGGTTTGGCCTTGGGCAGCTTGATCGGTATGCTGGGCGGGCCGGTCGGTGTGGCCATTGGTGCCATGACCGGCACGGTGGCCGGCGCCGTGCGCGACTTCTGGGCGGCCGGCGTGGGCCTGGACTTCATCGAGGAGGCCGACAAGCACCTCAGGCCGGGCAAAGTGGCCTTGCTGGCCGAGATCGAAGAAGAATGGGTGGTGCCGGTGGACAGCGCACTGGAAGCCGCCGGTGGGCAAGTCTTCAGGCGCAGCCGCAACGAATTGGACCAGGCGCAGTACGACCACGACATTGCGGCCTTCAAGTCCGAGATCAAGGATCTTGAAGACGAAACGTCGCAGGCCAGCGGCGCCGCCAAGACCAAGCTGCAGGCCAAGCTCGCGGCGGCCAAGTCCAGCCTGGACAGTGCCGTTGGACGCGCCCAGCAGCGCTTTGACATGCTGACGCGGGAAGCCGATGCCAAGGCTGATTCGCTCAAGCTGCAACTCAGCCAAGCCAAGGGCGAGGTCAAAGACAAGATCGAAGACCGTATGACCCGGGTCAAGAGCGCCTATCACTCGCGTGCTGCCAAGTTGTCGCAGGCCTGGAGCCTGACCGAAGAAGCGCTAGGGGCCTGATGGTGGAGGTTGGTGTGGTGCTATACGCTCAAGCGGAGCGCCAACGGCATGGAAAGGCAGGTGCGAAGTGAAGAGCTGGATTCTCGCGTCGCTACTTACGATTTCCATATCCGAGATGGCTCCCTGGGCTGCGTAGTCGAGCTACTCGATATCCCGGCGATCCACCCACTATCAGCGCTTGATCTCACCTAGCGCCGATTGAGCCTTGCGGAACGTCGCGGGAGGCCGACCCAGCAAGCGCTGGAATGATCGCCTCATGCGTTCAGTGCTCCCGAAGCCGCAATCCTCGGCAATGCGCTGCACCGACGGCAGACCGCCCTCCAGTGCAGCACGCGCCGCCTCCACACGCAGCCGCTCAACCACGTGCGCTGGCGTCTTCCCAGTTTCCGCATGAAAACAGCGCGCAAAGTGGCGGGGACTCATGCAGGCATGTGCTGCCAAGGCTTCCACACGATGGTCGAGCTTGAGGTTTCGCCTGACGTGCTCGAGCAGCTCGCCGAACCGCCCCTCGGGGCGCTGCAGATCCAGCAGCGGCGAGAACTGCGACTGTCCGCCCGGGCGCCGCCGCTCCACCACCAGTTGGCGCGCCGCTTCGAGCGCCACATCCTCGCCGCAATCATGAGCGACCAGCGCCAGGCACAGGTCGATTCCCGCCGTCATGCCGGCGCTGGTCCACAACTCGGGGAGGCGAACCGAGCCAGTACGGGCGGCAGGCTCCCTGACGAAAATCCGATCCGGTTGCAGGCCGACCGCGGGGAACTCGGTGGCGAACTGGCGGCTGCGGGACCAGTGAGTGGTGGCCGTTCGATTATCGAGCAGGCCCGCAGCGGCGAGGAGCAGGCTGCCGCTGCAGATGCTAGTGATGCGCGCGCCAGTTTGGCTGGCACGTTGCAGCCACCGAACCAACTGCGGATCGCGACAAGCGGCATCGACGCCGTCGCCGCCAATCACCATCACCAAGTCGACATCGCTGCACGTGCGCGGCAGTGATTGCGCCGGCCACGGGACGCCTGCCGAGCTGTTCACTAAGCCAGCCGTGCTGGCCGCCAGTCGCCAAACATAGCTACCCGGCTGCTGCAGCCGCGCCACCTCGAACACGGCCATCGGCCCAGCCAGATCCAACTGCTGGAAACCTGGGAACAACACGAAGACGATGCGGCAAGCCATGTCCCATTCTGACAGCGCCGGAGCAATTTTCATGTGGCAGAAAAAGTGGGAACAGCGTCATGGCTGTCGGCACCAGGATTGCGCAAACTGCACAGCATCTTGAATTGATGAGCGGCAAGGGGGCTGCATTCCTATGCAAGTTGGCATACTGATCTTTGACGAGGTGGAGCTGCTGGACATGGCGGGGCCGTATGAGGTGTTCACGACCGCATCTCGGGTGCATGCCAGGACCCAGCCCGTGGGCACACCGCCGCTCTTCAATGTGATCACGCTGGCGCGTGACAATACGGCAGTACGCGTCCGCGCCGGCCTGCGCGTGCAGCCGGACTCCACACTGCACGTCCATCCACCGCTCGACTGTGCCATCGTCCCCGGCGGCGTGGTCGATGCCGAGCTTGGCCGCGCCGACCTGATGGCCTGGATCGCAGCGCAGGCGTGCACGACACCCATCGTGGCGTCGGTCTGCACTGGCGCACTGCTGCTTGCCCATGCCGGCGTGCTGGATGGCCTGGAGGCCACCACGCACTGGGAGGATGTGGATGCGCTTCGCGCCCTGCGGCCGGGGCTGCGCGTGCGGGCAGGCCAGCGCTGGGTCGATACGGGCGCCATCGTGACGTCGGCCGGGATCTCGGCGGGCATCGACATGAGTCTTCACTTGGTCGAGCGGATGCACAGCCGGGAGTTGGCGTTGCGCACGGCCCGGCAACTGGAATTCGACTGGACGGAGGTCGCATGAGCGAACTCGGTTGCGACCTCATCACCATCATCAGCCGTCCCGACATCGTGTTCGCGCAGGGCCATGGATCCTGGCTGACCAACGAGAGCGGCAAGCGCTACCTCGATCTCGTCCAAGGCTGGGCCGTGAACAGCCTCGGGCACAGCCCTGCCGTGGTCGCCCAGGCGCTCGCGGACCAGGCGCGCCGCCTCGTGAATCCGGGGCCCGCCTTCTACAACCGGCCAATGCTGGACCTCGCCGAGAAGTTGGTGGAGCTGAGCTGCTTCGATCGCGTTTTCCTCGCCAGCTCGGGTGCCGAGGCGAACGAAGGCGCTGTCAAGCTGGCACGGCGCTGGGGCCGAAAAATGCGGGGCGGCGCCCACCAGATCATTGGATTCGAGCATGGATTCCATGGCCGCACGCTGGCCATGATGAGTGCTTCCGGCAAACCGGGATGGGACAACATCTATGCGCCTATGCCGGAGGGGTTCGCCAAGGCGAAGTTCAACGACATCGGTTCGGTGGAGCGCGCGATCACCGCGGACACCGTCGCTGTGATGATCGAGTTCGTGCAGGGTGAGGCCGGCGTGAATCTGGCGGATCCCGGCTTCGTACGCGAGCTTCGTGTGCTGTGCACCGAACGGCAACTATTGCTAATCGCGGACGAGGTGCAGACGGGCATTGGCCGCTGCGGACACGCCTTTGCATACGAGATGTTCGACATAGAGCCGGACCTGATGACCCTGGCCAAGGGCATCGGCGGCGGCGTTCCCCTCTCCGCGCTGCTGTGCAAGGAGCATATCAACTGCTTCGAGCCAGGCGACCAGGGTGGCACCTACTGCGGCAACCCGCTGATGGCTGCCGCTGGTCTTGCCGTGCTGAACCAGGTGTGCCGCGAGGACTTCCTTGCGCAGGTTCGGCTGCGTAGCAACCATTTCACCAGCGGCCTCCAGCAGATAGCGCGCGACTTCAACCTCCCAGGCGAGCGCGGCGCCGGGCTGCTGCGGGCGCTCGTGTTGCCAACCAATCACGCCGAACAGGTCGCCACCGTTGCCCGAAATTTAGAGCCCATGGGACTCCTGCTCAACGCACCACGTCCGGATCTGATTCGATTCATGCCCGCATTGACGATCAGCGAGGTGGAGATCGATGAGGCACTGGGAATGTTGACGACGGCGTTGCGCGATGTCCTGTGCTGATGGCGGGTGGTGGAAGCGATCAGAATTGCAAAGCTCACAAACGCATTTGTTCGATGCACTTCTACAAGCTGCGATGCGGCCTAAGTGCGCTGCTGTCGTAAACAGAGAAGACGCTGCCGTTGGCCAGCTCGGTGCTCCTTGCAGTCATCCAAAATTGCCATCTTGGAAGTTGAAACGGACTGTGCGGAGCACTCTCGCTTTGCCAAAAAATCAGAGCCGCAGCGCGGTGACCATCTCGCGGTAGAGAAGGCTGGGCGCCACGGGCTTGTGCAGGAGCGGCAACCCACTACCTACCGCTTCGCGCAGTCGTTGTCGCGCGGTGTCACCGGTAATCAGCAGCGCGGGCAGATCTTGCCCCACCAAGGCGCGCAAGGCCTCGATGACTTCCACGCCGTTGCGCTGGTTGCGCAGGCGGTAGTCACTGATGACGAGTTCAGGCGACCAATCCTGCGCCACGTTTAGCGCTTCCTCGATGCTTTCGACCGCTTCGCACTCGCAGCCCCAATCGCGCAGCAAGTGCAACATGCTGCGGCGTACCGACTCATCATCGTCGACCACCAAAACCCGCACATTGAGCCGCCGTACGGCCAGTGGCTCGGCCACCGATGGTGCCGTGGGCTCCAGCGCTGTGGCGATCGGCAAGGTCAAACGAAATACGCTGCCACGCTCCTTTTGGGAGTCCAGCGACAAACCATGCCCCAAGGTGCGCGCCAAGCCATCGACGATCGCGAGACCCAAGCCCAGCCCCTGGGTTCGATCTCGCTCCGAGTTGCCCAATTGGTGAAATTCGCGAAACACGGCACGCTGCTGCGACGCCTCGATGCCAATGCCCGTATCGAAAACCTCCAGCAAAACTTGGCTACCGCGGCGCCTGCAGGTCACCAGCAGTCCGCCGCGCTCGGTATAGCGGATGGCATTGGAAACAAGATTGCGCAGGATCAGCTCGATCAGCGCCGGGTCTGATTGCACGGCCAATGCGCTCTCGCGTGATCGGTATTCCAGGCCTTTTGCGTCGGCCTGCTGGGCGAACTCGCGCTCGATCTTGTTCAGCAGCGGCTGCACCATGAATGCCTGAATTTGCGGCTCTATCACACCGGCCTCGATCCTAGAAAAATCCAGCAAGGTGTTGAGCATCTCTGCCGATGCGCTGCTGGCCGCCACAGCGCTAGCCACCAGATCATGCTGCGCCGGGCTCAAGTTTGTGCGTGACAACACATCCAGAAACAAGCCCTGGGCATGAATCGGTTGGCGCAGATCATGACTTGCCGCCGCCAAAAAACGTGATTTGGCTTGGGTTGCAGCCTCGGCGATGTCTTTTTGCACCTGCAGACTGATTGACAATTCTTCGAATTCGAAATTTTTGCGAATCGATTGCAAGAGTTCGCGGTGGGCAGTGATGCCGAAACCGATGCACCAGACTATGTAAACCGATGTGCATATGCCAATACCCAGGCTGTACTGGTCGGGGTAAGCGAACGCCATGACCACGATACTTCCAACACAGGGAATGAAAAAACGGAAAAGAGCTGGCAGGTGCGCCTTCAATGTCTGTAGCGAGCCCTGGGAGATGCCAGCAATGATAAGTATGACCAACAGCTGCAATGCCAGATTGTCCGGAACCCACATGATCCCTATGCCCACCGCCCACAGCAGACCATTGATGGTCGGTAAAAGGGTGGAACTACGCAGCCGTTGAAGGACGTTGCTCGCATCCAATGGCTGGCGGCGCAAGTACAAGGTTCGCAAGACCGCTGAAATGTTGAAAAAAAACTGCGCCGTTAACCACGCTAGTAAAAGCCATTGATTGGAGTCGCTTCGGCACAGCCAACTTGCCGCTGCTCCCTGGATGAAGGTCGCTACTCTGGCGCCGGTCGAGGCTCTTTCAAGCGCCTTCACCTGCTCAATAAGCACTTTGACTGCAAGACTTTTGCTGTCAGTCAGGGGTAACAAATCGGGCATGGGGTGACCTGTATTTTTCCGAGCAGAGCACCGGTGCAGTTGTGTGAGCGCGAGCCATGCCTTCCTGTCAACCGACCAGGCGCTGTTGACGAGCTGCCGCCACTGCCTCGGCCCGGCTCCCGACGTCAAAGAAGATCAAGATGTCCTGCACATGGCGGCGCACGGTATTGTCCGAGAGCGATAACACGCGGGCTATGAGCTTGTTGGACTGGCCCTGATGCAGCAGGGCCAAGACCTCGCATTGGCGCGGCGTCAGGCGCCGCATGACGGGCTGAGCTATCGATGGGCGCGACTCAGCGAATGATCCCTGCAAGACTTTATGGATGGCCTGCACAATGTGTTCGGCCGTCTCAGCCTTGGAGACGAAACCCGCGGCCCCACGACCCAACGCCAAGCGCACGGTCTCAGGCTCGCTTTGCGACGACAGCATCAGCACGGGCACTTTCAGCCACTTGCGCTTGAGAAGTTCGATGCCTTCCAGCCCACTCAGGCCGCGCAGGTTGATGTCCAGCAAGACCACATCCACACCCTCGGGCGCCTTGGCAATGGCCTCCTGCAGCGAGCCCGCTTCATGGATACGCGCGTCCGGGATGGCCGACTTGATCACCATGTTCAGGCCCGAACGGAACATGGCGTGATCGTCAATCAACAGAATGCAGGGTGATGTCATCGCTCCCATTACATCACTCAATTTGCGCAATGCGTCTGGTCTAAATGGACCATTTTCCAATCCGTTCGTACTTGCTAGCATCAGTTTGTTTCCAACGAGTCGAGCAGAGAACTCGTTTGAAATTGAGTATTTCAGTCCTCTTGAAGTCAGGGTGAATAGATCGCGGCCGGCGATTATCACTTGCCTGATTTTGTTGTATAAGCTATTGAGTATTAATTTTCTAGATATAGGTAAATTATGAAAAAACCATTTGTTTTTCTTGTGGCCGCAGGCCTGTTTGCACTCATTTCAACGGCAAACGCCGCTTCAGCCACATGGCTTTACAAGGGCTATATCGCTGGCGTCGGGGCGGCGTCCCCATACCAAGTGAATGACAGTTTCGAAGTCCTCGTGAATTTTGACACTGCCGCCGCAGAACTGGTGAGTTCGAACACCAACAGGCATTCGATCGACTTTTCTGCGCTGCAGTTCGATTACCGAATCGGCACCGAAGCCTGGCAGCATTTGGACGCCAGCGCTGGAGGATTCATATATTTGCGAGATAACCAAGTTGATCCGAGCAATGCGACGTTGCCACTGGTCGATGGCCTAACCTTTGCATTGGGCTCTATCAATATTATTTTGCGCTGGAGCGATTTGACTGCCATCGATTACAGCCAGCATCTCATGCCAAGTAACCCGCCAGCTTTGACAAACCTAGTAGCCAATTCATTTCAGGGCAATGGGGATTTTGTCGGTCGCATTGACTCAGTCAGCGCAGTTCCAGAAGCCACCTCCTCCGCAATGCTGTTGGCAGGTCTGGGGCTGATGGGTGCAGTTGCTCGGCGCCGTGCGGCGCGCGGCAAGCTACTTGTCGCCTGAGTCACGCAGCTATTTGCTGTTATCGACTTCCTTCTGAGTGCGCTTCGACGATGGCATCGCGCTCGGGATTGAGAGTCACGGCGCCGATGGGTGGCTGGGCGCACTACTTCCAAGTGGGGGCCGTCAGCCAGGAATATCGAGCGCTCGGCAACCACACCGCACCGCGGTTGCGCCGGTGGCTGCGAAAAAAGCACAAAGTCAGGCGAAGCCGAGGTGGGAGCTGTCCACTCTCGCGCCTGTACGGGGGCTTCGGGCTCGCGCGCTTAACCGCGCGTGGCCGCAGCCAGTCGTGGGCGAAGGCGTGATGTCCTGTCCGAGAGCCGGAAGCGGCAGATCTGCATGTCCGGTTCGATGAGCGGGATGTGGAAACGGAGTTGCGGCAAGGTTACTCGGGCACCGCCAGACGAAAGGGGCGGCAACAGACAAACTGGACCTGCTGCCACCGCGCCACATCTCGACTCTACCGATCTGCGGCAGTCGCGGGTCGGCCATGCCGCTCCCTCGGAAAATTAGGTCCCCAGGTTAGCCCTTGGAAACCGACGGCGCTGCGGCACGCAGCAGCTTCGGAATCTCGCCCTCACACATTGTTTGGCTCTTGGCATATTCCTCCGGGCTGTCGAAAAGCACCTGGCGGTGCTCGAGCCGCTTCCATTCCTGCTTCGCGAACCGCATGACAAAGTCCGATCTCAGCGGCCCAAAGCCGTGATACTTGAGATGACGGAACTCGTGCGCAATCTCGCGGTAGATCTTGATGTGGGTCCACTCATGCCTTCGGACCAGCGCCTCTGCACACGAGCCGGGAGGCAAATTGCTCGCAATACGCAGGACCGGTTTGACAAATTTCAAGATCACCTGGAGGCCTGAGCAAGTCGCCTGTGGCACGACGGAAATCTCCGTCTGAACGATCACGTGACCCAGCTGGACGCCTTTTTCGGA
>Ga0187843_10000845_pt1 | contig 20107 bp, 19 predicted proteins | sample SpaLakP09_SKY_43_FD_134516 | JGI IMG/M metagenome (GOLD analysis project Ga0187843, IMG submission 134516) | Oligotrophic lake water microbial communities from Sparkling Lake, Wisconsin, USA - SP09_SKY_43 | ecosystem: Environmental > Aquatic > Freshwater > Lake | place: USA: Sparkling Lake...
CGGCGCGGGCGCGGGGATCGATGAGTTTTGACTCACCGCCTGCGTCCGGGGCCCGTCGAGCCAGTTGAACTTGTTGGTACTGAGCAGCACAAAGTGAATCACCAGTGCCAGTACGAACAAGAAGGCGAACAAAGCGACCAGCGCACGGCGCGGATCGAACAGCAACCAAATTCTCCACATGCTTCTTACTCCTAGTTGAGGTGCGACATGAAGGTATAGACCCCGGTACGCACACCCTTGATCAGCGATTTCTCGCCTTCAGCGCCCGGCAACCACGCTCGCCACTGCAGAAACAGCAATTGCGCGGCAAGCGCGATCAAGAGCACGAAAACAAAACTCACGAAAAACAGCGCTTCGTAGGTCTTGGAGTCTTGCAGCGCCGCAGCGGCCACAGGGACGGTTGTGAAATTAGCCATGGCGGTGTTCCTTCAAGCGTTTACAGCCAGGGACGCCACATCCACACCAGCACATGGGCGACCACGGCGATTGCCGTGAAGCCAATGAAGCTGGTCATGAAGATGCCGTGGAATTCCCGGGCTTCGTTCTCAGTCAGCCCGGATAACGAGCCTGTCCTGTTGTCAGCCATATCGATAGCTCCTCAGAGAAACGGCCTTGCGGCCAGTACCGCGCAGCTCCCGCGCGGCAAGGACTTCCACGGGTCGATCACCCACGGCAAGACTTGAAATCACAGCAGCAGCGCCGAGGGCGGTGTCGTTGTTCTTCTTGATGCAGTTCACGTCAAGGCTCCCAGGGCCGCAGCAGCGAGCTGGCGGGTGCGGCCCTCAAGGTCTTGCAGATCCACGGCCGCTGCGCCACGCGCACGGGCGGCCGCCTCGGCCTGGTCGCGCAAGCGCTTGGCGGCCGAGATGCGCACCAGCACCGGCTGCGCCTCCAGCAGCTCGTCCAGCAGCTCTTTCGCGTCCTGGGTCCAGCCCATCTCGGGCAAGGCGCGGGCCGGCGTGGCCTCGACCTTGTCCAGCTCCGTGCCCAAAGGCAGGATGTGGAACAAGGCATCGAACAAGGCATTGCAGAACTCCTGCACCAGGTAGGTGGCGCCGGCATAGCCCATGAAGGGGGTGCCGGTGGCGCGCCGGATCAGGGCGCCGGGAAAGGACGCCGGGATGAAGGCCGGCTTCATCGGACTCTTGCTGCCGGCCTCAGCCAAGTACATGCGCTCGTTGAAGCTGCCGTACATCACCAGCGGTGCCTTCTCATGGACCAGGGCGCGGATGGTGGCGTTGTCGGTTTTCTCGCCCGGCTTGCGCGAGACGGCGAAGTTGCAGGGCAGGCCCAGCTCGTCTTCGAAGAAGTGGCGCAGGCCGCGCGCATAGGTCTCGCTGGCGACGACGGCAAAGCTGGCCGTGCCAAAGAAATCCTGCGTGACCGAGCGCCACAGGTCCCAGATCGGCTTGATCGTGGTGTGCTTCTCGCGCTCGATGAAGGGCTCGGGGTCCAGCTGCAGCAGCGCGCCGAGCTGACGCAGAAAGGCGGTGGTGCTGTGCAGGCCGATGGGGGCTTGCAGATAGGGCCGGTCCAGCGCCTCGCAGAGCATGCGCCCGAACTCGCGGTACATGCAGACGTTGACGTCAGCATCCACCAGCTTGGCCACATCGGCCAGATGGCTGGTCAGCGGGAACACCACATTGACCTCGGCGCCCAGGCCCTCGATCAGGCGGCGGATCTCGTGCAGATCACTGGCGCTGTTGAGCTGGCCGTAACAGGGGCCGATGATGTTGACGCGTGGCTTCTCGCCGGCGGGGCGTTCGGCCCAGGGCGTGCGAGCCGGCACCTTCTTGACGCCGTATTCGGTCCAGAGCCAGAACATGGCCCGGTCGGCGCACTGCCACTGGTCTTCGTCAATCGTGCGCGGCAGAAAGCGCTGGATGGTCGTGCCCTCGGGGGTCACGCCGCCGCCGATCATCTCGGCGATGGAGCCGGTGACAACCACGCTGGGCAGGTCGGGGTCCAGGGCGGCATGGGCGCGTTTCATGGCGCCCTCGGTGCCCTCACGGCCCAGCTGCTCTTCGGCCAGGCCGGTCACGACGATGGGCAGCTCATGGGGCGGCAGCGCGTCGGTGTAATGCAGCACCGAGGTCACCGGCAGGTTCTCGCAGCCCACCGGCCCGTCGATCACCACCTGCAAACCCTTGATGGCCGTGAAGACGTAGACGGCCCCCCAGTAGCCGCCGGCCCGGTCGTGATCGAGTACTAGCATGGGCGACTCCCCCATTCGACACAGCGGCGGAAACCGCGATGGCGTGCGGAGAGCGAAGGGATGCTGTGGGGACGGCCGGACTTGCGACGCGCCTTGGGCAGCACGGCGGCCAGGCAGACCAAGCGGCCGCACACGGGATTCGGATGCTCGCTCATCAGATCATCTCCTCGGCCTTGCGGCGCTTGATCAGTTTGATGACTTGGCGTCGCGTCTCGGCCTTGAACTCGGGCCGGTCCTGCGGCAGCTGTTCCCAGATGCCGGCGGCATGGCCGGCGCCCGCCTCGCCGAAGAACTCTTGCATCTGGCTGAAGCGGTGCTTGTTGGCGATGGCGGCATTGACCACCTGGGCCAGCGAGCCCGCCCCGGCCGGGCCCATCAGCGGACGGGCCGAGATCAGGTTGGTGAAGTACAGGGCCGGCAGCGACATCTGCTTGGCCTTTTGCACCACCGGCGTGGTGCCGATGGCCAGATCGGGCTTGAATTCGGCCACCGCCGCCAGGTCCTGGTCCAGCGAGGCGCGGTACTGCACATGGACGCCGCGCGCCTGCAGCCATTCGCGGTCCGGATCGCTCCAGCGGGTGCGTGGGCAGGCGGTGCCGACGTAGGGCACCTGGGCGCCGCTCTCGATCAGCAGCCGGGCCACCAGCAGCTCCGAGCCCTCGTAGCCGCTGACCGTCACCCGGCCCTGGATCGGTGACCGCGCCAGCGCGCCCTTGATCGCAGGGAGGAATTTCTGCTTGGCCGCATCGATCAGCACCTGCGGCACATTCGCGGCAGCGCCGATGGCCTGCAACCAGGCTTCGGTACCCTCGTAGCCAACCGGGGCCGAGCCGACCACCGGCCGACCCGCCGCCTCGAACTCGCGCACGCAGGCGGTGTAGAAAGGATGGATGGCGGCCACCACCGAGCAGTCCAGCGCCGCATAGAGCTCGCGCCACTCGCGCGTCGGCACCACCGGCCCGGCCGCCAGGCCCATGGGTTCGAGCAACATGCCCAGCACCACCGGGTCGGCCGGGAACATCTCGCCGAGCAGGCTTACGGTCGGCTTCTCGGCCAGCTTTTTCTCGCGCCAGCCGGTCGGCGCACTGACCGGCCCTGCCTCGGCTTCACTGCGGGCGTACTTGAGCATCGCACCGGCCAGCACGTCCTTGGCTTCCGCATGGGTTGGCACGCCAAAGCCGGGCACATCGATGCCGATGATGCGCACCCCGTTGATCTGCTTGGGCAGCAGTTGCAGCGGCACCCCGCTGGCCGTGGGCACGCAGAGGTTGACAATGACCAGTGCATCGAGCTTGGCCGGGTCGGCCTGCAGGTGCACGGCCTCGCGGATGTCCTCGAACAGCTTGCCGGTCACCAGGGTCTCGGAGTTGAAGGGTACATAGCCGACGCTGCGTTTGGCACCGTAGAAATGCGAGGTGAAGGTCAGGCCGTAGACGCAGCAGGCGGAGCCGCTGAGGATGGTGGCGGTGCGGCGCATGCGCAGGCCCACACGCAGCGCACCGAAGGCCGGGCACATGCTTTGCGGCTGGTCGTGCGGACCCTTGGGATAGTCGGCCGCGTAGCGATCCAGCGTCTCGCGGGTCGCTTCACTCTGGCTCTGGCTCTGGCTTTGGGCCAGGGCCATTTCGGGCGTGGCGTGGCAGTTGGACATGATCAGGACTCCCGCCGGGCCGTCCCAAGGGAGGCCAGCGCCCCCTCGGGGGGCAGCGAACGAATGTGAGCGTGGGGGCACATAAGCTCAGGCGGCGTCGTAAACGACTTCGAGCGTGGGCTTGATGATTTCGCTCTTGCCCACCATGTCGAACAAGGTGGCCGGCTCCATCTTGAAATCGCGCCCGGTCACCTCGGCCGAGAACAGGCCCAGCAGCTGGTCCTGCGTCTGCGGTTTGGGTCGCACCGGCGGTGCTTCGCCGACATTGGTGGCCAGGGTCTCGAAGAGAGACGCCCACTGCGTGCCGGGCCGGCCGATGATTTCGTAGCTGGCGCTCTTGCGGCGGATGTCTTCATGCGCGGGGATGGCGGCCAGCACCGGGATGCCGGCATTGGCAGCAAAGGCGGCGGCCTCGCCGGTGCCGTCGTCCTTGTTGATCACCATGCCGGCCACACCGACATTGCCGCCCAGCTTGCGGAAGTATTCGACCGCGCTGCACACGTTGTTGGCCACGTACAGGCTTTGCAGGTCGTTGGAGCCGACGACGATGACCTTCTGGCACATATCGCGCGCAATCGGCAGGCCGAAGCCGCCGCAGACCACATCGCCGAGAAAATCGAGCAGCACGTAGTCAAAGCCCCAGTCGTGGAAGCCGAGCTTTTCCAGGGTCTCGAAGCCGTGAATGATGCCGCGCCCGCCGCAGCCGCGGCCGACCTCGGGGCCGCCGAGTTCCATGGCGTAGACGCCGTCGCGCTTGAAGCAGACATCACCGATGGCCACCGCCTCGCCGGCCAGCTTCTTCTTGCTGCTGGTCTCGATGATGGTGGGGCAGGCCTTGCCACCGAAGAGCAGGCTGGTGGTGTCGCTCTTGGGATCGCAGCCGATCAGCAGCACCTTCTTGCCCTGCTGGGCCATCATGTAGCTGAGGTTGGCCAGGGTGAAGCTCTTGCCGATGCCGCCCTTGCCGTAAATCGCAATGATCTGGGTGGTCTTGGTGACCGGGCCGGTGGCGGGCGCATCGGGTTCGATGGCGGCCTCCTTGCGCAGTTCATCGCGCAGGTCACCGGCCTGGCTGGCTCGGGGCTGAAAAACCATCGGCGCGACTGCCGGGATGCTCGACGTGCTCATGCGTGGTGTCTCCAGTCCAAAACCATCTTCAGGCAGCTGGCATCGTTGAATGCCTGGCTGTAGGCAGCGCCGGCGTTCTGCGCCGGTTCGCTGTGCGTCAACAAGCCGTCCAGCGAGAGCCGGCCGGCGTGCAGCAAGGCGTTGACCGCCAGCATGTCGGGCCGCTTCCATTCGGCAGCCACGCGGATGCGCGCTTCGCGCATGAAGGCGGGCGGGAAGTTCAACGACAGCGGCTGGGAATAAAAACCGGCCAGCACCACCTCACCGCCGAAAGCCAAGCGGCCGATCAGGCTGTCGAGCAGGCCCGCATCACCGCTGACGTCGTAGATGGCCTTGTAGTCACGGCGCTTGTCATCGTTCGGGTGCATCACCTGGTAACCCACGGCGCCGTCGGCGCGCTGCGGGTTGGTTTCCCAGACTATGAAGTCCTGGATACCAGCCGCCACATTCATGCGCGCCAGCAAGCGGCCGAGCACGCCGTGACCGACGATCAGATCGGGCGGGGTGAAAGGCTGGGCCTGGCCGCCGCCGGCGACGCTGTGGTAAGCCGTGGCGGCCAGGGCCAGCAGAACGGCCTGCTCGCCTAACTTCTCATCCACCGGCACCACCTTGGAGCTCGGCACGACCAGGCGAGAGGCGGAGCCACCGAACAAGCCCTTGACTTCACCGAAGCAGCGCGCGCCTGGCACAAAGACCCGCTGGCCGACCCACTGCAAGCTCGCCGGGCCGACTGCAATGACCCGGCCGACCGCTTCGTAGCCAGGCACCAGGGGGTATCCCATGCCGGGAAACATGGGCATGGTGCCGGTCCAGATCAGGCGCTCGGTGCCGGTGCTGATGCCACTCCATTCGACCTCGACTACCACGTCCTCATCCTCCAGGGCCGGCAGGCGGAGCTGCGACAGGCTCAGGTGCTCGGGACGGTCAATCACCACGGCCAAGGTATTCATGCTCAGTTCTCCAAGAGCTGGGTCGGAGGTCTGCAAGTGACCCGGGCCTGAAACAGGTGATTTCTTGAACTCATGGAGTCATCTTAGATAGACACAGCAAAACGTCAACTAATATTTACACTTGGTTTTGTCAGCTGAGATCAGCAATCAGGACGGCAGCCTGCAAAGGCATGCGGGTCGGCAGGCGACGCACGCGGGCAAAACCGGCTTGCAGCAGCAGCTCGCGCAGCCGCGCCTCACTGCGCGGCCGGCCCTGCCCCATGGCCATGAGGTAGAACCCAAAGTAGGCGTGGCCCATGGCCTCGGCGCCGGGGGTCTCGGCCAAGGGCTCGGCCAGCAGCAAACGCCCGCCTGAAGGCAAGGCCTGGCACACCGCCCTCAGCAGCCGCAAGACCTGCGCGTCCTCATGGTCATGAACCACCCGCAGCAAGGTGATGAGATCGGCGCCCTGCGGCAGGGCGTCACAGAAGAAGTCGCCACCGACGGCGCTGCAGCGCGCGCGCAGGCCGGCCCGCTCGAAACGTGGCCCTGCGCCCTCGATCACACCGGGCAAATCAAAGACTTGAACCTGCAGACCCGGCGCATGGGCCGCAGCCGCACAGGCAAAGGCGCCGTCACCACCGCCGACATCGAGCAAGCGCCGATGCCGATGCAAGGGGTAGGCCTGCAAGACCTGCTCGGCCACCAAAGGCTGGGAGGCGGCCATCAGCGCCGAATAGGCCGCCACCTCCGTTCGCGGCAAATCCCCGGGCGCCGCAGCGCCTGAATAGGGCCAGTAACCGGCCAGATGCGCCTTCGACGGCAGCCCGCGCAGCAAAGCCAATGGATCGGCCAGATCGCGGTACAGCGCAGCGTGGTGTTCGACCATGGCTGCCAGCCCGGCATTGCCCACCATGGGCGCGCCCAACGCCCCGAGGCCAAAGCGACCCTGTGGGCGAAGTTCCAGCAAGCGCAAGGACACAGCAGCCAGCAGCAAGCGCTCGGCAGCCTCTGCACTGAGATTCAAGCGCGGCGCCAACTCAAGCGCCGTCTGCGGCCCCAGCTCTGCCAGCAGGTCAAAGAGTCGCAGTTGCACGCAAGCCTGCAGCACCTGCGAATAGACGAAACCGGCCAGCAGGTCGAAGAGTTGCGCGGCCCGCCGCCGTGCGATCCAGCGGGTCGGCACGAAGGCCTCGGCCCAGCGGCGAAAGCCCGCGCTGCTGAGCAGGCGGTCGCGCCAGGCCAAGGGCGCGTCGCTCCAATGCGTCAGGCTGGCGGCCATGTCCTTCATCAGGCCGCCGCGGCCACACGCTCCATCAGCTGCTGCGGCAGCAAACGCTGCGCCTCATGACGGATCATCTGGCGGAACTGCGCCGCGCCCGGGCAGGCAGGCACGGTCTGCAGCGTGAGCTGGATCAGACGATGGAACTCGGCCAGTGCGCCTTCCAGACCCAGCTCATGCGCCATGCTGGGCCGCCCCAGGGCCAGGTCTTGCCCACCGGGCTTGCCGGTGGCGCTGGAGTCCAGGGCCACATCGCGGATGTCATCGGCCACCTGGTAAGCCATGCCCAGTTGCTCACCGAGGGCACGCCAGGGCGCGCCATCGGCGCCGGCCGCTTGTGCGCCGGCCATGGTGGCGGCAGCAAACAAGGCGCCGGTCTTGGCCTGCTGGTAGTCGCGCAGCGAGAGCTGCGGCTCGCATTCCCAGGCCTGGCCGGCCACGATGCCCAGGGGCATACCAACCCCTCGGCAGACAGTTTGCAGGAGCTGCGGCAAACGCGACAAATGGCGCCGCGCGCGGCTGCCCAGCACCTCAAAAGCCGCAACGATGAGCGCATCACCCGCCAGCACGGCCAGCCGTTCACCAAAGAGGCGCTGCACCGAAGGTAGGCCCCGCCGCAGATCGGCCGCATCAAAGCAAGGCAGATCGTCGTGGACCAGGGATGCGCAGTGCAGCAGCTCGATCGCTGCCGCCGCCCCTTCGCTGAGGGCGCTGTCGTCTTCACCGCAGGCCTGGGACACCGCCAGGCACAGGGTCGGCCGGATCCGCGCGCCACCGGGAAAGACGGCGTGCTGCATGGCCGCACCCAAGGCCGGCGGGTGCCCGGCTTGCAGACTGGGCGCCAGACTGGCGCGCAAGGCACGCTCGATTCGGTCTTGGTGAGGCATGGACAAAACCCTGGTGGAGTGGGAATTCGCTGGATCAGCGCTCGTCATATGAAATTTACATTAATATGTGTCAACTAGCATAGACACACAAACTGGCGGCGTCAATGAACTTGCCTGTCCCTCCCGCAGCCGCTTCGCCCCCCCCTCTGCCCTCCCCCTCTTTCAGAGCCTTCGGCAGCGCAGCGCGCACGCCACAGGTGCTGGTGGTGGGCGCCGGCATTGGCGGGCTGACAGCCGCCGCCCTGCTGGCGCAGCAGGGCCTGGCCGTGCAGGTGCTGGAGCGTGCAGCCTCGCCCGGCGGCAAGATGCGCCAGGTCGCACACGGCGGCGAGCATCTGGACGGCGGGCCCACGGTCTTGACCATGCGCTGGGTGTTTGATGCGGTGTTTGAGCGCCTGGGCCTGAACCTGGACGAACACCTGGGCCTGCAGCGCTGCAGCGTGCTGGCCCGCCACGCCTGGGGTGCCGGGGAGCGCCTGGACCTGCTGGCCGATCTGGAGTCCAGCGTCGCCGCCATTCGTGAGTTCAGCGGCGCCGCCGAAGCGCAGCGCTACCGGGCGTTTTGCGCCCGCGCCCAGGCGGTCTACCAAACCCTGGACCGGCCCTTCATGCAGAGCAGCCTGCCGACACCGGGCTCCCTGGCCTGGCGGGTGCTGCGGCAGCAAGGCCCGGCTGGCCTGCTGCAGCTGCTGCGCATCTCTCCCTTCACGACGCTGTGGCAGGAACTGGGGCGCTACTTCCACGATCCGCGATTGCGCCAGCTGTTCGGGCGATACGCCACGTATTGCGGCTCCTCGCCCTTCGAGGCGCCGGCCACGCTGATGCTGGTGGCCCATGTCGAGCGCGAGGCGGTCTGGCAGATCGAGGGCGGCATGTACCGCCTGGCGCAGGCCTTGGCGGCGGCTGGCCGCCAGCACGGGGCGAGCTACCGCTATGGCTGCGAGGTGCGCGAAGTGCTGCTGCATAGCGATGGCCGCGTGGCCGGTGTCGAGCTGGCCAGTGGCGAGCGATTGCACGCCGATGCCGTGCTCTTCAATGGCGACGCCCAAGCTCTGTCCAGCGGTCTTCTGGGCCGGCCGGTGCAGCAGGCCTTGGGGCTGCCAGCCACACCGGCCGCGGCCTCTCTGTCGGCCCTGACCTGGCATGGCCAGGCCGAAGTCGAGGCGGCGCCCGGCGGCTTCGAGCTGTCTCACCACAATGTCTTTTTCGGCCGCCCCGAGCACTACCGCGCCGAATTCGAGGCGGTGGCGGCAGGCCGCCTGCCCGAGTCACCCACCGTCTACGTCTGTGCCCAGGACCGCTCCGGCGCTGCCCTGGGCAAGCCACGGCCCAAGGGCCAGACCGAGCGACTGATGTGCCTGGTCAATGCCCCGGCCATGGCCCCGGGCCGCGCCGCCCCGCGGCACCTGAACGAATCGGAGATTGCGCGATGCCAAGAACAGATGTGGGCTCAGCTGAGCCAGGCCGGCCTGCGCCTGAAGCGATTCAGCGAGGCGCCGCCGCTGTGCACCCGGCCGGAGGACTTTGCGCACCTGTTTCCGGGGACCGGCGGGGCGCTCTATGGCCCGGCCAGCCAGGGCTGGCGGGCCAGCTTTCAGGCGCGGCCGGATGGCTGCAGCCGAGTTCCGGGCCTGTTCCTGGCGGGGGGCTCGGTGCACCCCGGGCCGGGCATTCCGATGGCGGCCCTGTCGGGCCAGCGGGCCGCCGAGCTGATCGGCACGGCCCTGCATTCGACGCGCCGCTGGGCTCGCTGGACGGCACCGGGCCGGCTTACGCCTGGTGGTATGTCGACGCCTTGAGTGAGCCGCAAGCCGACGGCAGCCACTACGCCCTGAGCCTGATCGCCTTCATCGGCAGCGTGTTCTCGCCCTACTACGCCTGGGCACGCCAGCGTCAGGGTGCGGCTGTGCGGCCTGCCGCCCATTGCGCGCTCAACGTCTCGCTCTACCACCGCCCCGCTGACCGCTCTAGTTATCGCCGACTCTGGGCCATGACCGAGCGCAGCGAAGCCCAGCTGCGGCGCCGCGCCGACACGCTGCAGATCGGCCCCAGCCGCCTGCGTTGGACTTTGGACGGCTCGCTGCAGATCACCGTCGATGAGTGGACCGCGCCCTGGCCGCAGCGCCTGCGCGGCGAGATCCAGCTGCGGCCACGCGTGCTGCCGGGCCAGGCCTTTGCGCTCGATGCCGCCGGCCGCCACCACTGGCAGCCCATCAGTCCGCGCGCCGATCTGGCGCTGGACTTCGAGGCGCCGCGCGGCCTGCGCTGGCAAGGCCAGGCCTACCTCGACAGCAACCGCGGCGAGCAGCCGCTGGAGGACGATTTCCTCAGCTGGCAATGGTCGCGCCGCGATCTGGGCGCGCTGGGCAGCCGGGTGCTGTACGACGTTCAGACTTGCCTGGGCGTACGGCAGACCCTGGCCCTGGATTTCGACGAACACGGCGGCATCCAGACCCGGCCGGCACCGCCCGAATGCCAGCTGCCCGGCACGGGCTGGGGCCTGGCCCGCAGCACGCGCGCCGACCGTGCGCCGGTGCTGGCCAGCACGCTGGAGAGCGGCCCCTTCTACAGCCGATCCTTGCTGCACGACCCACTGGACGGCAGCCTGACCGTGCATGAGAGCCTCTCGCTGCAACGTTTTCGCCAGCCCTGGGTACAAGCCCTGCTGCCCTTTCGCATGCCACGCCGCTCCAGCGGAGTGTGGGCATGAGCGCGCAGCGCATCTTCATGCTGGGCGCCACCGGCACCATCGGCCAGGCCACCGTGCGCGCCCTGCTGAAGCGTGGGCATGAGGTCGTGTGTTTCGTGCGGCCGCGCTCCGGCGTCGGCGCGCGCATGGATGCCCTCGCCTGCGAACGGCTCTTGCCGGGCGCCCAGCTGCGCTTTGGCGAGGTCTGCGACGCGGCCTCGCTGGCCCAGGAGGGCTTTCGCGGCGAGCGCTTTGACGCCTGGGTGTCCTGCCTGGCCTCGCGCAGCGGCACGCCGGCCGACGCCTGGGCCATCGACCACCGCGCCCATGTCCAGGCCCTGGCCGAGGCGCAGCGGGCCGGTGTCAAAAAAGTCGTGTTGCTGTCGGCCATCTGCGTGCAAAAACCGCAGCTGGCTTTCCAGCAGGCCAAGCTGCGCTTTGAACAGGCCTTGATCAAGTCAGACCTGGACTACAGCATCGTCCGCCCCACGGCCTTCTTCAAATCACTGTCGGGTCAGGTCGAGCGGGTGCGGCGCGGCCAGCCCTATCTGCTGTTTGGCGATGGCGCGCTGACCGCTTGCAAGCCGATCAGCGACACCGATCTGGCCGACTACCTGGCCGATTGCATCGACCTGCGCGAGCGCAGCCGGCGCATCCTGCCCATCGGCGGCCCGGGCCCGGCGCTGACGCCGCGCCAACAGGGCGAGCTCTTGTTTGCAGCCTTCGGCTTGACGCCCAAATTCCGCCGGGTCCCCGTGGCCTTGATGGATGCCATCATCGGCGTGCTCGCCACCCTGGGCCATGCCCTGCCTTCGCTAGCCGCCAAGGCCGAGCTGGCCCGCATCGGCCGCTACTACGCGACCGAATCCATGCTGGTGCTGAACCCCGGCACCGGCCGCTACGACGCGGCGGCCACCCCCTCGACTGGCACGCAGACCCTGGGAGCTTTCTTTGCCGACCTGGCCCGTGGCGCTGTCGCGCTGCCGGAGCGCGGCGACCACGCCGTGTTCTGAAGCGGCGGCTGCCGCGCCGGCTCAGGCGCCGAAGTCGCCCAGCAGGCTGCTCAAAGTGGCAGCAGGGATCTCGACATCGACCGGATAGGCCGGATGCTCACAGCCCACGGTGGCCGAGGCGCCGGTGCGCAAGGCGTCGCGCTGCTCGGGGCTGAAATCGAAGCGCAGGAAATGAATCGTGCCGACCGCCGCCGGCGTGGCTGGCGCAGCACCGGTGGGCGAGCCAGCTTGGGGCTCCGGCGGCATGTCCTCATTGGCCACGGCATAGACCCGGCCCAGGCCTTGGATCTCCACAAAAAAGCGCTGCTCCACGCCGGCGAGCTGGGGCAGCTCCTGCTCGCGCTGGCGGGCGTCGGCAAACTCGATCATCAGCGTGGCGCGCCAGTCGCTGCCGCGCGGTGCCAAGGCCGCGTAGAGCACGCGCTCGCGTTCCACATCCTCTGGGTCGACCAGGCGCTCGGCCAGCAAGACCTCTTGCAGCTGGTAGCGCAGGGTCTGCTCGCTTTCGAACTGCAGGCGCATGTGCTCGCCCAGCAGCACCGAGCGGCGCTGCCGGTGCTCCAGGATGTCCTCGTGGTGGGCTCGCCGGTAGTCGCTGTAAGCCTCGAGGCTCAACACGCTGTCTGCGCTGATGCTCATGAATCTCCTTCGCGCTCCACCATCTCTGGGCGCGTCTGCATGGTAGCGCGCCAATCCAGCGGCCCGGCGGAGCTTGAACTCAGAGCAAGGCGCTGTACCAGCGCAGATCGAGCAGCTTGCGCGCCAGCTGGTGGCTGCGGCCTTGCGGGTCGGCCAGGTTGTGCAGGATGTCGAAATGGTTGCAGCCGGCAATCTCCTCGCAGATGGGCACGGCGCGCCGGCCCCAGGCCTGGCGGATCAGGCGGTTCTGGCGCCGGAACTCCTCGCTCTCCTCGCTGCCGCAGACCGCATACAGCGGCGTGTCGGGCGCGGGAAAATGCACCGGGCTGAGGCGGCGCACGCTGTCGGCATCGAGCTTCAGATCGCCCTGCAGAAACGGCGTCTGCCGGATCGGGGCCAGGTCATGCAGACCCGAGATCGAGAGCACACCCTTGACCAGATGGCGCGGCAGATCGGGCGCCACCGATTTCCAGTCGCAGCAGCTCAGCATGGCGGCCAGATGCGCCCCGGCCGAATGCCCGACCAGCACGATGCGGTTGGGATCGCCCCCATGCTGGGCAGCATGTCGCCAGACCCAGGCCAGGCTGTGCACCAGCTGCAGCGGAATGCGCTCCATGCTGACCGAGGGGCAGAGCGCGTAATTGGGCACCACCACCATCGCCCCCTCTTCGGTGAAGGCGCTGGCGACAAAGGAATGGTCGGATTTGTCGAGGGCACGCCAGTAGCCGCCGTGCAGAAACACCAGCACCGGCGCTTGCGCGGCTTCGGTCGGGAAGACATCGAGGCGCTCGCTAGGCGCGGCGCCGTAGGCAATGTCCAGCACGCAAGGCGCCTGATCCCGCACCAGCTGCGAGGCGCGCGTCCAACGATCGAGCAGCACCGCACTGTCGGGCACACGCGCTCGGTTGTTGTACTGGGCATCGAACCATTGGGCGCTGCGTCGAAGCATGGAGGAATCCTCAAAGTGCTGGGGCCTTGGCAGCATGCCAAGCCACCCTGGCGCTGTCCACTGCGACAGGCTTGCCCAGCCCAGCTTGACGGGCCTGGCGGCCTAACCGTCGGCATGGGCGCAACAGCGGGTGTAGGCCCTGGCGCACGCGGGCAAGAAAAAAGCCCAGCGAACTTTCGTTCACTGGGCTTGATCTGGTGGGCGGTGCAGGGTTCGAACCTGCGACCCCTGCCGTGTGAAGGCAGTGCTCTACCGCTGAGCTAACCGCCCGGTAATCTGAGGCGGGCGACGACGATCAGGATTCTTGGGTGGGCTCGATACGATTGCCGAGCTCCGTTCAAAAAAACCTGGTGGGCGGTGCAGGGTTCGAACCTGCGACCCCTGCCGTGTGAAGGCAGTGCTCTACCGCTGAGCTAACCGCCCGGTTATCTTGGTCGCCTGTGCGTCATTTGCTTGTTTTTCAACCTGCAAACTTCGCTAACCGGGAAGCCCTCTATTATGCCACGTGTTTTTGAAGCTCAGCAAGCCTTGCGCTGAAAAACTTCAAAAAGGCGGCTGAGAAGCGGCTCAGATGCCGTCTTGCCAAACCCGCTTGCCGCCGCTGCTCTTGTCCAGCTCGCCCAGCACCTTGGTGTGTGCGGCCAGCTCGGCCTCGTCGGCGCGCAGCACGGGCAGCTCGAAGCTGCGCAGGTCCACCGCGGCGAGCTTGAACTCGGCCGAATCGCTGTCCCCACCGGCGTCGTCAATCAAGAGCGCGTCCTGGCCGCGCGTCATATTGATGTAGACGTCGGCCAGCAGCTCCGCATCGAGCAAAGCGCCGTGCAGCGTCCGGCCCGAGTTGTCCACTTCCAGGCGGCGGCACAGCGCGTCCAGAGAATTGGCCTTGCCCGGGAACATCTCGCGTGCCATCAGCAACGTGTCGCGCACGCTGCCGACCACGTCGGTGATGGGCGGCTTGCGCAGGCGCTTCAGCTCGGCGTTGACGAAGCCAATGTCAAAAGGCGCGTTGTGGATGACCAGCTCGGCGCCGGCCAGGAACTCGAGCAACTCCTCGACGATCGCGGCGAACTTGGGCTTGTCGGCCAAAAAGGCCTCGGTCAGGCCGTGCACCCGCAGCGCGTCTTCATGGCTGGCCCGCTCGGGGTTGATGTAGAGGTGCAGGTTGTTGCCAGTCAGCTGGCGGTTGATCATCTCAACGCAGCCGATTTCAATGATGCGGTCACCGCCCTCGGCCAGCAGGCCGGTGGTTTCGGTGTCGAAGAAAATTTGACGCATGGGTCAGTCGGTCACTCGTTCTGTCAGTCGTTCGGTGGGGTCACGGCCGGGCGCAGGGGCCTGCCCGCTGCACCACTGCGCCAATCAGGCCGCGCGGCGGCGGCTGGCCCAGAGCCAGATGGCCAGGCCGGCCGCGATCATGGGCAGGCTCAGCCATTGTCCCTGACTCAGCTGCAGGGCCCGCAGGCCCAGGAAATCATCGGGCTGGCGGAAGAACTCGGTGACGAAACGCTGCGCGCCGTAGCCGATCAGGAACAGGCCTGAAACCTGGCCGGTCAGGCGCGGCCGGCGGGTGTAGAGCCACAGCAAGGTGAACAGGAACAAGCCCTCGCCCAGAAACTGGTAGAGCTGGGAGGGGTGGCGCGGCTCGGGCGAGCCCGATTGCGGAAACACCATGGCCCAGGGCAGGCTGGGATCGGCAAAGCGGCCCCAGAGTTCCCCATTGATGAAGTTGCCGAGGCGCCCGGCGGCCAGGCCGGTGGGCACACAGGGCGCGATCAGATCGGTCACCTCGAAGAAGCGGCGGCCGCGCAGCTTGGCAAACAGCGCCATCGCCACGATCACGCCCAGCAGACCGCCGTGAAAAGCCATGCCGCCCTTCCAGACCGCAAACACCTCCAGCAGGTGGTCGATGTAGTAATCGGGCTTGTAAAAGAGCACATAGCCCAGGCGCCCGCCCAGCACCACGCCCAGCACACCGAAGAACAGCAGGTCATCGACATCGCGCCGGTTCCAGCCGGCTTGCGCATACTGCAGCTGCTGCACCCGGCGGCCGGCCAGGAACAGAAACATGCCGAAGGCGACCAGGTACATCAGACCGTACCAATGGATGGCCACAGGGCCGAGACGAAGGGCAATCGGGTCAAACTGGGGATGAACCCACATGGCGGCAATCCTGAAACGGTGAGGCACACAAAAACAGCAAGCGCGGACGGCAATGATTCGACCCCGCGCCTCAGGCCGGCATCATAGCCAGCAGGCCTGCAGCCAGCCGCAGCGCCCTGCCCCACAGCAGGAACTGGCGCGGCCCGGCGCGGGCCGCGATACCGTCGAGTTCACGCGATACTCCCGGCCATGTCTACCCTGCCCGCCCCCGCGCTTGCGGCCTCCGTGGCCCCGAGGCCAGCCCCACGCCTAGCGCGTGCGCGCTGGCGCCGGGTGCTGTCGGCCTGCCTGGGCTTGGGGCTGGGCCTGGGGCTCGGTCTGCATCTGGCCGCCAACACGGGGCCCGGGCCGGAGGCGCTGCAGGCCGCGCGGGCGCCGCGCCTGGCCGGCTTTGGCGAGGCCACCCAGCGCCGCATCGTCAGCCGTTCGCCCGAGGCCCAAGCCTGGTTCAACCAGGGCCTTCAGCTGGCCTATGCCTTCGATGAGATTCAGGCCCGGCGCGCTTTTCGCGCAGCCCTGGCCGCCGACCCGCGCTGCACCCTGTGCGCCTGGGGCCTGGCCTGGCAATACGCCCCCAGCTACAACGCCCGGCTGCGAGAGGACCCGCGCAACGATCTGGCGCAGGCCCGCCACTACGCTCGCCTGGCCCAGCGCCTGTCCCTGGCCAATCGCGGCGCGCCGCTGGAGCGCGCACTGGCCGAGGCCATGCTGGAGCGGCTGCAGCTCGGTGACGTCAGCCAGATGCCCGCCGCCACCCTGGCCGTGCTCGAAGCCTGCGGGCCGGACACCGACGAAACCCGCCAGGTCCACCCGCTCGACCGCGTGTTCGAGCGCCGCATGCGCATCCTCAGCGAGATGTTCCCGCAGGACCCCGATCTGCTGTCCTGGTGGGCCGAGGCCTTGTTCGTCGTCCACCCCGACCCCTCGGGCCTGGAGATTCTCTGGGCCGGCCTGAGCAGCCGCCTGCTGGAGGCCCTGAGCCAGCACCCGCAGCACACCGGCGTGATCCACTACCTGAGCCATGCGGCCGACACCGTCGAAGATGCGCCGCGGGCCATCAACGCGGTGCAGAACCTGCAACACCTGGCCCCCGCCTCGCCGCATCTGCAGCACATGAGCTCGCATCTGCTCGTCAAGCTGGGCCGTTATGGCGAAGCCGTGCAGGCCAACCAGCGCGGCCTGGCGGCACAGGCGGCGCTGGACCGCCAGCTGCAAGCCCAGGGTTTCAGCCCGGGCATCAACTGGAACCCGCACAACCAGCGCTTTCTGTGGATCGCCGCGCAGCTCGGTGGCGATTTCAACACCGCCATGGCCATGGCCGAGCAGCTGGCGGCCGAAGCCCCGGCCGGCGAATGGGGCGATTTCCTGCGCGGCCTGCCCTGGCTGACCCTGGTGCATTTCGAGCGCTGGCGCGACATCCTCGCGCGCTCGACTTCCGCGGGCATCGAGCCGACGCTGCTGGCCCATGCTCGCGGCTTGGCACGGCTGCGCCTGGGCCTGATCCAGGATGCGCAATCCGATCTGGCGGTACTGCAAGGCCATCTGGGCGCACAAACGGCCAGCGACAACCCACGCAAGCCCGCCCGCATCGCCTGGGCCCGCCTGCTGCTGGCGCCGCTGCAGGCCGAGCTGGCCTGGGCTCGAGGCGATCGCGCCGCCGCCCTGTCCACTCTGAAAGAGGCGGTGGACCGAGAGGCCGAGTTGAGCCCCAGCGAGCCGCCGCTCTGGGCCGCCAGCGCCCAGCGCTGGCTGGCTCAGATGCTGTTGCGGGCGCAGGATCGTGCCGGCGCCCTCGCCGCCTTCGAGGCAGACCTGAAGACCTCCCCGGGCAACCGAGCCGCCCTGGACGGCCTGGCCGCTGCGCAGCGCCTGCCGCGCTGAAACTTCAGCCGGCCGGCACCTCAGCCCAGCTCGGCCAGGCGCTTGCGCACCTCGTCCAGATTGCGTGGATTGGCTTTCTTGTTGCCGAGGAAGCGCTCCAGCACCGTCTTGCCCTGGGCCTTGTCGCCCTTGGCCAGCAGGGCAAAACCGAGGCGATGGTCGACGGGATAGCGCTCGGCGCCCTCGGCCGTGCGGGCGCGCTCCAGCGATTTGATGGCCTCGTCGATCTGGCCGGTTTCGCTGAGCAGGCGGCCCATGCCATAGTGGCCGGCCGCATGGCCGGGGAAGTCACGCTGCAGGCGCTCGAAGATCGGCTTGGCCTTGGCGTACTGCTTGTCGGAGAAGAGCTGGATGGCCAGCTGATACAAGCCGGCGCGCTGGCCAGCGAGCAAATCCTTGTCCTCGCCGGGCTTGATGGCACTGAGCTCGCGCTCGGCCTCGGCCCAGCGTTCTTCCTTCATCTCCACGCGGGCGCGCAGCAGCTTGGCATGCTCAGGTTGGCGGGCCTGGGCAGCCTGGGCCAGATCCCGCGCCTTGGCGACGCTGCCACCGGCAATGCCGGGCGCCATCAGGTAGAACTGCTGCAAGGCATCGCGGGCGTCAAACAGCAGAGGATCGAGTTCCACCGCCCGGCTCAAGTTGTCCTTGATCTTGCCGCTGAGGCTGATGGCTTTCATCATGCCGCCGTTCATGGCCTGCACACCTTGCAAGGAACCCAGCACATAGAAACATGCCGCCTGGGCCGGCTGCCGATCGGCGCAGGCCTGCACGGGCTTGACGGCAGCCTCCACCCGTTTGGCGTCGCCCGCCGCCAGCGCCATCAGGCCCAGGGCCAGCACGGCCTGGCTGTCCTCCGGGTCGGCCTTGAGCCGGGCCTGTGCGGCCTGCTCCAGCTCAGCACTTTTGCCCGCCTCCAGCCAATCGCGCCACTGCGGGTCTTTCAGCACCTCGGCCTGGGCCAGGCTTGCGCTCAAGCTCAGACCCACACTCAGGGCCAACACGGCAAGTCGAACAGTCTTCACACGCATCACGGGCACTCTCCTGTTTGGGGCCTGCGCATTAGAACGAGGCCGCAGGCGCGTGGTTGGCGGGGTATTCACCGAGTGCCGGAGGTGGCTTCCGACACTTGCTGCTGAGGCGGTGGGGTCGCAGCCAGCTGAGCTGCCACATGCTCGACAAAACGCCAGACGGCCGGCGCCGCATCGTGCCGCCAGATCAACCGGGTCTCGCCGCGCGGCAGCGGCACCTGCTCTCCGGCCGGCGCCTGCAGCACACGGTAGACCACACCCGGGCGCTGAAAGCCCTGCATGCTGGACGGCACCCAGGCCGCGCCGATGCCGGCCGAGACCAGGTTGACGATGGTCTGCATCTGGATGGCCTCTTGCTCGATGCGCGGCTCGCAGCCCTGCGCCCGGTACACGGCCACCACGGCATCGAACAGCGAGGGCGCAATCGCCCGCGGAAACATCACCAGCGGCAAACCCAAGACCTCGGCCAGGGGCAGCTGCTCATAGCCGGCCAGCGGTGAATCGGCACTCAGCGCCAGCAGCAGGGGCTCGTCCGCCACCTGCAGCGACTCAAAGCCCGGCGGCACGGCGCCGCGGGCATGCAGCACAAAGCCGGCATCGATCTCGCCGGCCTCGAAGGCCTGCAGCTGCACATCGAGCGTGGCCTCGCGCAGGCTCAGCGCCACATCGGGCACCTGCTCGCGAAAGCCCTTGAGCCAGCGCGGCAGCTCGCCAAAACCCAGGGTGGACACAAAGGCCAGGCGCAGCCGCCCGGCCGTGCCCCGCGCTGCCGCCTGGGCCAGGGCCGGCAGCTCGGCCGCCTGGGCCAGCAGGCCCTGGGCCAGGGGCAGCAAGGCTGCGCCGGCGGGGCTCAGGCCCACCGAGCGGCTGCTGCGGACGAAGAGGCTGGCGCCCAATTCGGCCTCCAGCTTCTGGATCGCCTGGGTCAGCGGCGGCTGGGTCATGTGCAGGCGCTCGGCGGCGCGGCCGAAATGCAGCTCTTCGGCCACGGCAACAAACTGGCGCAGGCTGCGCAGATCCAGGCTCATTGATTCATCCAGAGTATCGATTCAATCTGAATAATATATTTGAAAACCAATCGACCCTTCGAGATACTGAAGCCACCCCAGCAGGAGACCTCACACCATGAGCCAGGACAGCCAGCAGCCCATCCGTTTCGACCGCCGCTCGCGCAACATCACCGAGGGCGTGGCCCGCGCACCCAACCGCTCCATGTACTACGGCATGGGCTACCAGGAAACGGATTTCGGCAAACCCATGATCGGCGTGGCCAACGGCCACTCGACCATCACGCCCTGCAACTCGGGCCTGCAAAAGCTGGCCGACGCGGCCGTGATCGGCCTCAAGGCTGCGGGCGCCAATGCCCAGCTCTTCGGCACGCCCACCATCAGTGACGGCATGGCCATGGGCACCGAGGGCATGAAGTACAGCCTGGTCTCGCGCGAGGTGATCTCGGACTGCGTGGAAACCTGCGTGGGCGGACAGTGGCTGGACGGCGTGATGGTGATCGGCGGCTGCGACAAGAACATGCCGGGCGGCATGATGGGCATGCTGCGCGCCAATGTGCCGGCCATCTACATCTACGGCGGCACCATCAAGCCCGGCCACTACAAGGGCCAGGACCTGAACATCGTCTCGGTCTTCGAAGCCGTGGGC
>Ga0187843_10000846_pt1 | contig 20091 bp, 21 predicted proteins | sample SpaLakP09_SKY_43_FD_134516 | JGI IMG/M metagenome (GOLD analysis project Ga0187843, IMG submission 134516) | Oligotrophic lake water microbial communities from Sparkling Lake, Wisconsin, USA - SP09_SKY_43 | ecosystem: Environmental > Aquatic > Freshwater > Lake | place: USA: Sparkling Lake...
ATTTGACAGATAATATAAAATGAGTTCATTTATTCATCCAACCGCAATTATTGATGAAAATATCCAAATAGGAGAAAATACTAAGATTTGGGCATATTCCCACATAAGCAAAGGAGCAAGAATAGGCAAAAACTGTATTATAGGAGAAGGCGTACATATTGGCGATGATGTTATTATAGGAGATGATTGTAAAATACAAAATCATTCTTTAATTTATAAAGGAGTTACATTAGAAGACGAAGTGTTTCTTGGGCCAAATACAGTTACCACAAATGATCTTTATCCTAGAGCTAAAGGCGATTGGTCAGATAGATTCAGAAAAACTTTATTCCAAAAAGGTAGTTCAGTTGGAGCGAATTGCACAGTATTATGTGGCGTAATCATGGGAACGTATTCAATGGCTGCAGCAGGATCAGTTATTGCAAATGATATTATGGATTATTCTTTAGTTAGAGGAAATCCAGCTAGACATATTAGATTCTTTCAAGGCCCACCATTTTCAGAACAATTTAAACAAAAATATTTTGCACCAAAATTGTGAAGTTTCTAGTTGTTCAGGAAAATGGTCGGCATAATTTAAATAGAAATTTTAGAGAATGCTTTTCTATACAAAGAGCGTTAAATACACTCGGCCATTACTCCGATATTTTTGGCAAAGGTCATGATTTTATTGTTCAAGATTTTAATGACTATGATGTGATAATAAATTTAGAAAATTATGATGAAGAGGGTTGGGTTCCAGACATAAGCAAATCAAAAGCTAAAAAATTCTTATGGGCAATAGATGCTCATGTTAGAGGAACAGAAGCATATGAAAAAGAATTTTTAAAAAATAAATATGACTACATATTACATTCAACCTCAGATTTTTGTAAAGAAAAGTATCATATATGGTTTCCAAATGCCTATGATGATAATTTAATAACTAACTTGAATACAGACAAAATTTACAATGTTGGATTTTGCGGTAATATTGCAAACAGAGGAAGTACTATAGATCTTTTAAAATTAAAAATAGAAAATTTTCAATTAGATGAATTTGTTATTGGTGAAGAGATGGTTAAAGCTATTAATGGCTATAAAATACATTTTAATAAAAATATATCTAATGATATAAATTATAGAAGTTTTGAGACAATTGGAACTGGCACATTACTTCTAACAAACTTTAATCATCAATATGAGAGACTTGGTTTTATAGATTTTAAAAGCTGCGTGTTTTACCACTCTTCCAACGATCTAATAAATAAAATTGATATTCTTTTGAGTAATCCAGCATTAATCCAAACGATAGCAAATAATGGTTATCAATTAGCGAAAAAACATACATATCTAGAAAGAATGAAAATGTTAGTAGATTTTGTGGGAAAAATATAATATGAATTTAGGAATTGCAACATTTGTTAATCAAAATAAAAAATATTTAGAGCTACTAGAAGTAATGATAGAATCTGTTTTAAAATTTACAGATTTAAAAATAGAAGTCAATTCTATTAATTTTAACTATACTCATAATTCAAATAGAGTAATAAATAAAAGAATAAATATAAATCATGAAAATCTTTATACAATTTATTTTTCTAAAATTTTATCTTGCATACAAACAGAATTTGATTATGCATTAATATTAGACTCAGATAATATTGTTACTCCAGAGATTATGAATCTTTTTAATCAAGAAAACTACGACAATATAGATAATTATGTACTCGGACCAAGACACCCACAGTATCCTATCGTTGATGATTCTTTAATTAAATATTTTGATGCACCACAGACACAACCATATGTACATGGTAATTTTTTATTTAATAAAAATTCTAAAATATTTTTAGAAGAAGTATATGATAGATGTTATTTTGCGTATAATAACGGTATACAATTGCCAAGTCATGATGAAACTATATTAAATTTATCTTTATGGAAACATAAACTTACAGATAAATATTTATATTATTTTGATCCTTATTATGAGGTTTTTTTAAATAGGCATACAGAAAAACAATTCTACGACGAAGAAGTAAAGTATTATATGTGCCACGGATGCAAAGATCCGTCTATTGCTAGAAATATCTTTAATCAAATAAATTAGTCACTTATAATAAAAGAATTATTGAAATAACGCTTAGATAGAGACTATAATCAAATAGTGAGTATTAATATAAAAGAAACATATTATGGCAAGAAAATTGATACTGCTAATATCTTGAATATTGAAGATGCTTCTACTTTGATTAAAAATAAAAAAACCATAGTTATTACTGGTGTTACTGGTCAAGATGGTAGTCACATGGTAGATTTCTTATTAAAGAATACTGATTATCTTATATTTGGTGGGGTAAGAAGATTAAGTGTTTATAACCATGAAAATATTAGACACATTAAATCTGATAGATTTCATTTAATTAATTTTGATTTAACTGATTCACACGCAATATCCAGAACAGTAGAAAAACTTCAACCAGATTATTTTATTAATTTTGCTGCACAAAGTTTTGTTGCAAGTAGTTGGGATTTTGCTCGTCAAACTTGGCAAACAAATTCTACCGCAATACTTGATATTTTAGAAGCAATAAGATTATATAAACCATCTTGTAGACTTTATCAGGCTGGATCAAGTGAAGAATTTGGAAATGTTCAATATACGCCACAAGACGAAAATCACCCATTAAAACCAAGAAGTCCATATGGAGCTAGTAAAGCTGCATCTAGACAATTAGTTAAAGTGTACAGAGACTCTTATAATATTTATGCAATACAAGGATGGTTGTTTAATCACGAAGGAACAAGAAGAGGAGAGGAATTTGTAACTAGAAAAATTACAAAAAACGTTGCAAGAATCCACAACTCAATTCAAAATAATCAAAACTTTGAACCACTGGAATTAGGGAATATTGAAGCAAAGAGAGATTGGAGCGATGCGGAGGATTTCGTAGAAGGAGTTTGGATGATGTTAAATCAAGATAAATACAATCCAAATTACGATGGAGAATCAAAAGAATATGTATTCTCATCAAATGAGACGCATACGATAAAAGAATTCGCAGAAAAAGCTTTTAGTATTGCTGGAATTAATGGCAAATGGATTGGAGAAAACGAACATATTATATATACCACAGAAAACAATAAAACACTTGTTCAAATTAATCCCAAATTTTACAGACCAGCAGAAGTTGAATTACTGCTTGGAGACTCAAGTAAAGCAAGACGAGAGTTAGGATGGGTCCCAAAAATATCATTTGACAATTTAGTAAAAAAGATGGTAGAATGGGACATTGAAAATTACAAATCATAAACTCTGTCAATTTATAATTAAAAAATATATTAATCAAAAAATAGACTGGGCAAGAGAAATTAAAATAGCTCAAAAATTAATCAAAACCTATAAGGGTTATTCATTTTGGAATGGGCTAAAGCCTGCTAACCTACCTAGTTTAGCGTTCTTTTTAACAGAAGACGGTAAGAGGTTTATAGCTATGGAAAAAATGAAAGATAATCTAGAACTAGATAAACCAATTAAATTCGAAATACAAGAAATAAAAGTTGGGGAAGATAAAAAAGTTTGCAAAAAACCTAAAACCCTGTTAGAATTTATAAACTATGGGAAGAAAACCTAAAGATCAAGAACCAGTACAAGATACTGGGCCAAGCGCAAAAAGCAGACTATCTTCATTTTTGAAAGAAAATAAAGATGATCATTATAATTATGAAGAAGAGGTATATTATAAAGTATCTACTGGAAGCTTAAATTTAGATATCGCAACAAGCGGAGGACTATGTCCAGGGTTACATAGATTTATAGGTATGAATGAAGGTGGTAAAACTTCAGAAGCATTAGAGGTAATGAAGAATTTTCTTAAAACTGTAAAAGATTCTAAAGCTCTATTATTCAAAGCCGAAGGAAGACTAAGCAAAGAGATCAAAGAAAGATCTGGAATAAAATTTGTAACTTCTGCCGATGAATGGGAAGATGGCACATGTTTTGTTTTCGAATGCAATATTTTTGAAACAGTTTCAGAATTAATGAAAGATTTAATTCAAAATAATGACGAAGGCAAAAGATATATGTTTATGTTAGATTCTGTTGACGGCTTAATGACAAAAGGAGATAGCCTCAAAAGCATGACAGAAGCAACAAAAGTTGCAGGTGGAGCAGTAATATCCTCAATGCTTATGAAGAAAATATCATTGGCACTTTCTAAGCGTGGGCATATGGCTATCTTTATAAGCCAAGTACGTTCAGATATTAAACTTGATCCGTATGCTGCCAATAAAGACATTCGCCAAACTACTGCAACTGGTGGAAATGCGCTTTTGCATTTTGCTAATTGGATACTTGAATTTGAACCAAAATTTGGTAAAGACCTTATTTTAGAAAAGCCAAATGAAAGATATGACCAAGTAAAGAATAAGATAATCGGTCATAATGTTAAAATTACTATCAAAAAATCTAATAATGAAACTACAAATTCTAAAGTTCAATATCCGATTAAGTATGGTAGAAAAGACGGGTCTTCAGTATGGAGAGAATATGAGATCATTGATCAAATTCTTTCTTGGGAGTTTGCTTCTGCCAAAGGAGCATGGGTTACTTTTACTGACGAGATAATAGAAGAGCTTAAAAAAGAAAATTTAGAATTAAAAAAACAACACCAAGGCTCAGATAATCTCAGGTCTTACCTAGAAGAGAATAAACCTATTGTAGATTATTTTTATAATAAATTCATTAATACTTTGGTTCTATGAGACTTTTAAATGTTAACGGAAAACTCGTTAACAAGAATGTAGCAAGATACTCAATTGACTGGGACGCTAAAAGCAGGAGTAAGCTTCAATTTAAATTTAAATCATTTTTTTATCCTTATTGGAAGAATCATATAGTTTATGAGGAGTTTCCAGTTTACGGAAGCATGCTTAAAATAGATTTATTAAATGCAACAAAAAAGATAGCCGTGGAGATACAAGGATCTCAGCACGAATCCTTTAATAAATTCTTCCATGATAATTCAAGATTAAAATACCTTGAGAGTATTAAAAGAGATGTTAAAAAAGAAAAATGGATAGATACAAATCAATTTAAATTTCTAGAACTCTATGAAGATGACCTTAAGAATTTATCACCACAATATATAGAAGAAAAGTGCGGAATTTTAATTATTTAAGTGTAAAATCAAGTAGTGACCAACAAAAAAAAATTTAATTTTCCAGATTCTGTTTTAAAGCAAATTGATGAATGTAGTTTTGGTGGATATGTACTTTTCAATTTTTCAGTTAAAGGAGATCCTCAAGTATTTACAAAGTTTGATAATCAAATAAATGCTATGGCTCTTTTGTATTATTTGAATACATGGAGTCAAAGCGTAGACCAACTTAATTTAGAAGCTACAACAGATTTAATCGCTAGAAAAAATGACGAGGAAGACCGAGAAAACGAAGATTGACTTGACTTTCGATTCTTAATACGGTATTATAATGGTTGATGATTTATTCTATTCAAGTAGAACGACATGTATTAAGTGGTTTAATTAAATATCAAAACTTATTTGCAGAAGTAGATATTTTCTTAAATGACACAGATTTCTTTAATGATGTTCATTCTACAATTTACTCAGTTTACAAAAGTATAACTCACAAAGGCGAAAAGGTAGATAAAGTCCTTTTAGCCGAAAAGATTAAGAATCTTGGAATATCTTTTAAGGATGATATTAATATATTCGATTATATTGAAAATCTAGCTTTCTCTCAAATCACAGAAGAGGCCACGATGAACGCTTGTAAAGAGCTAATGAAATTAAGAATACGAAGAGAGATAATTCAAACAGCAGATAAATTAAAATCCTTTGTTACTAAAAACGGTGAAGATGGTATTGATAAAATTATCTCTGAAGCAGATGCCATTTACAATAATAAAATTTCATCCTACATCTCAAATGATGAACCAATTAATCTTTTTGAAGGAATCGAAGATATGGTTGAAGAACTAGGAAATAATCCTAGAGAAGACGTTGGCTTGATAACTGGTTATCCAGAATTTAATAGATTATATGGTGGCTTAAAGAATGGAAACATTTACGCAATCGTAAGTCGGCCAGGTCAAGGAAAATCAACTTGGATTAATGACATGTGTTTTAACGTAGCTAAAAATCCTAAAAACAAAGTCAAAACATTAATCTTAGATACAGAAATGCAGACATTTGATATTCAGTTAAGAATGGTATCATCAATATCAGATGTACCAATGTGGTATCTTGAAACTGGAAATTGGCGTAAAAACGAAGACATGACTAGAAAAGTTAGGGCAGCTTGGTCACATGTTAAAAATTATGAGCATTACCATTATCACGTTGGTAATAAAAATATTGATCAAATATGTTCTATGATTCGCAGATGGTATCTTTCAAAAGTAGGAAGAGGAAATCAAGCTCTGATTGCTTATGATTACATTAAATTAACTGGAGAAAAGGTTGGGCAGAATTGGGCAGAGCATCAAGCGATTGGCGACAAAATTGATAAACTAAAAAGAATTTCAGAAGAAATCAATTGTCCAATTATTACAGCAATGCAATTGAATAGAACTGGAGAAAATTTCAATAGAAATGCTTCGGCTGTAGTTGACGATAGTTCAGCTATTTCATTATCAGACAGATTACAATGGTTCGCTTCATTCGTAGCTATTTTTAGAAGAAAGACTTTAGATGAATTAGCTTTAGATGGTCAACAATTTGGTACGCATAAATTAATTCCAACTAAAACTAGATTTCAAGGTAGAGAAGCTGCTGGGCATCAAGACTTGGTTAGAAGACTAGACTCTACTGGAAAAGAGACATGGTCACAAAATTATTTAAATTATAATGTACAAAATTTCAAAATCGAAGAACGAGGTTCTCTGCATGATATAGCTACTAGGCAAAGAGAACAGTATCAATTAAATGATCAAAGCGCAAATGATGGAGAACTATTATGAACGTAGATTTAGTATCAATCACAAAACCAGAAATTAAAGGAATCCAAAATGCAGAAGACTTAGTGGCGTTTTGCGCTAGGGTCAGTAATCCATCTAATCAAATGAACGTTGAAACTGCTCCAAAACTTTTAAAATTCTTAATTCAACATAAGCATTGGAGCCCATTTGAACTTGTTGATATGTGTGTTGAAATTAAAACTAGTAGAGGAATCGCAGCTCAAATTCTTAGGCATAGATCATTTAGCTTTCAAGAATTTAGTCAAAGATATAGTATCGCAAATGAGTTTGAAGATATTGAGCTTCGATTACAGGGAGATAAGAATAGGCAAGTGGGTGAAATTCTTATGAAAACAAATACTGATGCATATGATAAAGTTAACCAAGTTCTAATAGAATCGTTATCGCTTTCTCAACATTGTTATGATACAATGATAGAAAATGGAGTTGCAAAAGAAGTCGCTAGAATGATACTACCTTTAACTACTCAAACCACAATGTATATGAAAGGATCTTTAAGAAGTTGGATTCATTACATTGAATTAAGATCACAGCAAAATACGCAAAAAGAACATAGGCTAATAGCTGAACGCTGTAAGAAAATTTTTATGAAAGAATTCCCAACTATTACCGAGGCATTACAATGGAAAGTGGAATAAACATTCATCAAGTCTTGACTAATTTAGGATATTCTCTTAAAGATTGCGGTAAAGAATACAGAACGAAACCAATGTATAGAGATAGCGATAATGATTCTGTTCTAAGAATTTATAAAGATTCTGGGAATTGGGTTGATTTTAAAGAGAACATTAGTGGAGACTTCGCAACATTAATTAAATTGAGTTTAAAACTAGAAACTCAGGATCAAGCGAAAACATGGTTAAAAGAAAAAAACTTCATTGGGGCTACTGTACTTAAAGATGAAAAACCTAAAATTAAATCTGCAAAAACTTTTGATAAAGACTTGCTTTTAAAGCTTAAAAAAGATCATTCCTATTGGTTAGATAGAGGTGTTTCGCAAGATACCTTAAACCTATTTTTAGGTGGAGTAGCTGAAAATGGTAAAATGAAAAATAGATATGTATTTCCAATATTGAATAGCAAAAAAGATATAGTAGGATTCTCTGGAAGAGACCTTAACTCTCAAAGTAAAATAAAGTGGAAACATCTTGGTGAAAAAATTAATTGGTGCTATCCTCTATTCTTGAACATAGAGTACATACAAAATTCTAAAGAAATATTTATAGTTGAAAGTATCGGAGATTGCCTATCGTTATGGGATGCTGGAATTAAAAATACCATAGTCACTTTTGGATTAGAAATTAGCGTGCCTATTTTAAATATTTTATTAAAAGTTGATCCCAATAAAATTTATATATCATTTAATAATGATCAACATAAAAATAGCGCGGGTAATATTGCGGGAGAAAAAGCTTACAATAAACTATTAAGATATTTTGATAAAAAGCAATTAGAGATAAAGTTGCCATCAAAGAAAGACTTCGGTGAGATGAATACTGAAGAAATATTGCAATGGCAGAAAAAAATTTAAAAGTATTATCAGCATCTAGAATCAAAACCCTTGAAACCTGTTCTTGGGTTTACTGGAATAACTATCATACTAAAGTTCCTCAAAGTCAAAATGACGGAGCATTAAGAGGTACGATTTGTCATACTATTTTTGAACTACTATTAAATAAAAGGCATTTGAAGAACTTCAAAAGGATAATAGAAAAGAATGCAATTAATGGTGATGAGGGAATTGATAAATTAGTCAAAAAATTAGCTAAACAAGTCAAATTAGATGATAGCAATTATAAACTATTAAATGATATGATTCTTGTAGGCTTAAAGCAGGACTTCTTTGGTGAAAGCGGAGAGATAGTGAAACCAGAGTATTCGTTTGATATTGAGAATGAAGACCCGAAATATCATATTCGAGGATTCATAGATAAACCCGTTAAAATCAAAAAAGAAATGCATATAATCGACTACAAGAGCTCTAAGTACAAGTTTAGGGGTGATGACCTAGAAGCTAATATTCAAGCCATGATGTATAGTCTTGCGAGTAAAAAATTATGGCCTAAGTTGAAGCCTATTGTTAAGTTTCTATTTTTGAGATTTCCTAAACAGCCAATTCAAGAACTTGTCTTTACGGACGAACAGATTAAAGGATTCGAGCATTACTTAGAACATATTAATGAATATGTTGATAAATTTGATGAAAATTCAGCTCAAGCAAATTTTGCAGTAGATAATCAAAAAAATAAATGGATGTGCAAAATAGGAGGATGGACATGTCCGTATAAAGACCCTTATGAATATTATGTTAAATTAAACGACCAAGGCAACGTAATTGAGACTAGCTTGGAAAACAACTTCAAAGATATCAAAGGATTTAAAGTAGAAACTAGAAAATATGAAGGTTGTCCTAAATGGCCAGTGCTCAAGCAAGGTGAAAACCATGATGCTTTTGCCGATTTAAATTAGCTATTGACACCAGAATATATATTCATTATAATATTTAAATGGAAGTATTACCATTATTCAAGTCCCATTTTAGTATTGGTAGGTCTATTCTTACTATTGAAGATGAGGAAAAAGAAGAGAATCAACCAGATTCTATTATAGATATAGCTAAAGACAACAACTTAAAAGAAATCAATCTAGTAGAAGATAATATGACTTCATTTCTTCAAGCCTATACCAATACTAAAAAACATAATATTAATTTAAGATACGGGTTAAGAATTTCAATCAATGACGATATGAACGAAAAATCAGAAGAAACTCGTCAAAAGACTTCTAAAATAGTAATATTTTTTAAAAATGAACAAGGATATAAAGATTTAATTAAAATTTTCTCAACAGCTGCGAAAGAAGGATTTTATTATGAACCAAGAGTTGACTTTAAAACTTTGAAGTCATCATGGAATGACAAAAATTTATTATTATGTATTCCATTTTATGACTCTTTCATATTTAATAATACATTGAAAGGTACAGTTTGCGTTCCAGATTTAGACTTTACCAAACCAATACTTTTTGTAGAAAAAAATGGCCTTCCATTTGATCATCTTATAAAGGATAAAACTTTAGCTTATGCTAAAGCTAACAAACTAGAAGTATTGAATACTAAAAGTATCTATTACAAAGACAACAAAGACTTTAAAGCCTATCTTACTTTTAGATGTATTAACAATCGCAGCAATTTGAATAAGCCAGAATTATCACATATGACTAGTAGCAAATTTTCTTTCGAAAGCTTATCTATAAAAAATAAATGAAAACTATAGAAAAAATCGTTAATCAATATGGAAATAAAATCCGTCAAAGGACAGACAACGAAGACAGAACTCTTCCGTATAGAAATATGATCTATAATGAAAATGGACTTTACGCTATAGATCAAGATTTGATTTGTGTGACATTTGAAAACAAAATACCAGAAGCAAGAGCAGTTCTAGAATTAACTAGAATTGGTGATTATACATATCCACCTTCACCAAAATATTTCGAATCAATATTAACTAGATACTCTGAAAGAGATAAACAAAAATACATGAGTGTTTGCTTTGGAAATATGTTAAAAGCCCCAGTTTATATTGTGGCTTTTGCAGAAGATCTTTCTGCGTTTCACATGTATAATCTTACAGAGGATAATGGAAATTGGTTTAAACAAAATAAGTTAGAGCATTTAGAATGGCATTATAATATCAGAGGCACGAAAATCCCGTATCATATATATGAAAAATATGACGAGAATAAATCAACTGATGATCCATTTGCAGATTTAAGATAATATGGACGAGCATTTATTAAGATACGACAAAAGCAAGACTTTTGTTTTTATTGATTTAGAAACATTTAATCTTTGTTTGAGTTTTTGTCATAATTTACCTTGGCAAATTGGAATGATAAAAGCTAAAGGTGATTTTAAAACTGACAGCAAAAACTTTTATATCAAATGGGATACCGATCTAAAAATTAGCGAAGCCGCAGCGAGAATCACAAGATATGATCACAAAAAAGTTCGAAAAGAAGGTTTCGATATCAAAGAAGTTTTCCCTACTATTAAAGATTGGTTAGATAATGCAGACTATATAATAGGACATAACATTCTTGGATTTGATATCTTTTTGATAAAAGATCTATATGAATCCATGGGTTGCGATTGGGAACCTCTGATGAATAAGATTATTGACACTAATTGTATGGCAAGAGGGATAAAATATGGTTCATTATATAAACCAAATACGGATTTATTAGAATATCAATATAAAATATATCATACCAAAAGGAAAGACGTAAAAAGCAGCTTGACATTTCTTGGCAAAGAGAATACTATAGATCATGATTATGATAACCTGCACGACGCTATTAATGATCTTGATCTTAATTTAAAGGTTTGGAATAAATTAAAGTGGCAAATTGAGTTATAATATGGGATCTTTAGACGATGTATATGATATGTTGCAAAAATTAGAAAGCTCTGATATGGAGTATCTATTAATAACAGTTCAAAAGGGAAAGAAACAGGGCAAAGCTGATGTATTTTTTAATCTAAAGGATAGAGCTTCGATGAAAATTTTAGCTACTGGTCTTGCGGCATTTAATAAAGAAATAAACGAGATAGAAAGAAAAGAAAAAGAAGATGATGAAGAATAAAGACTTTGACAGTTTATTTGAGCAAATTGACTTACCCCTTTATGGCGTAAGACTCCCAGAGTTCAAAATTGATAATTCATACAAGCATGATCTTGAAGTAAGTGAAGACGTATCAAATTATGAATTTCTTAGAGCGTTAGCTTTAAAAGGTTTTAAAAAATTAAATTTAGAAAAGGATTCAGACCTATATAACAAATACATTAATCGTGCAAAACATGAACTAGAGACTCTTAAAGAATTAGAATTTACGGATTATATTATTTTAGTTTGGAGTGTTATTGATTATTGTAATAAAAGCAATATACCAGTTGGTTTGGGCAGAGGATCAGCAGCAGGATCTCTTATATTGTATTTAATTGGCGTAACTCAAATTGACCCAGTCAAATATGATCTTTATTTCGAAAGATTTATATCCAAGATTCGAGCTAAAAAGCAAGTTGTCGATGGAGTGACCTATTTGGATGGTAGTTTAATGTGCGATGTTGATTTAGATATTTGTTATTATAATAGGCATAAAGTGCTTCAATATTTAGAAGAGCAATTCAAAGGTAAAACAAGTAAAATTTTAACATTAAATACTTTAAGTGGAAAACTCTTAATCAAAGAGTGCGGAAAAATCATTGACGAAAAAACAGAACAAGAGATGACGGAGGTTTCATCTTTGATTCCTAAAGTCTTCGGGCAAGTTAAAGATATCACCACAGCTTATGATGAAGTTCCTAAATTTAAAGAATGGTGTGATAATAATAAAGATATTTATGCTATCGCACTTAAGTTGAGGAACTTGATAAAAAATAAAGGCGTACATCCATCTGGAGTTTTATTATCTTATAATAATTTAGAAAATTCCTGCCCCACAGAATTATCAAGCGATAAAGAAGCTGTGTCTAGTTTCGACATGAGCTGGGTTTCTTTATTTAATATTAAACTTGATATTCTAGGATTAAGAAGCGTTTCTGTTGTAAATGACGTTTGTAACAGCATTGGTAAAAAGATAAAAGATATCGATTTGAATGACGAATCTATATATAGGAATCTTCAAGATTTAAGAAACCCTCACGGACTATTTCAAATTGAAGCGGAAACTAATTTCAAAGTTTGTCAAAAAGTTAAACCTAAAAATTTAGAAGAATTGAGCGGTGTACTAGCATTAGCTAGACCTGGAGCTTTACAATTTGTAGATAAATATGCTGCTCATACGAACTTTCAACAGTCCGAAAGTATTCATCCATTCTTTGATGATATATTAAAGGAAACTGGTGGTGTAGCTTTGTATCAAGAACAACTTATGAAAATGGCCAACAAGATTGGTTTTACTTTAGACGAAGCAGAAATCTTAAGAAGGATAGTTGGAAAAAAGAAAACCGAAGAAATTAAAGCTTGGAAAAAGAAGATCGAAGATAAGATCAAAGAAAATAAACTTCCAAAAGAAGTAGGAGAAATTTTATGGAAGATCTTAGAGGATTCAGCAAATTATTCATTTAATAAATCTCATTCAATCGCTTATGCTGCTCTGGCTGCAATTACTATATATTTGAAATTCAACTATCCTCAACAATTCTTTTTGTCTTTATTAAAAATGACTAGAAATGAACCAGATCCTATTGGTGAAATATCTAAGACACAAAAAGAAATGGTGCATTTTAACATTAAATTGTTAAAGCCCCATATCATTAAATCTGAAATGGATTTTTCTATAGAAGGTTCTGATATCAGATTTGGACTTCTATCAATTAAAGGTATTTCAGATAAATCAATTCAAAAATTAAATGGATTTAGGAATAAATATTCTAATAAGTTTGAAATTCTACAAGCGGCAGAAGAAGCCGATCTTAATATGGGCGTATTATGCTCATTGATTCAAGCTGGAGCTTTAACTGGATTTAAACAATCCAGAAGTAAAGTTGTATTAGAAGCCCAACTCTGGAATATATTAACATCTAAAGAAAAGAAATACGCGATCTCATTTGCAGAGCAATTCGATTATGACCTTACAAGGATAATTAAACATTTAAGTACTTTTACAGACGAAAAGAGTAAAGTTATAATTAAGACCTCTAGATTAGATACTATTAAATCTAGATATGAACCATATCTTAAGATATATAATCAAAATAGCAAAAGTGAAAGTTTTGCTAATTGGTATTATGAAAAAAGACTATTAGGTTATACTTACGAAAGGACTCTAAAAGACATTTTCAATGAAAAGAGAGAAGATTTATTATGCATCAATGAAATAATAGATTTACCAGTCAATACTAAAATAGCATTAGTTGGCGAAATCACAGATTCATATTCTGGCGTATCTAAAAGTGAGAAAAAAACCAAGTATCTAAGACTTAAAGTATCAGACGAAAGCGGAGATATTACTGTATTATTATTCAATGATAAGATAGAAAACTGCAAAGCTCTTAATGGTAATAAAAATCCAGAAGAAAAGAATATCGTAATAGTTAAAGGTATTAAAAAAGAAGACTGTATATTTGCTGATTTAGTAGCCGTCCAAGACCATTACATATATATGAAATTAAACGAAATCAAAAAGATTTGACATTTGATTAAATATAATATATTATCATCTATATGATATCATTCTACAAACCTAACAGTAAAAATAGCGGAACTGCTTGCAGTTTCACAGTAAATCCAAAAGATGCTTCAATTTGGGGCTCATTAATTAAACAGTCCTCATGGAATGAAGCAAAGAAAATTGGTTCATTTTCAGAAAATCAAAATAATCCTAATAAAAGCGTTAAAGTAAAATTCTCTTTAACTGAAGCGGCTGGTATTTTAGACGCTATTGAAAGAAATACAGAATTTTCAGCGTATCACACTTCAGAGAAACAAACCACTCGAATTAAATTATGTCCATACATGAGAGACGAAAAGCAAGTTGGATTCTCTTATGCAGTCAATAAAGAGGATAAGCAAAACAGCGAAAATAAACAATCATATTTAATTGGCTTTTATTTCAATGAAGCTAGGCTATTAAAACAGTTTTTATCTTATGCTTTAGATTCTGTATTCGAGTGCCAAAGAATAGAGACGATTAAAAAACTTAAAAATTCTAAAAAAGAAGATAATGACGAAAATCAAAACGACTCCAAAGTTGACAACGATGGCGAGCTTTGGTAATGTCTAAGAAGAAGAAATTTTTATATCATTCTGATTTTGCCTTAGCCAAAACTGGTTTTGGTAGAGTATCGAAGGCTTTATTAACTTATTTATATAAAACTGGAAAATATGAGATTATTCATTATTGCTGTGGCATGCAAGAGAATAATCCAGACTTGTTAAAAACACCTTGGAAATCTTTAGGAACTTTGCCAAATTCTCCAGCAGAAATAGAACAATTAAATAAAGACCCAAATCAAGCGAGACTTGCCAGTTATGGTGCGCATTTTATAGATAAAGTTGTAGAACAAGAAAAACCAGACGTTTATATTGCTGCCCAAGATATCTGGGGGGTAGATTATAGTATAGAAAAGCCTTGGTTTAGTAAAATTAAATCAGCCATTTGGACTACATTAGATTCATTACCCATATTACCATCTGCAATTTCTTGTGCGCCAAAATTAAAAAATTATTGGATTTGGAGTGATTTCGCAACAAAAGCTTTACATGATTTAGAGCATAAGCAAGTAGAAACGGTTCACGGACCAATTGATATTAATAATTTTTATAGATTATCTGATGATGAAAGAAAAAATTTAAGAATTAAAAATAATATTAATCCAAACGCTTTTATTGTTGGTTTTGTTTTTAGAAATCAATTAAGGAAAAGTGTACCAAATTTACTCGAAGGATACGCTATGTGGAAAGCAAGGAATCCAGAAGTCAAAAATACTTACTTACTTTTGCATACTCACTGGTCAGAAGGTTGGAATATTTATAAATTAGCAGATGAATATAATGTACCAAAACAAGAAATATTAACAACTTATATTTGCAGAAGCTGTGGCACTTATGAAGTCAAAAATTTTACAGGACAAGATATCAATTGTAATTCTTGTAAAGCTGAAAAAGCTCAAATAACTACTAATGTAGGAATTGGAATTACAGAAAAACAACTGAACGAAGTTTATAATTTTATGGATGTATATTGCCACCCATTTACTAGCGGTGGACAAGAAATACCAATTCAAGAAGCAAAACTAACTGAACTTATTACATTAGTTACAAATTATAGTTGTGGAGAAGAAATGTGTTTGGATCAAGCTAATTCATTACCTTTAGATTGGGCAGAATATAGAGAGCATGGCACAGAGTTTAGAAAAGCATCAACTTTACCAAATTCAATAGCCAAACAATTACAAAAAGTATGGAAAATGCCTATAGAAAAAAGAAAAGAGATAGGTAGAAAAGCCAGAGAATGGACGATAGATAATTATTCATCAGAAGTCATTGGTAAAAAATTTGAAGAATTCATAGATTCTGCAGATTTTGCAGATTATAATAATATTTATTTTACTCCAGAAGAGCAAGACCCTTTGTATAAAGTTCCATTTATAGCAGATAATTCTGAATGGCTCAAGACTTTGTATAGCAAAATTTTAAAAAGACCAAATGTAGATGAAAATGATGATGGTCATAAATATTGGATGCAAGAATTATCTAAAGGTCAAAAGCGCGAAGACATCGAAAAATACTTTAAGCAAGTAGCTTGGCAAGAAAACGAAAAGAATAAAAAAATAGAATTTAAAAATCTTCTTGATAAGGATGACGATGGCAAAAGAATTTTATATGTTATACCAGAAGATGAATCTGATATATTTATGAGCACCAGTTTATTTCCATCTATTAAAAGGCTTTATCCAGATCATAATTTATATATTGCTTCAAAAAATGAATATTTTGATATACTAGATGGAAACCCTCATGTACATAAAGTTATACCCTTTGTGCCTCAAATGGAAAATCAAATATGGTGCGAGGGCAATAAAGATTTTGAAGGTTATTTTGAAATTGCGTTTTTACCTTATTTTGGAACTCAAAAGATATTAAATTATCTTCATAATGGTAAAGATAAAATTGAATTTGATATAAAAAATTTCTAATATCTATATGCACGTTTTAGAAGCCTTCGCCACATCCTCTGGTTTAAAAATATCAAAACCGTATATTTATGAAAAATATTATCCATTGAATTTTGATAAATATATAATAATTGAAACTAATGATTCGAAATATCAATCTAAAAATTATGACTACTGGCAAGAAGTTATCAGCTTAATCCTACCCGCATTAAAAGAAAATAATATAAATATACTGCAACTCTGTGGACAAAATGACCAAAAATTAATTAACTCTTATACAGCGATTGGTTATAATGCAAATCAAAAAGCATATTTGATTAAAAATTGCATATCTTATATAGGGTCAAATTCATTAGGTCTACAGTTAGCCTCAAGTTATAACAAGAGAATTATTGGTTTATATGGGAATACTTATGCATCGCAAAATAGACCTTACTGGAGCGAAGATAAAGATATTCAATTAATTGAAGCTTTCGATAAGAAGTCAAAGCCTTCATATTCTTCTCAAGAAAATCCTAAAGTTATAAATAATATAAAACCAGATATTTTAGGTCAAGCCATATTAGATAGTTTAAATATAAAATATAAAATTAAAAATAAATTTATATCGATTGGTTTGAGCTATATGAATAAAACTATAGAACTTGTGCCAAATATGAGAGTTGATCCTGCTTCTTTAGGAGCGCCTAATATCATAGTTAGAATGGATATTAAATTCGATGAAAACATTCTTGAGGCCCAATTAACTCAAAGTAAATGCTTAATTATAACAAATAAAAATATTTCAGAAAGTTTAATAAAAACCTACAAAGCCAATATCATTCAAATTGTTTATAAAATTGAAGAATCAAATGATCCTTCATTTATCAATTTATTAAAAAATGAAAATATTAATTTCGCACTAACCTCAGAATTAGATCAAGAACAGATCAATAATATTAAAATACACTATATGGATTTGGGATTAATATTCAAATTAAATTATAAAAATAAAGAAGATTATGATTATAAAAATATAAAATATTATAAAAGTAATCATTTTATATTAAGCGATAATAAGTTATACATGAGTGAAGCTGCTGTAGAGAGAGGCTTGCCAATTAAAGATTTTGATAAAAATATTCAAGAAATCATTGATACAGATACCTTTTGGAAACATTCAGATAATTATGCTTTTTTAGTTGACTAGTTTACATAAGTAGACTATCATACTAGTAATGAGTCCAAAAATTAAACAACAAGACGAAACAGCTTCAATTGGAAGCTCTGCCCTTTTTGATGCCAATATCAATGTTCTATCAGAGTTGAACGAGCCAGCAATAGAAGTTGTTCCTCCTAAACTTATCACAAGGAATAAGTATGGTTTAATCGAAGATAAAAATACCAATTATACATATAATGATGATGGAACCATCAATTGGCGTAAAATGGTAAAGCAGGAGTATCTTGTGCCAAATAGACAAAAAACACAAGAAACAGATGTTTCTAAATTAGAAGATAAAGACCTTCTTATTCTTCTTGGAGGAACTAAAGAGTTAGCACAGATTAGAGGCTATACTAGTGTTGAATACAAAGTGGCTGCCGCTAGTGAAAATTATTTTGCAACATCTTGTAAGATTACGTGGATTCCTAATTATGAGACTAATGGAAGAGTTATTGAGTTTGAAGCTCTTGCTGATGCTACTTTGAATAACACAAAAAGTTTTGCAAGATACTTCTTAGCAGCTATTGCAGAAAATAGAGCATTCGTAAGATGTGTACGTTCTTTTCTAAAGATTAATATCGTATCCCAAGAAGAGCTTGGAGATGTGAAACTTCTAGAGGAAGCGGTATCCTCAAGAGAAAATCAAACTTCTCCACAAGTTCTATTAGAAAAGGTTATGAAAGATAAAGAAGTATCATTTGATTATCTTAAGGAAAAATTAATTAAAGAAAAGTTTGATGGGGCAGAAAATCTAAATTGTATTAAAGATATACCTAAATCAAAAATATTCGAACTAATTGAAAGAATTAAAAAGATTAAAAAATAAATTACGATGATTTAAAATATGGAATTCTTACACCAGTTCCGTTTATATCAAGTCTAAAGTAACCAGAAGGTGCATAAGTTTTAGTTGTTGCATTTAAAACTTGATCTGGAGTAAATAACAAACGTGTACTAATACCACTTAAATTTAAATAATAACCACTACCTAATTTTAAATCCCCACTATTTACTTGATTTTTTAGGAAAGCGTCACCACTTAAACTATTTATTGAAGCATTAAGATTTCCAGATGCAGCATCTAAAGTTCCAGCATCAACTAAATTGCCTAAATTGCTACTTGTTGAAATTGGAATACTATTAACTTGAGGTAAAAATACTAAATTATTAACAATTTGCCTATCAGTATCAACAGCAGTTCCTATATTATTAACTCTTGGAAATCTATAAGTAGTAGTTAATCCAGCTGGATAACTTCCGTAATAAACTGGAACAGAATTCACAATACTATTATCGCTATTTTTTTGATAGTTGCTCAAATCATAACCAGTTCCAGGAAAAAAGTCTCTATCATATTGATTCATCAAATTATTTTCAAATTTAGTTGATGCCCTTAATGACATATATCCACTTCTAAGAACTCCATCTGTACCATCACTCTTGAAAAAACTAGTAGCAGTCGAAAAGGTATCTACTCCATTAAAAAACGCTTCTCTTAATTGAATACCTTTTCCACTCAAAGCTGTAATAAAACTTATATATGATTTTGCAGGGTCAAATTGTTCATACATTATTTTGTTTAAATTATCTTCAGTCAAATAACCAGTAGCAGCAATTTGATCAGTAAAAAATATATAAAGACTTGAAGCATAAGGTCGTATATTTTTTATTGTTACTGATATATTATTATCACTATTTATAAAGTTTGTAGCATCAGTTAAATCATATTTTTCAGCAGTCATTTGATCATTTTGAAATCGTCCGAAAAGATAACCGTGAGGTTGATTGTAAGCGGCACCAGCTAAAGTTTGTTGAGATGTATATTTGACTCCTCCATTAGTTTCTCTTGCGTCAATAGCTATCCAAAATCCAGAAATTACATCGTCTTTTAAATATGATTGAAAATTATCAAAAGTAAAACCAGTAACGGCAGAAAATTCTGATGAATTAGAGGGATCTGAATAATAAACTGTTGAAATATAATTAGGGCCTTCATTAGTAGGTCCAGATCCGTCAAAATCTCCAGTACCAAATCTTAATCTATAAGTTAATTGATTATTTGTCCATATTTTTAAAGGTGTTGCAAGATTATTCAAAGTCCATCGAAGATTTAAACTTTGATCATGAATTAAATTAACTGTATTTAAAGCTGTAGATTGTGGACTATCATAAACAGAATCATATTTAAAATCTTTTAATTCAATTAAATTAGTATAATCACC
>Ga0187843_10000847_pt1 | contig 20071 bp, 19 predicted proteins | sample SpaLakP09_SKY_43_FD_134516 | JGI IMG/M metagenome (GOLD analysis project Ga0187843, IMG submission 134516) | Oligotrophic lake water microbial communities from Sparkling Lake, Wisconsin, USA - SP09_SKY_43 | ecosystem: Environmental > Aquatic > Freshwater > Lake | place: USA: Sparkling Lake...
ATAACGCGTGCTGGACTGTGTTGGACTCGTTGTCAATAGGCAAAACTATTGACTGCCTCGTCCGCCTTGCCAGCCCACGTTATGAGGCAAACGCATCTCACCCTATTTATGAAATGAGTTCTAGCTTAACTTAGTGGCAAATTAATTTTCAACCTGGTGCCTTCACCAGGCTGGCTGTCAACCAAGAATTCGCCATGCATGGCCTTGACACGCTCGCGCATGCCGACCAGGCCAAAAGAACGTGATTTGCGCATTTCTTCAGCCTCTATCCCTTTGCCATTGTCAGCAATACTGAAACTTAGCAAGTTGGCATTACGCTCAAAGACAATTTGTACTTCTGTTGCAGCCGCATGTCTGACCACATTCGTCAATGATTCCTGGACGATGCGGAAGATGGCAGTGCTGCGCGCATCGTCTAGCGCCAGTTGTTCTTCATTGGCTTCCAAGTCACAAGCTATGCCATGACGGATGGAAAAATCTTTTTGCAGGGTCTGTAGTGCGAAATACAGGCCACCTTCGTCCAATGCGCGTGGCCTGAGATCAGTGGCGATGCGCCGCAAGGTTGTGATTGATGTCAGTAGTAACTGGTCCATACTGTTGATGGTTTGCTGGGTCTTGCCAGTGAGTATGCTATCCCTTTGCAGTAACGATAAATCCATGCGCAGGGCGGCCAGCAATTGGCCCAGGTCATCATGCAATTCGCGCGCTATGTGCTTGCGTTCTTCTTCGCGTATGCTTTGCAGGGTAGCGGACAACTGCGTCAATTCATCATGGTAGAGCGCCATTTTTTCTTTGGCTACCTTGCGTTCCGTGATGTCGCGGAAGATCACGGTGTAAAAACGCTTGCCATTTTCTATCTGGCTGGAGATTGATGCTTCGATGGGAAATTCCTCACCATTTGCCTTGACGCCCGTCACATAAAAATCTTCAAAATTGCTACCCATCTTCCGGCGGGTTGCACCGGTTTCGCCAAACTCCTTTACGTGTCTTCCATGCACCTGACGATGGCGTTCGGGCAATACTGTGTTGAGTGAAGCCCCCATCAAATACTGCACATCATGACCAAACAAGGCTGCTGCGGCAGGGTTTACCAGAATGATGGATTGGGTTTCATCGATCGTGATGATGCCATCGATGGCAGTGTCTATCATGCGACTCAAGCGTTCGCGCTCTATACTCAGATCTTCCGCCGAGCGCGCCAGGTTCTGGCTGGTCTCCGCCAGAGTGGCATAGGGAGTATGAATGTTGACAGCAACCATGCCCCGGTAAATGGCGATTGCCGCCAGCAGTTGAAATACATGGCCCACCGCGACAAAGACATCATTGCCATTTACATAAATAGCGAAATATACCTCCGAGATTGCCAGCAGTATCGCAGCCAGGAACAAGGGCGCACGTTCTATTTGCAGGCGTCCTACCAGTTCATTTGTTGGGGATGAGGCAGCGCCTTGCTTGTTAAATCGGTAGGCGGTGAACAAATTGATGGCGATCAGGCCAAGTTCACAGGCCATTTTGAATGAGGTTTGTCCTTCGCCTTCGATATACGTCAGTGGTAACAAGTGTGGAAACATAAATACCATCACTATCCAGCCTACGGTCGCCAGGAGCCCGGCAGTCAGAACAAAGTAAGCTTGTAGCGGACTGACCTCAGAGTCTTGTGGCGCCATTGCCAAGCCCAGCAGGGTAGTTGCAATGAATGAACGTGACAGCAACCAGAACAGAAGGGACTTATGCATATCCTCTGCGTCAGGAAAGCCTGGCATGCCCTGGAAACTGATGGCATGCATGAACCCAAGTATGGCAGTACACAAAAACGCGACCGCCAGTATGACGCTACTTTTTTTTCTGGAGCCGCCAAAAGCATTCCAGCAAACAATAAACACTGACGTGAAAATGATGATGGTGACGGTTTCCAGCACCGTATGTACTGGCAAAGGTGCTGGCATCTGCATGGCAGATAGAGCAGCATGATTCAACCATAAAAGAAGCGACAAGATTGCGAGTAAACCTGCAGTCCAGCGCGCTGTTACCAGTCTGGAATAGTCATGTGCCATGTTTTTTTGATTTGATAATAAAGGAAGTGAGTATTTTAATGGCAGTTCACCATGCTGGCAGCTATAAATGAAAATGACACTCCTGAAGCAGGAGTGTCATTGACGATGACAGGTAAAATCGCTTAATGCGACATGAGCACAGGCACGGTCATACTTTGCAAAATAGTTCTGGTGACACCACCCATGATCATTTCACGGAAGCGTGAATGACCATATCCACCCATGACCAGCATATCGCTATCGAGATCATGTGCCAGCGAGAGCAGGGCATTGCCGATATCCGGTCGAAGTTTTATGCACGCCAACTTCGACTTTGACGCCATGTCTGGCCAGATACAGGGCAATGTCAGCGCCTGGCTGTTCGCCATGACTGTCTGGCACGGACTTGGGGTTGAAAATCGCAACCTGGACCAAGTCGGCACGGCGCAGCAAGGGGATTGCGTCTGTAATGGCGCGCGTTGACTCACGGCTGGCATCCCAGGCGATCAGGGGACGTTTGCCAACAGTCGTGAAGTCACCGACATAAGGGATAATCAATATTGGGCGCCCAGAATTCATGATCAGATACTCTGGGAAGTCTGGCAGTACGGAAGGCGAAGGCTCGTCGCGATTGGTTTGGCCAATTACAACCAGATCACTATATCTGGCTTGCAAACCGATGCCGCCGCCTGCTTCATCATTGGCGATCATGCTCTCGAAAGAGTTGACGCCGATTGCTTGAGCTTGCTGGTTGAAACTGTCTACCGCTTTTTCTGCACGCTCGCGCAAATAACTCAAGTGTATGGTCAGATTGGGGTCATTCGCGCTGATATTGCCATCCTGATAGATGAAACGTGACACACCAGTGACTGCAGTGCCTACCAGATGCGCTTCGTCGCACATAGCGATTTCAGCCGCGACACGCACGCGAAAATTTGAACGCTCAGATTCATCAATATGAACCAGGATGGTTTTGTACGGCATGTTTTGCTCCTTGATTTCAAATCGTGGGAAAAAACAAGTTCAGCGGTGCTTTTGCCGGTATGATTCCGGCAAAAGTCGATACTTACTTGCTAAAGCTTACACTAATTTAAAGCAACGGCAACTTCTTTGCCCCACTGTGGCAATAGGTTCTTACCAACTAAAGCCGACACTTTTTCACTGACTTTGATACGCGCTTTGGCAGGTGGCAGGCGACGCAGGGTTTTCAGTGCAGGCACATCTAGAAGGGCGATCTGGCGTTGCTCGACACTGATCAATCCCATTTCATTAAAGGCAGACAGGGTGCGGCTGACTGTTTCTAGTGTCAGGCCCAGGTAACTGCCGATTTCGTGACGTGTCATGCGCAAATTAAAGGACTTGCCAGAATAGCCGAGCTGGCTAAAGCGTTCCCCGAGTGTAGTCAGGAAGCGAGCCACCTTGGCTTCAGCACTCAGGGCGCTCAGCATGCCTATCATGATTTGTTCGCGCACCAGTTCGCGGCTCATGACGCTGAACATGGCTTGCTCCAGTTCTGCATAAATACGTCCCAGCGCAGAGAAAGTCTTGTAAGGCATGAGTATGATGTCGCAATCAGACAGGGCCACGGCTTCAGAGGCATGTTGTTGGTTATGTATGCCATCAATTCCGAGCAGATCACCTTTCATGGGGAAACTCAATACCTGCTCATTGCCATACTCGTCGATGAGGACAGTTTTCAAAAATCCTGAATTGACGATGTACAGTGTTTCAAAATCCTGGCCTATGGTGTGTACACGCTGACCCGCTTTGTAACGTACATGCTGAAACAACACTTCTTCATCTGCAGAAGCAGCAGGGGTAGGTATGCGCAGAAGTTCGCAAACTTCATGCAGGTTGGACCAGAGATTGCCATGGCAACGCCAGCCAGCCTCATTGGAGATGACTGGAAAACTATTCTTGCTGGCAACTGAAGACAGGCTGCTGGTACTGTTTGTAAAGGTTGCTGTAGTCATGGTAGTCCCCTTGAACGGTTTGCGACATTAGTTAATTTGATGATTTGAATCTGGTTGCTGCCAACGCAGCAGATAATCTTGTAGCGAACCAAAGTCCGTGGACTTATCCAAAAAACCATCTGCGCCTGCCCGCAATGCAAGTACGCGATTGTTTTCTGTTGCGTGATTTGTCAGTATCACTACCTTGATGGCTGGCCTGCTTTGCTTGATATTCCTCAGCAGCTGCAAGCCGTTTCCATCGGCGAGCTGGAGATCCAGTATCAATGCGTCGGCGTCATTGCCAAGCAGGGCTTGGTAGGCGCTCCCCATGTCACTTGCGACTCCCAGGACATGCATGCCAGGCACTTCTTCAACGAACCGCACCAGGCGGTTTTGAATCAGGACTGAATCTTCGACGATGTACAGGTTCATGTTGTGACTTGTTGTGCGTGTTTGCTTAGGCTCTATTATCGTCAGCATCAGCATTGATTTAAATCAGGAGATGCTGATTTGAATTGTCAGATTTGGCGCTGTATCTGTAGGAATATTCCTAGCAGTAATATGGCGGCCGGAGAAGACAACCTGATTTGATGGTGGTCAATCAGGTGCCGTCAGAAGGGATATGTTCGAGGAGGAAGGCGGGTACAGGCTACAGTATTCAGGCTACAGGAGATGGTGTGCCACGGCGTATTGCACCAGGTCAGATAAATTGCTCATATTCATTTTTTGCATGATGCGAGTTTTGTGGGTGCTGACTGTCTTTACGCTCAAATGCAAGAGTTCACCGATTTCAGTGATTGATTTACCCTTGACCAGGTGGGTAAATACTTCAAATTCACGGTCAGACAAGCTGGTATGCGGCTGGCTGTCATCTGCAGGCATGGCGCTCATAGCCAGTTGTTCAGCCACTTCTATGCTGATGTACGGGCGACCCGAGGCAACCTTGCGCAAGGCAGTGACCAGTTGTGTACCTGCGCTTTCCTTGGTCAGATAGCCACGCGCACCAGCGCGTATGGCACGCACGGCATACTGCTCTTCTTCATGCATGGTGAGTATCAGGATTGGCAATTTGGGGAATTCGTCCTTGATCTGGCGTATCAGGTCTACACCGCTACGGCCAGGCATGGACAAATCCATCAGCAAGACATCAAATTCGGTAGTGCGTACTTTTTCCAGGGTATCGAAACCATCGACTGCTTCGGCAACTACTTGTATGTCTTCTATGCCATCAAGTATGCGTTTCAGTCCTTCGCGCATGATGGTATGGTCGTCGGCTATCAAGATGCGGGTCATAGAGGCAATAGGGCTACATTTCATGTTCAGCGGCGCATTCGGCACATACTTGTGCCAAAGCAAGGATTTCCAACATTGTACTGTAGCCAGTGCAGGCGTGTGGTTCTGTATCGCTTAGAACCTGTTTGCGATATTACTGCTCGCATATGATCGGGCTCATGCGCTGCTCTTCGAGCGCTGACGCTCGCTACGAATCGCAAACATGCGCTTAGTGATGTTTGATCCTGTGTACCAGCACTGGGATCAGGCACAAGGACAAGACTTTGGTTGTAACACTGCCCAGTATGAATTGACCCAGGCCGCTTCTGCCATGTGAACCCATGAAGATCAGGTCGCAGGCATATTCCTGGGCTGTATGGACGATTTCCTTGGCGGTGGAGTCATTGAATTGTATGACTTCCTGATAAGCCAGGCCAGCTGCATTCGCTGCTTCCCTGGCAGGTTGCAGGTAGCTTTCTGCCAGTGTTTGCATGGCCGCCTGATACTCTTCTTCGGTGGGGCCATTGGGTGGCAAGATATCGACATAGAGCGGATATTGATAATTGCCAGCAACATATACCGCAACCACTTCTGCCTGTAATTGTTGGGCAAATTCAAGGCCAGCTGTAACGCAGGCATGTGACAGTTCTGAGCCATCGGTCGGTAGCAGTATACGCTTGTACATAGTCTATCCCCTTGAAGGTGTATCCAGCATGCAGGTGGATTGTCACATCTGCCTTGATTTCAAACAAGAAGAATAAGAAAATACGCTCAATGAAGTGGCAAATTTGTTTGTTGCGTATTCTATTTTTTGTCAGGCGTAATTAAAATTCTGTGAACAGAAGTTGGCCTAGCTCTGGTGAGCTGCAGTACTGTAGCTGTATATCTGTGCATTCATGCCAAGCGGAAAATTCGCGCAGGGTCTTGCCCAGGTCAGTAGTCAGCGCCTTTGAAATACGTACGCCGGGTTCCAGATGCAGAGCCTTGATTTCAAACATGCCATCCTTGCGATGGGCTTTGGCATCCATGCGGCCTATCAACGCTCCTCTGCGCAATATTGGCAGAGTGAAATAACCATAGCGTCGTTTTGGGGCCGGTGTATAGCATTCCAGCTTGTAATCGAAATCGAACAATTCTATGGCGCGCTTTCTATCCCATACTACAGGGTCAAAAGGGGAGAGGATACGGGTGGCAGTTGCCTTGAGTTGATGGTCTTGCGCTAGTTGCAGGAGATCCAGACGATCTGGATGAACGTAGAAAAGTTGCTCCTGATTTTCTATCTGCACCGTGATCAGTAAGCCTTCTTTAACCAGTTGTGCAGGCTGGTTTTTTGCATCAAATTTACCCATGCGAAAATAATCTGCCATCCAACTGGCTTTGCAAATGCCTAACGCACGCACTGCCTGTAGTATCTGCGTGCGTTCGCATTCTAGCGGCGTGCGTAAATGTTTTTTATCATTCCATTTTGGATGTACACGCTCACGCAAATCATAGATGCGCTGGAAGTTGTGGCGTTTGGCGACCATCACTTCACCTGTCGTGAACAAGACTTCAAGTGAACGTTTCTCTGGCTTCCAACCCCACCAGCCACCACTTTTGCCATCTGTGCGCTCAAAGTCTGCCGAGCGGCTGGCCCCGTTGTCACGTATGTGCTGCCGTATGGTTTCTACCTGGGCAGCATTTTCTTGTAGCCACTTGTGATTGTATTTCCAACCCAATCCCTTTGGTGAGACCATTTGGTGGCGGTACAGGCCATAATCTTCAATAGGCAGGAAACAGGCTTCATGCGACCAATACTCAAACAAATGACCTTCTTCCAGTAATTCGTTGAGCCAGGCGTGTTCAAAGTGCCCAAGGCGGCTCCACAGCACCAGGTAGGGGCTGCGGGCGACGACATTGATGGTATCGATCTGCAGGGCCGACATAGTGCGTATGCAAGCCAATACATCTTCTTTGTCTGTCTTGCGCGGAGGTGGCTTTAGCAGACCTTGCGCTGCCAGATGCAGGGCGCGAGCGGAACTGAGTGTCAGATGGAAGTCAGTTGCGCTCATAATTTTTTCGCCCAGAGGTAAAAAGAAATCCCGGGGGATTTAATCACCCGGTAGATGAAAGGGTGAATTTAGAAGTGCTTCAAGCCTAATGCAGCCCTGACCTCATCGGTAGTTTGCGCAGCAATTTCACGTGCCTTGCGTGTACCTTCCTTGAGTATTTGCAAAACCTGGCCACGGTCTTTGGCAAATTCTTCGCGACGTTCGCGTATAGGTTTCAACAAATCCTGCAAGACACCTTCCAGACGCGCTTTGACGATGCTGTCACCCAGGCCGCCACGGACGTAATGGTCTTTCATTTCTTGGAGGCCAGCTTTGTCTTCATCAAAAGCATCGAGGTAGATAAAGGCCACATTTCCCTCCAGATGGCCAGGGTCAGCCACGCGCAGGTGCAGTGGGTCAGTGTAGACATTGCGTACCGCTGCCTTGATTTCTGCCGCGGTGAAATTCAGGTTGATGGCATTGCCGAGAGATTTACTCATCTTGGCTTTGCCATCTATACCAGGCAGGCGGCCAATTTCAGGTACCAGGGCTTGGCATTCAACCAGAATATCTTTATTTGCCAGACGGTTGAAACGACGGACAATTTCATTGGTCTGTTCTATCATTGGTATCTGGTCTTCACCGACAGGCACCAGAGTGGCTTTGAAGGCGCTGATATCGGCTGCCTGGCTGACTGGATAAGTGAAAAAACCAGCCGGGATGTCACGCTCGAAATTGCGCAAGACGATTTCTTGCTTGATAGTCGGGTTACGTTCCAGTCGGGCCACAGTGACCAGATTGAGGTAGTAGAAAGTCAATTCAGTCAGCTCGGGGATTTGCGACTGGATAAGGATGGTTGACTTGGCTGGATCTATGCCCACCGCCAGATAATCCAGTGCCACTTCCATGACATTGTCATGCACTTTGGCCGGGTTTTCCATATTGTCAGTCAATGCCTGGGCATCTGCCAGCATGATGTATTGCTCATACTGGTTCTGGAATTTGACGCGGTTGCGCAGGCTGCCTACATAATGGCCGAGGTGCAGGGGGCCAGTAGGGCGGTCGCCCGTCAGTATCAGGTGTTTTTTATCTTCTGTGCCAGGGAGCATGCTAAATCCAATTGGGTAATGCAGTGAAATTGCGGTGAAATTGCCAGTCGCCTTAGAGTGTACGTAAAAAATGCCGCTGAAGCTTGGGCGGCATGACGTATATCAAGGCGTGTTCTCCGGCTATGATGCCGTTTTCAGGCAGGCTATGTCAAGTTTGACCAGATTTCGCACGAGTTTGGGATTGGATTTGGTGTGGATTTAATTTAATTCTGTTAAAACTATCATCTTGTCATCTGAATTACTTATATAGTCATTTCCTGCAATGATAAAATCGCGGTTTGCTTTTGTATCCCGTGTATCACGCTTTTATAGTTGAAGGTAGCCTTATTTTGACCTCCTTAAGTTCTAAAAAATTGATTATTGCCTCACGCGAAAGCCGTTTGGCGATGTGGCAGGCAGAACATGTACGTGACCGCCTGGCCGCGCTGTATCCTGATTGGCAGATAGAGATTTTGGGTATGACTACCCGTGGCGACCAGATACTTGATCGGGCGCTCTCCAAGGTGGGTGGAAAAGGTCTGTTCGTCAAGGAACTCGAAGTCGCCATGGCCGAAGGTCGTGCTGATCTGGCGGTACATTCACTCAAAGACGTACCCATGGATTTGCCTGAGGGTTTTACTCTTGCAGCCATATTGGAGCGTGAAGATCCGCGTGATGCCTTTGTTTCCAACGACTACGCCGGGCTGGACAGTTTGCCTGCTGGCGCAGTCGTAGGGACCAGCAGCTTGCGTCGTCAGGCCCTGATTTCTGCCCGTTACCCGCATCTGGTGATACGGCCTCTACGCGGCAATCTGGATACCCGTTTGCGCAAACTTGATAATGGTGAATATGCTGCCATCATCCTGGCAGCCGCTGGGCTGAAACGCTTGGGTGTACCTGAGCGCATACGCGCCTGCCTGGACCCTGAAGAAAGCCTGCCAGCTGCAGGGCAGGGGCAATGGCAATAGAAATACCTGACAACCGGCCAGAGCTGCAAGCCATGCTGGCGGCCTTGAATCATACCGAGTCAGCCCAGGCTGTGACAGCAGAGCGGACAGTGTCCAAGGCCTTTGGTGGCAGTTGCCAGATACCTCTGGCGGCATTTGCCACAGTGGATCACGGCCAAATGCAGATCAGGGCGATGGTGGCAACACCTGATGGCACGCGCATTGCCAAAGCAGAGGTGACTGGGGCTGCAGACAAGCCGCATGAGCTGGGATTAAAGCTCGCGCAAGCCCTGTCTGCTCAGGATGCCGAAGCGATATTGGCAGTTTGCAAAGCCCAGATTGCAGAGTGACATAGCCCAAGCATGCAAAATAATACGGTCATATTGACACGTCCAATAGCTCAGGCTCAGGATTTTGCCAGGCAAGTTTTGGCAATGGGGCGCGAAGTGGTGCATTTCCCTTTGCTTGAGATTGGGGCACTGGAAGACAATGCTGCTTTACTGGCGCAGTTGGAGCGGTTACGCGACTATGCATTGATTGCCTTTGTCAGTCCAAATGCGATTGATGCGTTTTTTCGTCATCTGACTACTGTGCCGCAAGGCTTGACTTTTGCCGTCATGGGGGAAGGCAGTCGGACAAAATTGGCTGAGTATGGTGTGAATGATCAGACTGCAACTGTTTTGCGCCCGCGCAATTTGCGCAAGACTGATTCTGAAACCCTGCTAGCCGAGCTGGACTTGCTTGCCCTGCAGGGGCGAAAAGTGTTGATCGTGCGCGGTGAGTCAGGGCGTGAACTTTTGGCCGACGCTTTGCGTGAGCAAGGCATAGAGGTAGTGCAAGCGGCAGCCTACCGCAGGGTAAAGCCTGCATTCAATCAGGCCAGTCAACAGCAATTGAAGCATTTGCTGGACACTGAAAATGACTGGATCATTACCAGTTCTGAAGCGTTGCGCAATTTGTGTGACTATGTCACCACATTAGATTTAACTGACGGCGTGGCAAAAATGCAACGGCAACATTTGCTGGTGCCACATAGCCGTATCGAAGAAACCGCAAAGTCTCTGGGGTTTCTATCCATAACCTTAACAGCTTCTGGCGACGAACAACTGCTTGTCGCGTTACAATCTCGTCTATGAGTGAACAGCAATCAAATACCGAAGCCGTCGTAACGGCAAGCCCTGTCGACGCTGTGGCGCGACAGCCAGCCCCTGTTTTGCCTGCCGAGGCATACAAGGAGCCGAAAGAACCCAGCTGGAACCATCCTGCTTATCTGATATCAGGTGTGCTGGCTGTTTTGCTGGCAGCGAACTGGTGGTCTTCGCAAAACCAGATCAGTGGTTTGCGTGATGAGGTCGCCAAGCGTCTTTTGACTGCAGACAGCAATAGCAGCGAAACAAAGCTGTTGGCGCGCAATGTGCAGGAAACTGCCAAGGAAATCCAGTCCAAAGTCATCCTCCTGGAAGGCAAGCAATCTGAATCGCAAAGTCAGCAACTGGCTTTGGAACAGCTCTATCAGGATTTGTCCAAGAATCGTGACGATTGGGCCCTGGCTGAAATTGAGCAGGTATTGGCAACAGCTAGCCAGCAATTGCAATTGGCGGGCAATGTACAGGGTGCCTTGATCGCCTTGCAAAATGCCGACGGTCGATTGGCCAAGTCAGACAAACCACAGTTTATTTCCATACGCCGCGCACTTGCCAAGGACATAGAAAGACTAAAATCTTTACCTGCCCTCGATTTGCCAGGCGTAGCGTTGCGCCTCGATAGCGTGATTGCCCAGATTGACCATATACCATTGTGGTCGGATGAGAAATCCGTTGTGACGGCGACGCCACCAAAAGCGCCGCTGCGCGTCTTGCCCAAGTCTGCTGCTAGTGCTAAGGCAGACAAGAAAGTCGTCGATGACGTAGAAGAGAGTACTTGGAGCATGCGCCTGCAAGATGGCTGGCAGAGTTTTTCCAGCGAGATGTGGGGTGAAGTTAAGCAATTGATACGTGTCAGGAACGTGGAATCGCCCGATGTATTGTTGCTGACTCCTTCGCAATCTTTTTTTGCCCGTGAAAACCTGAAGTTACGCTTGCTAAACGCCAGGCTGGCACTCTTGTCGAGAAATGAAAGTATCTTCAGGGGCGATATGATTGCCGCCCAAGATGCCATCGCCAAATATTTTGATACCCGCGCCAAGCAGACACAGACTGTGCAAGCCTTGTTGCGCCAGGTGCAGGGTAGCAATCTGTCGATAGAAATGCCGACGTTGGGTGAAAGCCTGAATGCGGTACGTAACTATAAAGTGAAGCCATAAGAGTATGCGTATCTTTATCCGGCTTCTGATTCTTTTCGCGCTTGCCGTTGGTCTTGCTGTGGGCGCACGTTATAACCCCGGGAATGTAGTCCTGTTCTTTCCACCCTACAGGATAGACTTGTCACTGAACTTCTTCCTGTTCCTTTTGCTGGTTGTTTTTGTGGTGATTTATCTGGTGATACGTACCATTATCACCACCAGGAAAATGCCACGCAAGGTAGCCTTGTATCGTCAGAACAAGCGTGAGAAAGACAGTAACAAGGCTTTGCGTGAGGCCTTGAAGGCGCTGTTTGAAGGTCGTTTCGGTCATGCCGAAAAAGCGGCCATGCGTGCTACGGAATTGCCGGACAATGCAGCGATTGCGTCCCTGATAGGAGCGCGCGCTGCTCACCATATGAGCCAGTTTGAACGACGCGATTCCTGGTTTGCCGGTCTGGAGCAAGATAATGCTTACAAGGTGGCTCGCCTGGTCAGTATGACTGAATTGCTGGTGGATCAGCATCAGCCTGGCAAGGCGCTGGAAGCAGTGCGTGAGCTGAATGCCAACGGTACCCGCCATATCCAGGTGTTGCGCTGGGCCTTGAAAGCTAATCAGCAAGCGCAAAAATGGCAGGAAGTTTTGAAGCTGGTACGCACCCTGGACAAACACCGCGCTCTGCATCCGGCGTTGTCGCAGCGTTTGCGTGAGCTGGCTTATGAAGACTTGTTGAAAAACCAGGGGCATGATACCGAATCCATACGCCGCGTCTGGTATGAAATTCCTCAGGCAGATCGCAAGTCTGCTTTTGTAGCATCTACTGCAGCTGCTGCCTTCAATTCTCATGGTTTGTTTGATGATGCTCGGGGTATCGTCGAAAAAGCGCTGGTGGAAGAGTGGGATGAACGCCTCATGCGCGCTTACCGTGATGCGGCTGCTTCTGAAGGTTCGGCAGCCTTGTTGTCACAAATTGAACATTGTGAAAAATGGTCAGAGCAACATCCTACCGATCCTGAGTTGGCACTGACCCTTGGTACACTATGTCTGCGCCAAAAATTATGGGGCAAGGCACAAAGACATATGGAGCAAGCCTTATCGGACGCAGTAGATCCGGGCACTGTGCGAGAAGCCAATTTGAAGCTGGCGCAATTGCATGAGGCGCTGGGGCAACCAGAAGAGGCTGCCAGTCGTTATCGCCAATGTGCGATTGCCACCATGTTATGAGGAAATTGATTGTATAAGTGCATGTTAAATTGTATTGATGCCTGTTGCATTGCACAATTTTGCGTTGAAAAACTATATAATCTTTCCCAAACCATTTCTTCTATTGATACTTATACAGAAAGTGCAAGATGAGCTTGAATAAAGTACCAGCAGGTCGTGATCTGCCAAATGATTTCAACGTTATTATCGAAATTCCAATGAATGGGGACCCGATCAAATACGAAGTTGATAAAGAGACCGGCGCTATTTTTGTAGACCGCTTCATGGGCACTGCCATGCATTATCCTTGCAACTATGGTTATGTGCCACAAACCCTGGCCGGTGATGGCGATCCGGTTGATGTACTGGTTATCACGCCTTTCCCGCTGATCCCTGGTGTAGTAGTGCGCTGCCGTCCTATCGGCATCCTGAAAATGACAGATGAAGCCGGTAACGATGCCAAAGTATTGGCCGTACCTGTAGACAAGATTTTGCCTATCTACACACACTGGCAAAAACCGGAAGACTTGAATGAATTGCGCCTGCGTCAAATCCAGCATTTCTTTGAGCATTACAAAGATCTGGAGCAAGGCAAATGGGTCAAGATTGAAGGTTGGGGTGGACCTGATGATGCCAGAGCAGAAATTCTTGCTGGTGTAGAAAATTTCAATAAAGCAGAAGCATAATACTTCTGCTGCTTTAGAAAAGCTGCGATTCAAAAGCTGTGATTCATATCGCAGCTTTTTTTTGGGCCCCCAGTTTTTTAGACTGGAAGCATCACTTAAAACCTGTGCATCAAATAGGCCGCAATTCCCACAACCGCGAATACAATTGCCACCCAACTCAACCAAGAGCTAGGCTGCTTGTCTTCATCATCTCTGTAGCTGTTTGACTCGCCCCCCTGTTTTTGGCGTTTGCGTTTCAATTTCTTGTCGCGCTCAAGGAATTTTTCCAATGCCAAAGACATTTCTGCTGCATTTTCATAGCGTGCAGCCGGATCTTTTTGCATTGCCTTCATGACGATTTTGGATAGGGAATCCGGGATGCTTGGGCGAACTTCAGACGGGTACTTTGCTACTTTACTTACAATCTGTTGCAATAATTTGTCTACATCCTGCGACTGAAATGGCTTTTGTCCTGTCAGCATTTCATACATGACGGTGCCGAGGGAGTACACGTCAGTCAGTGCATTGACCTGCTTGCCGTTCGCCTGTTCTGGCGACATGTAGTTGGGGGTGCCCAGGATATTATTATTAAACAGGGTATGTGCTTGTTCCCTGGTTTCATCCAGCACGCGATTGGGCGCGCGGGCGATACCAAAGTCCACGACTTTAGGATGCTGATTGGGCAGTACAAAAATATTGGCGGGCTTGATATCGCGGTGTATCACACCATTGGCATGCGCGTAGGCCAGGGCATCGGCAATTTTTTGTATGAGAGTGGTAGTCTCAATAATATCGAATTGTTTGCCTTCGGCGAGCAAATGTCGCAAATCCTTGCCTTGCAGAAATTCCATCGCGATAAATGCTGTGCCACCTTCACTCGATGCATCGAAAATGGTGACGATATTCGGGTGGGATAATCTGCCAGCAGCACGTGCTTCGTTGATAAACTGTTGTTCGCGTTGTTTCTTGTCGGCAGCATTATTGCCTGCACTAAATATTTTGATGGCAACATCACGGTCTATAACGGGATCGTGCCCCCGATACACCGCTCCATTTGATCCCATGCCTATACGTTCGCTTAAATAAAAGCGTCCTACGCGTTTGGTCGGCAATGCTGCAGGCGGCGCATTTGGCGTGGATATAAAATTGTTTTGCATTGCGACAGGATGCCCTGATCCAGGTAAAAATTCAAGTGGCGCTTGCTTCAATGTGTTTCAGGATTTTGTAGGGTGTGTGCTCATGTAACTCATTTAAATATAGTGCAATATCCCTGGATTCACGTACCAGAAAATTGGAAACGGCATCAGAAAATTCAGCATGACTCAAATGGTGGGCAGACCAGGTAGTTGTAGGTAAAAAGCCGCGTGCCATTTTGTGTTCGCCTTGTGCGCCACCTTCAAAAATAGCGATTTTTTCTTGAATGCAAAATTCTATGGATTGATAATAAGCTGTCTCGAAGTGCAGACAGGGATGTGTTTCCAGGCAACCCCAGTAGCGTCCATAGACGCGCTGTGTATCATGAATTAACAATGAGGCGGCAATTTTATTGTCGTCATGCAATGCGACAATGAGATGAATATTCTCAGGCATGCTCTTGCCTAAGCGCAAGAAAAAATCCAGATTCAGGTAAGGCGAGGAATTATGCTCTTCATAAGTCTGGTCATAACAGCTTTTAAAAAAACGCCAGTCATCGTCTTGCATCTCTTGTCCGCGCACATGTCTGAACTGTATGCCGGCATCGTGTACTTTTCTGCGTTCGGCACGGATGTTTTTGCGTTTCTTTTTATCCAGGTTATCCAGAAAATCATCGAAGCATTGGTAGCCTTGATTTTTCCAATGGAACTGCACAGATTTGCGTAACAGGTAACCTTCTTCACTGAGCAACCGTGCCTGCTCTTCGGGCAGAAAGAGCAGGTGACTTGAGGAGTAATCGCCCGCTTGCTGGAGTTCTTGCAAAGCAGTGATCAACGCCCTTTGGGCTGGCTCATTGCGCGCCAGCAAGCGGCTTCCTGTCACGGGCGTAAACGGAATGGCAGACAGCAATTTGGGATAGTAATCAAATCCATGGCGCTTGTAAGCTTTGGCCCAGGCCCAGTCGAACACATACTCTCCGTAAGAATGTGTCTTTTCGTAAAGGGGTAGTGCGGCCTCCAATTGTTCGCCATCCCAGATCGTGATAAAGCAGGCTTGCCAGCCGGTTTCTTCAATGGCAGAACCTGATTCTTCCAGTGCACTTAAAAATACATACGACAAAAATGGATTGGCATGTGCCTGGTCAGCCACCAGACTGTCCCAGACCAAGGGCGCGATCTCGCTCAGTGAAGTGACGATGCGCATGCGATAATGTGGGGCTGGAGATTCAGATTTCATTTTCGATTTTATACAGATTTGCCAATATGACAGTAAAAGTTGCCATTGCCCAGATGAATAGTATTGTCGGTGATCTTACCGGCAATGCTGCACAGATAACAGAATATGCCCGTCGTGCTGCAGAGCAGGGCGCAGATATACTCGTCACGCCAGAACTATCTCTGGTAGGTTACCCGCCAGAAGATTTGTTGCTGCGCCAGGCATTTTATCTGGATGCTGCCCATGCTCTGGATAGCTTGAAGAGACAGCTTACGCTATTTCCCGGACTTGCTGTTTTGGTCGGTCATCCCAGTGAAGTGGACGGAAAGAGGTATAATGCTGTTTCTGTCGTGCAAGATGGTGTCGTACTGACAACCTATTTCAAGCGCGACTTGCCTAATGACATGGTGTTTGATGAAAAGCGTTATTTTTCATCTGCTAATCAGGCTTGCGTGTTCACCATCAAGGGCGTGAATTTCGGTATCAATATCTGTGAAGATACCTGGTCGTCTGATGCTCCTCTGCTGGCCAAACAGGCTGGCGCAGAAGTGCTGCTGGTACCCAATGGTTCACCCTACCATATGGGCAAGCAGCATCAACGCTATGATGTCATGCGTGCAAATGTCATTTCTCAAGGATTGTCCTTGGTCTACGCTAACCTCGTTGGCGGCCAGGACGAATTGATTTTTGATGGCAATTCCTTTGTCATGGATGTTCAGGGCCAGATCAGTGCGCAATTGAAACACTGTGAAGCTGATTTGCAGTTGATAGAATTTGATGGAGCACAGCCTTTGCCTACCCGGATCGAGGCGGCATTGACGCTAGAAGCCGAGGTTTATCAGGCGCTGGTCATGGGCGTCAGGGATTACGTTGGCAAGAATGGCTTTCCCAGTGTTTTGCTGGGATTGTCTGGTGGCGTTGATTCTGCCCTGGTACTGGCAATTGCTGTCGATGCCTTGGGTGCAGATAAGGTCAGGGCCATCATGATGCCTTCGCCCTATACAGCCGATATCTCCTGGCTGGATTCGCGTGATATGGTCGCCCGAATAGGTGTGCGCTATGATGAAATTGCCATCAGCGATTGTTTCGATGCATTCCGTTCTACCCTGAGCCAGGAGTTTGCCGGCTTGAAGGAAGACACGACAGAAGAAAATATCCAGGCCAGGATACGCGGCACACTCTTGATGGCCTTGTCGAACAAATATGGTTCCATCGTTTTGACAACAGGTAACAAAAGTGAAATGGCCGTAGGTTACTGTACTTTGTATGGTGACATGGCAGGTGGTTTTGCTGTTATCAAAGACATAGCCAAAACCCTGGTGTACCGCCTGTGCGCCTATCGCAATACCCTGTCAGCCGTAATACCCGAGCGGATACTGACGAGGGCGCCATCAGCTGAATTGCGACCTGATCAAAAAGACCAGGACTCCTTGCCGCCCTATGACATTCTGGATGGCATCATGGCCATGTATATGGAAGAAAACAAGGCCCGAGCAGAAATTGTCGCAGCTGGCTATCAGCCGGAAGATGTTGAGCGTATCACGCGACTCATCAAGATTAACGAATACAAGCGGCGTCAAGCGCCCATAGGTATCAGGATTACACATCGTGCTTTTGGGCGGGACTGGCGTTATCCGATTACTTCGAAGTTCAGAGACTAGTTTAATCCGCATTAATTGTATTAACCGTAATTATAAGGAGAGAGAAATGAAACAGATTACCGCAATCATCAAACCTTTTAAACTCGACGAAGTCCGTGAAGCACTCGCTGATGTTGGCGTGACGGGTCTGACCGTCGTCGAGGTCAAGGGTTTTGGTCGTCAAAAAGGCCACACTGAGCTATATCGTGGCGCAGAATACGTCGTCGATTTTTTACCAAAGATCAAGGTAGAAGTCGTGGTCGACGACAAGATTGCCGACAATGTTGTCGACGCAATTATCAAGGCAGCCCACACCGGCAAGATTGGTGACGGGAAAATTTTTGTACAAAATGTGGAGCAGGTGATACGTATTCGCACTGGCGAGACGGGACCTGATGCGGTTTAAATATGATGAAGTTAAAGCAGTTAGCAGTAAGTGAATTTGTTGGTGTTTCAAAAGCAAGAGCAAAAACAAAAATGGGGGTGGCACTGGTGTTGATGGCGATGGCAAATGTCCAAGCTGAAACTGGTGTCACTGACAAGAAAATTTTACTTGGGCAGTCCGCAGCGTTTACCGGACCTGCTGCAGAGTTGGGCATACAGTTGAATTCTGGTGCCAAGTTATATTTTGATCAGGTCAATGCAACTGGTGGTGTATATGGTCGTAAGATTGAAATTATAAAGAAGGATGATAAGTATGAGGCAGACTTGGCGGCCACGAATACCAAGGCCCTGATTGAAAATGATGGTGTGTTTGCTTTATTTGGCTATGTAGGGACAGCCACCAGTAATGCAGCTTTACCCATTTTCACGCAAGCCAAAGTTCCATTCTTTGCCCCCTATACTGGTGCGCAGTCTTTGCGAGAGCCTTTCAATAAGCAAATTTTCAATATCCGGGCCAGTTATAACGATGAGACTGAATATCTGATCGACCGCCTGGTGAATCTTGGCACTAAAAATATCGCCGTTTTTTATCAAAACGATGCTTATGGCAAGGCTGGTCTGGCTGGCGTAGAACTGGCGATGAAAAAAAGGAATTTGCGCGTCTCTGAAGTGGCAACAGTAGAGCGAAACAGCCTCGATGTGGCCGCAGCCGTAAGCAAGCTTTTGCCCAAGCGCCCGGATGCCATCATCCAGATCAGCACCTATGCCGCGAGTAGTGCGCTGGTCAAAGAAATGCGCAAGGCATCCTACACTGGCATGTTCTACAACGTGTCCTTTGTCGGTAGCCAGGCATTGGCAGATGCACTCGATAAAGACGGGGTAGGTGTGGTAATTTCTCAGGTAGTGCCATTTCCGTGGTCGCCTTCCATACCTGTCGTGGGTGAGTATACAAAAACACTGGAAAAGGCAGGCATTAAAAACCTGAATTTCTCCAGCCTTGAAGGCTACGTTGCGGCCAAGGTGTTTGTTGAAGGATTAAAGCGTGCCGGACCTGGATTGACGAGAGAAAAACTGGTGTCTTCGCTGGAAAGCATCAATCGCAGTAGTTATGATGTCGGCGGTTTTGACGTCAGCTTCTCGCCTTCAAATCATAACGGTTCAAAATATGTGGATATGACCGTTATTTCCAAAGACAAGAAGTTCCGCAATTAAGTTTGTTGCACCTGAATCCGACCGGGCTCAGGTGCATTATCTATGCTCAGGATTTCAGTAGTACGATCAATGCACCAGCGCCACCATCAGCCGCAGTCGCCTGGCTGAATGCCAATACTTCATCTTTCTGTATCAGCCAGTTCCTGACTTTTTGCTTAAGCACAGGTTCCTTGTTGATAGAGCCCAGACCTTTACCATGAATGATACGCACGCAACGTGTGCCATTGCGCATGCATTTACGTAGGAATTCTCCCAGGCTGTCCCTGGCTTCATCCCTACGCAAGCCATGCAGGTCAAGTTGCGCCTGTATGACCCAATGGCCTTTACGCAGCTTCCTTACGACATCCTGGCCTACACCTGATCTGGTGTAGCTCAGGTTCTCATCTGTTTCCAGCAAGGAGTCAGCGTCGAACTCATCCGATAAAGATTCCTGTAGCGCTGCCTGCTCATCGGCGATGTGCTGAAAGGGTAGAGGCTCAAGGCGAGTGGGCGCGGGGTGATGTTTGACCACAGTCTTTAAAACTTCGACCTTGCCTACGCTGGAACGAAAAATATTGGCTTCTTCTTTGGCTTTCTTTTCGCGTTCCAGACGTTCTGCTTCGGCGCGCTGTCGGCTTTCTTCTTGCTGCTTTAATTGCTGACTGAGTGACTTCAGGTCAGCAAGGTTTTTAAAAGACGACATGCTGTACTTCCTTGATGTGAACTTATTCTTCCAGGAAGCGCTGTGCATCCAGGGCTGCCATGCAGCCTGTCCCCGCACTGGTAATCGCCTGGCGATAGATATGATCTTGCACGTCACCAGCGGCAAACACGCCTGGTACATTAGTGGCTGTTGCCATTCCTTCTGTACCTGTGCGGGTCTTGATGTAGCCGTTATACATTTCCAGTTGGCCATCAAAAATGCTGGTATTCGGTTTGTGGCCTATCGCTATAAAGACACCATGCACAGTGATAGGGGTAACTGTTCCATCTGCAGCTTTGACATTGATGCCGGTTACGCCAGATTCGTCACCAACC
>Ga0187843_10000848_pt1 | contig 20049 bp, 3 predicted proteins | sample SpaLakP09_SKY_43_FD_134516 | JGI IMG/M metagenome (GOLD analysis project Ga0187843, IMG submission 134516) | Oligotrophic lake water microbial communities from Sparkling Lake, Wisconsin, USA - SP09_SKY_43 | ecosystem: Environmental > Aquatic > Freshwater > Lake | place: USA: Sparkling Lake...
CAATATAGGCTGGGGTCCAGAAGCAGGCTGCAATACAGGAGATTGTGATACAGGAGATTGTGATCCAGGAACAGCCTGGGGTCCAGAAGCAGGCTGCAATACAGGAGATTGTGATACAGGAGATTGTGATCCAGGAACAGCCTGGGGTCCAGAAGCAGGCTGCAATACAGGAGATTGTGATCCAGGAACAGCCTGGGGTCCAGAAGCAGGCTGCAATACAGGAGATTGTGATCCAGGAACAGCCTGGGGTCCAGAAGCAGGCTGCAATACAGGAGATTGTGATATAGGAGATTGTGATCCAGGAATAGCCTGGGGTCCAGAAGCAGGCTGCAATACAGGAGATTGTGATATAGGAGATTGTGATATAGGAGATTGTGATCCAGAAATAGCCTGGGGTCCAGAAATAGCCTGGGGTCCAGAAATAGCCTGGGGTCCAGAAATAGCCTGGGGTCCAGAAATAGCCTGGGATCCAGAAACAGCCTGGGATCCAGAAACAGCCTGGGATCCAGAAATAGCCTGGGATCCAGAAACAGCCTGGGATCCAGAAGGTTGTAAAGCACCAGATGCAGTCGCCGCGAAGCCTAAGGCGAGAAGAAGCTCCTGCATATCTGAATATGACAGTTGAGTAGAAACGCCAATATTGATTGTAGATATAAGACTCGTAGCCACACTCTGCTGCAATTGAATCGCTGAACTGATCTCCTTCAATCTATTATCAATCTCAGAAAGCCCTATAGTAGTATAAGAATACTTCGCTTCTAGCTCAGAAATAGAATTACGATTTACCTGGATTGTATTTGTAATCGTATCTATTTGTAACGAGTTATTCAAGATCATTGTGCTATTATTCATATGAACAAGCTTAGCATTTCTATATGCGGAGAATAGAGAGGCTATATCAGTCTCTGAAGAAAAATCTACGATCGCCTTTTCAAGAATACTAGAGGCTCTATTAACCTCATCTGCAGATTTTATAATCATAGACATCAGGGTCACGGTTGACTCTTTATAGGTTTTTAATAGACTCTCTTTCAAACCAGTCGTTGTACTTAGGATACTGATCTCACCTTGAATGATATCACCTGAGATTGATATTGGAGCTCTTGATAATAGAATAGTCGATGTAAGTTGGTATTGAGATAGAAGAGTCGACTCAACAGGGTCAAGCCCTTCACATGCCGTTATATATGGAGTTATGGTATCAATAGGTTCTGATCGTTCTGAACGAGATACACGATTCTGGCGAAGAAGATATTCCTTATACCCATACTCTCCCTGCTGTCGAAACTGATTCGCAATAGAAAGATCAACACTCGCCTGTGAGACTCTAACATTATTATAGGCCATCGTGTAATAGGTTGTCTGAAGATCATTCTGTTCTCTTGATATTTCAAGATTCTCAGTTATATCGTCTACAATAGCCTTATCTAAGGCGATTTTTGCAGTACTATATTCGAGCTGTGCTGCAGATAGATTGTGAGTTGAATCTGAATTAAATATCTTGGATCGAACAGTAAAGGCATTACTTGCCGCTGCAAGTCCGGCATTCGCCAACTCTATACCATTCATAGTTGAAATAGAACTCAGAAGGATTGAACTTGTAAGAGCAGCTATAGTTGATAGTCGTTGTACATCCACAAGTATGGTTTGAGCAGAAATATCGCATTCGGAATATATAGCCCTGTACCCTATAGAAGTGCTTGTTAGAGTACTGGCCTCTGATAGAAAGGTCGAGGCCATTGTAGAATATCCTACAGAGGTTGATAGAGTTATCACTCTTTGCGATAAATAAACCCTATTATCTTCTTCATACTTGGCCATTTCTGCTGCCGCTGACTGTAAGGCGGCGGCTTCTGGACCGCGTAAATCGATTGCCGCGATGGCCGCCCTTAGGCCCTCTATGGTGGAAGCTCGATCGAGATCTGGATCACCCACTGCTCCTCCCGTTTGTAGCGTAAGAAGTTTTTCGTTCAATGATGTGAATGTGCTATTTACTATGGCATAATTCAAATCCTTAACGGCAGTCTCAGATCTGAGTCTAAGAGTATTCTCTGCAACGATTGTGCTTTCTATGACCGAACCTAATTCTGAAAGAAAACTTGTGTAACCAAGAATGGTGCTTCGGTTATTTGATATATCAATCATGGCATAGAAGTCAGCAGTAGACACTTGTTGGTATTCTAAAGTCGTAAGATTAGACTCCATAATACTTTTTTCTAGAACGGTTGACGTGTGTATAACAAGTTCTTGAGCAGTAGAGGCGGCTAGATCAGCCCTTTGAAAGGCTAGGCGCTTCGCTTCATAGGCACTATTATCGAGATTTAAAAGGCTTTCTCCGCTTATTGTACTATTGAGAACTCCTAGAGCAGTTGAATAGTTATTTATGTCGGAAGCACTTACGTCAATGAGGGCCTGGTATCCGTTCGCGGTCGAGATTGAACTCGCATAGTTGGCCCTATTCTTAAGAAGAAGTGTAGAATAGTTTGCAAACATAATGGAGTCGGCGTATGCTATCGTGGACAATCCTGCCAAGGTGCTCCCACTTATCTTTGTTTTTTGATCCGAGGCATAGCTATAGGAAGTTAGATAGGATACATTTCTAGCCTCTGTTTGCATGAGTGAGGACAGATTCACAGTGTACGTAAGTAACTGTGAATCTGTCAGTGAATCTTGGTCAGTATCTGATAGTGTGCTAAAGATGTAGCCTGGCGTGCCCTTTGCAACGGAGATTGCTGAAGAAATATCTCTTATATAGGTGTCTAGAGCTGGTTCTGGTAGATTAAGTATGGTTGATATATCTAAGAGTGTAAACGACTCTATAGTCTGCATCTATCTGTGAGATGGTATTTCTTTCATAAGATCTTGCCGTGAAGGCTTGGACCTGGTATAGACACGGCTCCTGCGCCATAGAGCAGCGGGCCTGATCCTGGAGGTGGGGCAAGGGGGGTGTACCCCCCTGTCATTCTTGGAGCGGGGGGGCCAGATGTAGTATTGGGTCCTAGATTGGGTCCTGGCAGATCGACTGGGATCACAGGTGTCCGTAGTAGAGATACTGCTCTTGCTTTATCCGATGCTCTGGCTTGAATATCAGAAGAGGGGTTGCCGACATTCGTTAACTTCTTTCTATCATAGGCTATTGTATCTGCAAGTCCCTTTACCTCAATCACCTTTAAGAATGCATCGGCCTCTGTGAAGATGGTATTTATAAAGTAGATCCAGTAGTTCATATGTTCTTTCGAATAGGTGCCACTCGGTATTTGTATCTTGAAGGCATCAGGGATCCCAGATAGATAGGTGAGGTCATATTTATTTGTATTAGTGTAGGCTGAATATATAGGCTTACCTGCCACACTGGTAGATAGGGTTGCATTGATGTTTGTCTCAGCAGCTGAAGGACTTATTTTATTTGAGATTGCATCAGAGTAACTGTCGATAATAAGTTTGACAGAATAAAAGTTTGGAGGGTTTTTTGCGCTTTCTGTTAGATACTCATTATAAAGCGAAGATAATACCTTCGAAATAGAGGTAGGATGAGGATTCTCATATTGATAGGGTATTGTATATGACCCTCCTGTTTGATCGGACATAGCATCATGTGGTGTATTTGGTGGATCCCATAGTATACTTGGATCATATGGAGTAAATGCTGTAGATTGACTTGTAGGGTCTTGTATAGCTGGAGTTGTAGGGCCTTGTGTAGGTGTACCTGTAGGGCCTTGTGTAGGTGTACCTGTAGGGCTCTGTATACGTGGACCCGTGTATATTGAAGGATAATATGCTTCCACTATAGCTGTTACAACCTCATCAGTATATGATAACATAAATGATTTAAGATCATCAAGGATTTGAAAGAATGCTGTGAGAGAAGTATTCTGTCCCAATAGTTGCTTGGAGTATAAATCAATGGTTGAAAAAATGGACGGATCAGTACTTTTTGAAAAGCTCTCTAAATCCTTTGGAAACATATCGCCAACTATCTTGGTAAGTGTGACCGGTAAATCTGCTTGATCTGCACCCGTATCAGAAGTGTCAAAGAAGACATACACGCGTTTTCCATCAAATATATTTGGTTTTATAAGATCTGCGTGGACTTCTGTCACTATTACAGAAAATATGGCAGGTACAAATCGCACCTTATATTTAAATATGTCATACATAATGCACTTTAAAAATATTGATCGTAGGTCAATCGACTTTTTCTCCCTTACCTCTCTGTTTGTAAAGAGCCATTGCATCTTCTGTTCAAGAGTTGTTTCACCAATAAAGCTCTTTCCAATAGGAAGAGGTAAAATAGAACTTAATGATTTTGTCACATGCTGGGTAGTCTCAGGCTTCGTGGTGATATTCAAAGCGCTTACAGCGGTCCCTATTGTTCTCAGACGGGCAGTTGCATCTGCAGCCGAATCGTCGATGAAAAGTCCAGCAAACACGGTATAATATTGTATGATGTATATTTGATTTTCTACAGAGTCCTGTAGATTTAGTAGGTCTGTCAAGACAGTTTTTATAACATCGCTCGGAATCTTATTATATTGTACAATCTGTGATATACGTTTCCATAGTAGCCCAAATAGACTACAGGTGGCCGCGTTGATATTTGTGCGAATCTCATCTAGAGTATTTAAGAAGTTACATGCTTGCCCGAATAGCCCATTTGTAATACAGGCCTCAAAACTCGTGCCAAGTGAATCACGTAGATCATAGATAGAATAAATCACAGGGACTTCAGTCGTAGAGGCTGTCCTTAGAATCGCATCCATAACCGGCTTATATGACTCCACCCATTTGTAGAATGCCATATAGGGTACAAATATACTATCATAGAGTGCGTAATAGCTTGAATGAGGGAGTACGTTTTCAGGATAAATGCCCCCTGCTACATCATTCATTACAGAGATATCGAGATCAGTATCGGGCGAACGCGTGGGTAGAGGTGAGATGACAGCGATAAGGCGTGGGAGAGGAAGAGCACTGATCCGTGCAAAGATAGTCTCGAGGCAGGAATACATCATATTCAATAGGTTAGTGTATATATCTGCATTCTTTCGTAGAGAGGTTACTGTTGTCATAAGGATATCAGTCGAAGAATTCATATCAACTCTTACAAGGGATTTTAGTATAGATGTTATATAACTTGCATATAGACGAGTAAAGTGTAATTGATTTATAAAGGGCATTATACTCTTACGCCATTCGGATACTCCTATAGATCTCAAGAGTGTTGTTATATAGACGAAAAGTTTGTCAAACTGGCTCTTCTGGTTTAGAACAGATTTACGCAAGGTTGCTGCGGAAGATAAAAGAGTCTGTGTATTATCTACTGTAAAGGATTGCAGATATGTGGTAAGACTAAAGGATTGCGCCGCCATCCCTTGAACAGCCGCTGTAATAGCCTTGGTACGATCCGTTGGCTGTCTGGTATAATAGACTAGCATATCAGAAAATACCGCGTTCTCGATTAAGTTTGGCAACTTCGTAAGATCACCGGAATACGAGGATGTAAACGCCAAATAGGCCTGTTTAAGCTTATTATATATATCCAGGATAACCGATGTTTGTTCTACTGTATATAAGATCGGACTTGTGTTAAGCTTATATCTTTCTACAATCACCCTTGTTGATTCTATTGTATCTGTTATTGTCTTTATGGGAGTTAAGATATTTTGATTGATTATATTGAACTCCCTTGCCAGAGGAGTTATCACGGAAGGTATGACTTCCTTATAATAGGCCGCCATCTGTTTCTGTGTACTGTCTATCAGGGTTAACTTTTCAAAGGCTCCCCTTGTTGCCGATATATATGCAGTATACGATCGCGTAGTGCTGTTCAAATCGCCGAGGCTGAACGTTGAGGCAAAGGCCCTGATAGAGTCCGCGGTGAGGTTTATCTGCGCGCCGTCTATAGTTGTCTTAAATCCCTGTAACTTCGTATATGTTTCGGGACTATAGGTTTGTAGAGCAATATCGAGAACGGTTGGGTTCTTTGCAGTTTCTAGGAGAGAGAGCATGGCTGATTGCCGATCCTGCACCTTCGTTGATAAAAGCGACACGAGTTCAGCCCGAAGAAGATTAATATGATCACCACTGATTGAAAGATAGCCATTGACTGCGAACAGAGAGCTCGTAGCGATCGTCTGAACACGGTATATAGAATGCAAGTATTGATTTATACCAGCCGACGTTGTTGCAGTATTTAGATTTGAGATGTAGACAGGGACAATCTGAGCATTCACGTTTAGATTCGATAGGCGGCTATCAATGGGTGCCAGAGGAATCTTGGTATATGTGACAACCTCTTCAGGAGTGAGATAGGTCTGGGCTTGAATGAGAGAGGCCACTACTCTTGAGAAGTTTGCGTGCAGGCTCTGTATTTGTCCGAGTATCCTTACTATATTTATATTTACATCCGCAGCCTCCTTGACGGCGATTTTATAATAGGCGTAGGTTGACATGATTTCACTGAAGGACACCTTACTTATAAGATCCTGCAGCGCCCCCTCAGCCTTCTGTGCAAAGGCCAGAAGTTGCGCGTAGCTCTCTGTATCGTTTTTTCTAAACAGGGTATCTACAGTCTGTATATCAGAGGATAGTTGTGTATATGTTGCGTTTAGTGTAACAATGCCCTCCTGTATTTGTTGAAATATATTAGGTGTGTTTTTCTGAATCTCAGAAAATACCGAGGAGGCGCCACTCATCATACTTCCGCTTGAATAGGTTGCCTTTAACAATAGGATAATGCGTATGACGGCCTTGAATCTGTAATATAGGGTGTTATTTATATCTTTTTTATCTCTCTTGTCCATTAAGTCTGTGATGTCCGTAAGGGGTGTTGATACGGGCTCATTATTTACAATTTCAGGAGGTGTCCTGGTAATAATATCCTCGTTATTTTTTATTTGATCATTTTGCAGGATAACGCAATACCTCGGTGGAGAGGCATTTATGAGTGCTCCTGAGGGTCCAGAACTCTGAACCATTGTTTGAGATTCATAGTAGGTTGCTCGAACTGACTGACTCTTCATTGCTAGAATCTGATCAGAGTTCGATGATGCTCTAAGTCCTGGTAGAAGGATAGGCTTGTTCACGGAATCGATCAGTATATGACCGGTCACACTACAGAATACATAGGGGCCCGTTGCACTAACCCACCGCATACAGAAGGGTGTTCTATATAAATACTCAGTGCTGACAGTGGGTGAGAAGCTGGTATATCCAGTATAGGTGCCGACGGCAACTGGATACACTGTGGCATTTGGCATGTCTTGATAATACAGGGTGGTTGAAGAGGCATATAAGGGACCTGGCACTGTCTTCATATCACCATTCACATCGAAGGCTATTTCACCCTTTGAACTACAAAGGATTCTTATGGAGGAAGAGGGATTTTCCAGAAAATAAATGGAGGGGACTCGAGATTTTGGAGGCTGCTCTATTTTGAAACTCTTATCGAGTTTCATATCGTTTAGTGACATCTTGCCAAGATTTCTTACAGGAATGGGTAAAAAGCGATTTACATCGTCAGAATCATAGTAAACAGATGAGCCATCTTTCTGCTCAAAGATAACTACGTCGATCGCGCATCCACTGGAATCAGACGTTGGGCTTACAGTATATTCTGTAAATCTGGGAATATAATCGACAAAGACAGTCTTATTCCATTCCGTTACTGTAGCAACAGTGCCTGTTCGTGGAACCCCTCTAAGGATATCTGGCAGATATATATCGGTCATTAGTGTAAATCCATAAAAGCTAGTCGTCTTAGTTAAGCTATAAGAATACTGCGCAACTCCCTTTGGAGGTATCATCGTGCGCGTGGTACTTGCCGCATTTGGAACATGTACAAAAAGAGGATAGCTAGTATTATTCGAGAGAATATAGTAGTCGCCTGTGTCGAGACCTGCGCGAGGTAGTTCTACTCCTTGGAAATAGAATCCCGCATTAATAAGGAGAATCGAGTTTTTATCCGTCGCATCAATGAGGATATGCCCACTTGCATCAATCTGCTGTGGAATCATAATATCCTTAAAGGGGCGAAATAGGAGTTTTGGAAAGAGTTTTACTTTTAAATTCTCGGTGAAGCTCCCCTTCAGGTAATAGCGGAGATTTAGAGCATTATTATATCGTGCTGTGCCAATCAGTTCAAGCTGAGCGTTCACCTGTTGCTGGATGACCGCCAGTTCAGCTTCGCGCTTGATCCTCGATTGTTCAATATACTCTTGCTGCGGTATAAGTCGGCCATTTGAGAAAAGTTGAGGGTATCGCAGGTTAATAACAGATATCTGTGATTGTTGATATGAATTATCACCAGATATAAGATTTATGGACCTATCCCTACTATCGTACATACTAATTACATTCGCAACATTCATGAAGAGATTTTGTTGGGCTATATTAAGATCACTCTGTAAGGCTGCAAGTTTAGCAATATCACCCTTTAATGTAGGATTATTATAATCATAATAGTAGTAGAGTCCATCTGATGATAGAGTCATAAACTCTACGTAAGGGTCGATGGGTGTATAGAGGGCGCCTGCTGCCAAGGTGTTTCCGTTTCCATCCGCTGGATTACCAGAAGAGTCTACAAGAATAAAGGGTATACCAAGAGATTTACTTTGTACAGGGTTGAGTTTCTTTATATATCTTGATTTTACGTATTTCTGTATAACCTCGGAACGCGGGAGAGCATTTATACCCTTTGAAAACTCGAGCTGCGAATAATATCCTGATGTTGTGAGGTCGTCATTCAACTTAACGATTTCACTGAGTGCGTTATTAAAAACATCATAAAAGTTCGCAGGAATCTCTATTTTTAAAGGTTTCATTTGTCTATTTATTTCTTCAATATCAATGTTAATAACACTCTCTATGTTAGTAATAATATTTTCTATCATCTCTTTTATATTTTCTGGAAACTTACGAGACGCTATATTGGGTTTTATTAGGGCACTATATTCTGCAATAGAGTTCCTTGCGTCCACCAGCTTCCTAGATGCTGTTGCAAATGCGTTTGACGATATACCATTGCTAGATATTATGTCCTCCATATCAGAGATTAAGAGTGATGCCAATCTAAATGAGGTCGGATACAAATGGCTTGGATACTTCATTTCAAACTTTGGCTTGAGTGACATAAGAGTTTGCATTGGATCCGTGTTTAGCAGTATATTTAATACTGTGTTTGAAATATCATTCATTATGTTTTCACATCGTGCAAAGGTTGATGATTTAGAGGGGTTTATGGCAGTTGATGGAGACCATAGATTGGGCGCGTAGATGCCAAGGGCACTCAGTTCAGCACTGGCTGTTGCTGCATTTGTATTTGTCACAAGAAAGGCCTTATACTGATTGAGGCTTCCACTCGGCAATTTACCGGATTTTTCAAGATCAGTTATATAGGATTCTATTTGCCTTTTATTATTCTCTACAGATTTTACAGGAGTCATATTAATATCCGTCGATTCACCCACTGGACCTGATACGAGGCTCCCACTTGCTTTCTCAGCGGCTTGGCGCGCAGCGAGTTCTGCGAGTTCTTTAGGATCTTCAATAACGTCCTTATTTAAAATTTCTTTTAAGGCAGAGTTCAGGCTTAGTTCAAAGTTTTTTATAACATTGTATGTGTTTAATATGAAGGCCTTGTACCAATGCCCAACAAGTGTATAATCTGTAATATAGGATAGTTGTCTTGCAGATCGGTCAAGATTTGATGCCCATATGGTTCCTTGTATTGGATAATCTGGGTTATATTCTAAATACGACTCTAAATCTGATTCGGTATCAAAGGTGAATCCGTCGAAGATAAAGGGCAATGATAGAGGTGAAGGCCCTAGAATAAGGTTAGGGGCTAAGGGAGCTACTGAAACCACTGGGGCAAATACTCTTGAGCCAGATGCAGGGCCAGATGCGGGCCCAGAGGCTCTTGAACCAGATGCGGGTCCAGATGCTCCTCCTCCACTCATCACATTCCGCATCGGTAGCGAGCGAGTTTTATTAATAACCTCTATAATTTCAACAAGGCTTCCTTTAAAACGACCTTCATCTATCTTTCCAGGAATAAGTTTTAACATACTCACCACCTTTGGAGTAAGTGACATCACCTTATCGAGAATAGTATCTGATATATATTTTATATCAGATAGATAGTTTGTTAGATAGTATATATAGAGATGTATATTATAAAGAGGGAGAGTCCCTTTTGCAAGTCCAGTTATCAAGGTATTAAAAATCTTAGTATACTTAACAATCATTGCCTGTAATATAGTGAGCTCCGTCATATCTATCGATTTATATGTTTGTACAAAGGTAATATCAACCGCCCTTGGCGAAACATTCATGGGTTGTCCATTTTTGCCATAGGGTGTTCCACTTATGGTTTGTTCATATTCTGGATCCAAGGTTGCTAAATAGTTTCTAAAGGGCTGCCCCTTATATGTGAGGATAGATGGATCAGGTGCGAGATCATAGGTGGAAAACAGTTCAATCAGCTCTCTATCATATTTTGCTGCAATTGTAAGCCCATTCATATTAAAAATAAAGTCTCCAAGAATCGAAGTCGCGCCCTCACTCATAATCTCGTTAAAATCGGAAAGGAGCTGTCCCAGAATATTCGCGCTCAAATCATCGTAGACATATTGACTGTTTTTTACAGCAATATCACGTAGGCTCTGTAGATCACTTCTATTCTTCGATAGGACTGAAGAGATTGATGCTATCCTTGTCGATATACGATTTGCATTCTCTAGAGCAATCTCAGTACGCACGCCATTTTTCAGTACCATTATGGCCGCCTGCTTAGCCTCTTCTGCTTTTTGTTCCAGATCAGCGGCCAGTTTGGCCAGGTTGTCAGGTATAGTCCAAAGAGATTTAAAAAACGTATCCATCTTACCGGTCAATCCATCAAGCTCAGCCTTCTCATCTATTATATAGTTGGAAGATCTGTTTTCGATTGCGCAAATGTCATTCACATGTTTAGCAAAGGAGGGGCTTACTATAGAGACTGTATATTTTAATGCATTATTGTACACGGCAGTCTGCTTATCTTTCTCCATTTGATAATACATATTATAAGCTGCGTCTATACGATCTATAAAGTAAACTCTTGCAGCAGATTCAGTAAGAATCTCTATTGAAGTTGCGAATTCTGAATCGGGTCCCTTATATGGCCTTGTATTTATGACTTTATTATATGAAAATCTAAAATATTCTAATAACTCATTTTCTTTAATAGGTAAGAAAGATATGCTCCTTAGTCTTAATACAGATGCATATGGACTATTTGTAACAAACTCAGGATGATATTTACTAAGAGTATTCATGTATCCACGATAGGAAGAAGCTTCAACTATATTTATATCATTCTTAATAGCTTCTGCAGCCGCCTTTAAATTTATTATTTCAAGATTTGAATCTGGATCCACAGGAGGGATTGTATTAATGCGAGTGGGAGGTATATAAGTGATAGCCGCCTTTGTGAGATATCTAAATAACTGCCTATAACGCTGAATCACATTCATTAGGGTTGTATCTCTGTATATATATGCCTGGTTCATGGTATCATTCACATAGCTGGTAACATATTCACTTGTAATCTTCGTATTTTCAATAAAATATGTTAAGGGATTTCCCGTTTTATTCGCCTTCGTATAAGATGTTGTATTAAGACTTGATAGAATAGGATCTAACAGGTTATACATGGAGTTATATATAGTTTTTCTCATATCTAGCATCATAGAATCATAGTTACTTCTATAGTTATCTGGAAAAAATCGGCTCGTAATCGGCATATATTTCATACAGACCCATTTATAAGATAAATATGATACGATCGTATCTATTTCAGATGCACTCAACACCCTATTAAATACTAGGATCTCATTAATAACGAGATCCATTTCTACGGTAGATCTAAGAACTATTCTTTGTAGTTCTCTATGATAACTTAAGAGCGGCGAGTTTACAAGTACACGACCTTCAGGATTCATATAGTTTCCTTCATAATCATCGAAGGTATCTGATATTGAATAGTTCGAATTTGTTAAATATCCATTGATTGCTATAAAGCTGGTGAACACGGGTGCAGCAGTTTCTACCTTGGATGAGGGTGGGACAGGTATACTATTCTCATCCCCACCATCTGAAATGAGAAAATATGCGAGATCTATACTATAATAGTCTATAGGAGGTGGGGTTGAACGAGTTGGAGATGTTTCAGCATTCTTTAGAAGGTTCATAAAGGTATTAGGGAGAGTCGTTTGATCAGGCAAGTCAGTAGATATTCGTGGGAAGTTTTTTGCCTTTGATACCATTTGACTTGGTTTTATACCATTATCATTGGCTTGTATATATGAACGGAATATAAGCTGAGCCACATAATAGGCGAGTTCGTCCTTGTTTGGTAAGGGTGAATATCTGATTCCTCTAGAAAAGAAGTCATACAAGGGTGTTACTACATTATGTTTCATGTCGCTTATTGTAATTGGATTATTGCGAACGACTTCTGTATATTCATTAAGTTTGAAAAACTTGAATTGATATCTCATTGATGGATCTGCAAAGTTTCTTTCAGCCGTGCGAGCTGCAGATAAGTAATCTATTATCAATTTATTATTGTTAGCTATTGCATCCCTTTTATTTTGTATTAACTTAAGAATATCTTTTAACATTTCCTGTTTTCTTCCACTATTGAAATCTTTTTCCAAGTAATATAATACTCTATATTTAACTTCCATTAGTTTCCACCATGTAGGGGGTGTCTCAAACTCGCTATATGTTTTTTCTGCAAGAGTTGATGCGTTTTGTTTATATTGCCCAGGATTATTCAATCTTGGAGATATTTGCCTATCTAATACCTTTATATTTTTAATCACAGCCTGATTGTGATGTTTTTTCCATTGTCCTAAATCATTCTCTACAACAAACTCATCAAAGGCTGTATAAGAAATATATGCCCTACCCGGATTAGCTGGTTTATATAGCTGTGTCACACGTTCTATTTCAGATCTTCTTATCGATTGATCACTTCCACTGTATGTCAAAAAAGGTTCTGGATTCCACTTATTTGATCTAACAATCTTCGAGTCCTCATTTAAATATTGTTGAATATATGATTTATATTTATCGCTATTAAATCGCGTAAGATCTCTTTGTAATATATTGAAACGTGTTACAAAATCATAGCGACCTGCACTAAGAGCTTTAGAAACAGATTTTAACCAGGCTGGTCTATAGCGAAGTGGTCTATGAACAAGACCGTTTGTTAAACTGAAATCTGGAAGATTTACTTCGTATCCATTGGCCCCCCTTATACTAGACTTATCAGGCGTTGTAAACATTACCTCCGTGAGTTCATCTGCCCATGGTGACATGCTTGTAGCAACACTGTATTCTTCTGGTATCATTGAATTGAAGATATTTGAATTGAGATCATTTATACTAGGAAAGGTTTGAGAATCTGGATACCAGTATTCTAGGGTATCTTCTGTATTTAGATCACCCTCCCTATAACGAAATTTAATACTCTCATACGCGGGTATTCCAGGCTGATTAAATGGAGCGTAGGGGGGCGGTGGTCTAACTGGTTCTGACATTTTTGCTATGTCATATATATATAGAGGGCTTATTACTAGAAAATCAGATACTCTGTAATAAATTAAATCCAAATTTAAAGGGGTTGTATATCTTAAAGGATCATCTCTTGCTTTACCTTTATTAATTGTTTCTTCTTTAGTTTTTTCTGCATGTATAATACCTTCTATATCATATAGTATACTTTTAGCAGTATTAGGATTAGATGATAGTATATAGTTTGAAGATATATCAGTAATTTGTATACCCGATATATGATTCTCTCCAAGAATATTTGTAGTTACCGATGGCATTTGTAGAGATGACCTTGCAGTAGAGCGAATATTATTAGCGGCTGTTTCTGCGGCTGTAGCCGCTGCTATAAATGGTGCGCTATTATATATTTTATTCTGTGATAATAATAAACGAACCCTTGCAACCTTTACATTATAGGAACCAGATGCTATCATGTCTTTCATATCAGATTTTGCATTTACAGCATCAATCTTTGCCGATTCTGCATTCATTAAAAGTGAACAGATAGTTCTTATATAAGGAAACTCTTCTCTCAATGTATTTGATAATACCTTATCTATAATAGGTGTTAGATATGACATATATTCATTATAATAAGCTAATCTAGTATACAATACCTTTTTAATGCCTGTACTAATATTTGTAGATAAACTATTTATAAACGTTTGTTTGCTTATTTTATATGCTTCATTATATAGCCTTGATATATTTTCATTTGCATATATACTATCTATTATATTAAATGAGTCAAGGTATTCTTTTATTGATGTTAACTGGCGTTTAAGTGCTCCTTCTCCGTTGATGAAGTTATCTACATTTATTAAATTGCTGTAATTCACTGTAGCATCTGCAGTTAAAATAGGAATACTTCGTTGAACTTCTATATTGTTTGTTCTACCCCCAAAATCTACGGATATTTCATTATCTGTAACAGTGGTTACCCTTCCCTCTACATCAATATTAATAACACCTACCTTCTCTTTAATATTGACTAAAATTCCATTAACACTATACATATTACCTATCTTCTCTCTAACAGTGGCTACCCTTCCCTCTCTAGTAACATAGATTTGTCTTACCTCTTTTTGAACAGTTATTTTATTACCGAGTGTTATAGTTATAGCTTGTAAGCCCATTTCCTGTAACCGCGCATTTAGACTTATTAAATTTGTACTAAGATCTGTAAATACACTTTGCAGAATACCCCTATTTAAACTGTTTGTTTCAATCATCTTACCATCAATGCTATAGACTGTTGTATTTGGTATATGTGCAGTATTTTCTCCTGGAGGGCTCCAATTCTCAGTTCGACTTGTTGTATAAACATATGTCAATGTTTTTATTCTATCAATCGATCTTTTATAAAGATTATATAAATCAGTTAAATTATTGAGAGCTATAGATCTTCTATCGGGTCTAAATCCAAGAGAATTTGCATTAAAATAATCTATTTTTCTTTTAACAGTGTAATATAGGTTTCTTTGAAAAGATAGTTTACCTGCATCTGATTCTATACTTGGTATTATAGAGTCTATTTCAGCATTATTTACAGTCATGCCTGTATATTGGGGAAATCTATTGATAAAATCCTTAATAAAACTGAATAGGTTTGTTGCAGCCCCTTTTATCTGTTCATATTCACTAATGAATGAATCCGTATAAGAACTTGGTAAGTTATTTAAAAATAATGCCTGGCTCAAATCTTCTCTGGCAAGATGTGATGTACCTGGTGTTATTATATTAAGAAAGGCATCTGATGCAGCCTTATATGGCGTTTTAAGACTATCTGGTTTCCAGAAACGTTTTGTCACATCACCCTTGTGACGAACAAAGGCAGTTCCCATCGAGGGTGGAATGAAGGGTTGTGATTCGGTGTTTGTTATTATTTTTATAGCAGTATCAAGCATAGTATAACTCTCTTCTAAACTCGGATCGACTTCATCTCTTTTACCAGAAGCTGCAGATAATGCCTCAGAAAATTTTGAAAGAAGAGTGCTGGTTTCAGAAGCTGTTGCTCCAGAACTGGTCGCTCCAGAATCTCTTGGTCCAGAAGTTATGGCTCCAGAAGCTCTTGCTCCAGAAGTTATAGCTCCAGAAGCTCTTGCTCCAGAAGTCGTCACTGTAGAACTTGACAATATTTTATTTGCAAAGTATGTAACTGCATTAGATAAATCAAATACAAATGCTTGATTTTTTAATTCTTCTCTATGAGCCTCATTTTCAGCACGCTGTCTACTAAATAGTGGATTATTAATTACAGATGAAATCCATTCATAATCCTTTATGGTTGTATCAAATGATCTCTTTCTTAACATACTATCAAAATCTATCGCAGGTCGTTTTATATCTTTTATTCTCATATATAATGACAATAGGTTGATATTTTTACCTATAAGTATTTTTAACGCATCTATATCCTTCAATATTGATGTATATTTATTATATTCTGCCTGAAGTATTTCAACGCGTGTCAGATCTATATAGGGTATTAGTTCTCCAAAAAGACCCTTACCTTCATAAAACTTTCTATCATTTCCAGAGTTTACTCCATATATACCAGGATTATCATTTATTAGTTTATACCACGATGGGTAAATGGGGCGTATATTATATGTTCCGATTTCAAAGGTTCTAAAATCAAATCCATCAAATGAATAGTTCTTTGTATAGAATTGGTTAATATTATTATTCTTCACAAGCACATATTCATCATAGCTTGTTTTAAGTTGAGCTGCTATTCCTAGACAGTTCTTATATACAATGGCAGCCTCTGCTTGTAAATCAATAAGGGCATCTGAATATAAATAAGCGTTCATCCTACTAATCAAGTTTGTAACCCATGCCTGTGAAACATCAGTATATATGCATATATCTGCTAGATTTAGTTTAGGAAAATCTGTATTTGTGACAAAAGGTCTTCTAGTGAAATCATTAATTCCATATACAGAATATGGTGATCTTTTAAGCTCAGATAATATATTTGTAAGGTGCGTTGCCATCACCCCCTTTTGTCTATATTTTAACATATCTGAAGAATATGTATCCATATCGATATCATATTTAGCCTTTGTATAATCTAAATAGGCATTGCGGCCAATATTAATTATTCTATTTTGAGCAATATATTGCTCTAAATACGCAGTAAAACCAGTCGAAGAGCTAATATTAGGTTTAATATAACCATGATTCTTATGACGAGTTGAGAAATCTGTAAGATATCTTTGATATGTATCCTTATATCCCTCTAAGTTTCTTTCATGCTCAGCAATCTGTTGCGCATATTTTGTGTTAAATTCAATTGCCTCCATTCGTTTTGTAGTAGCATTATATTCGAATACAACTGTAAATGTGTCATAAAAAAACTTAGTATATTCTTCTATATCTGCTTTTGCATTTAGTATTGCTTGATACTGGTTGCTCAAATCCCTTCTTAGTTCCACATATTGAGAGCTCAAATCTTCAATAGATTTATAGGTTACTTTGTTATTATAGCTTAAATCACTTAGAGATCTATTTGCTGCAGTTATGTCCGCTTTTAAAAAACCACTCATATCCATATTATGAAGATATCCATATTTAGAGGCATTGATTGATTGTGAAATCTTATATAATACGATTGAATCTGATTCAACTACGTTTGTAATAAGGGGTGCATTAAACATCCACCCTGTTCCTGTAAGAGGTTTGATCGGATTTTGCGGAATCCAGATAATATTATTCGAGACATCTAATGTACCTGGTAGACTCGTAGTATATAAGGGATATCCGTTCAAATCGATTAGTTTATTAAACTTCTTAAAACCCTGGGTTTTTACAGAGTCAGCCGCAACAATAGTTGCCCGATCAATGAACGATTCATAACTTTCAGTAACTGGTGCAGGGGCGGATGGACCTCCGCCTGCTTGGCTTGAAGAAAAACTAACAGGTGGAGTTCTTAAACTATAGATATTTCCCTTTGGTAGGGTAAGAGACCCTGATGACTTGTTATAATGAAGAATATTACGCGTTTTCATATATATAAACATTGGTAGAGTCGTGGGGGATTTTCCAGATAGTTTTGACACTAATGAATCAATATTATCCAGTTCTGCTGAATCATTTGGCCGCGTAGATCGAATATCGCTCAGATCTATCCAGAGAATGCAGTTTTCAACTGCATCTACATTGTATGGATATCCCAGGCTATTTCCTAAGGTTGGATTGTAGGGGAGCAACATAGACTTATAGAGTTGTACCTGTCCGCCAGGAGAATCTTGATCTGTAAGGCCATACTTATACTTCTTTGGTGCTGGTCCGCTTACAGTAGGGCTAATAGGCCCACTAACAGGTCCACTCAAAGATACAGTTTTAGGTGCAGTCAATGCATTCCTGTCACTCACACTAATAGACGTAAATCCAGAATCATCTTCTTCCTCTTCAATAGACTCGTTCACAGGCCCACTCGCGGGCCCGCTCGCAGGCACGCTCATACTCTATTGATATTCTAGGAGTTTATATAGGGAACGATGATACGCATAAATCCTCGTACCCTAAAAGGGTAGCGAGATTTATGATAAGGATACTTTATCAACGGCGCTTAGTACTCTTTCTCTTCTTAGGATATCTACGAGAACCACCCGTCTTCAAGCAAGCCGATGATAGAGAGGGTGTGCTACGAGCTTCGTAGGGTATAGATAGAAGAGCGGGTGCTCCGGTGGATCCTGCCCAGGTGCTTGCAGACTGTGTATAGCCCGCCGTAGGCACGTAGAGAGCAGCGGTGTCAGCAGGATTCGCACCTCCAAGCTGGGGAAGATTTGGCTGTACAGGGGCCGTAGATGGGTTCAAGGGGTTCGAATATTGGGGTTCGCAGGGGATGGCCACGACAGGTGGGATACCTCCCTGGAAGGGAGTCGCCGGGGCGACCTGTGAAGTCAGGTCAAATCCATAACGCCCACCACTCTGAAAGGGAATACCTGTAGGGGTGGCAGAGGTTAGTCCGAAGCGGTTGACAGCCATGCACGAGGATATAGGCTGGTTCACAGCCGCGTTACCGAGACCAGGCATGATCGAGGCACCTGTGAAGGCGTAGCTCTGGCCCTGGCCGCCACCCCGATGAGAACGCTTTGTAGATCGCTTTTTCGAGTATCTCTTATTCCGTCTAGTTTTACGCGGAGCCATCCTTCTATTAGCTCCCCAGGATTTCTACAATCTCATATCCACCAAACTCGGGGATCCAGCGGGCCTTGACCCAGGTCTCACCCGCCTCGCGGAGTTTCAGGCTGAGTGAAAACTGTTGAACAGAGGCGCGGCTTATAGGTAGTCCGTCTCGGCCGTAGAGATCATAGATGTCGGGCATCTTATCAACCGGAACTGCGCGGGCCTCGCGAACCTGATTCTGCTCAGGGCGCGGCACAGGGCGAGGCGCAGGGCGCGGGGCCGCTTGGGGGATCGGACGCGTCTCATGCAGTTGCGTTGAGCGCAAATGCTTCTCCGCAGCTGGACCAGTCGCCGCCTTCTGTTGGACCTCCAAATATAGAATCATACGCCTGCGCCCAGCCTGTTCTGGGACGAACTCTACGCTGTGAAGCTGAGACCAGTCCTGCTTCGCAGCAAAGTCGTCCAGTGACATGGGCTGGGCCACAGATGTAAAGATGCCTCCTAGAAGACGGGCATCCGGAATCCAATGCTTCTCTACAAACTCCTTCAGCATCGGTCGACGCTCCGAATACGGCTTATCCGTTACACAGACTCCACCCCACTTCCACACATCCTCTAGACGCAGGCTATGAAGAACATCGTCGAGGGTCGCGATCAGAACCGTGTTATTCATGGCGGCCGATACACGTAGGCGAAGAGTACTGGCCATCACATAGGGGCCATTCTTACCACGACGATTCTGTAGGAAGACTGCCGGCTGGCCAGGGAGAAAGACCAGGAATCCAGGATCCGCCTTGCCCTCATTTCCAAGAATATAGAAGGTGCCCTTCTTTAAAGGCATCTCTACCCGATCAGGATCGAGTCTCTGACGAAGAACAAGATCATGGGAGCAAGACTCCACTAATGCGCTAGCGCATTGCTGGAGTTTTGCTGGGGCAGGCTTACGGCGGACTGCATGGGTCTCGCGGTGGCTGTTTCGAAGGCTTCCTTCGGAAAGTCCCTGCTCCATGTCTATATGTATATTGGGACTAGACCTTAAGCCGAAGCAAAGTCATCACCAGGCTGCAGATCATTCGCAAAGACTGATCCCATAAAGGATCCGCCATTCTGGGCATACTCAGGAGAGAAGTTCGAAGCAGACACTGCGCTCGCAGCACCGGATTCTACACCCTTATTTGTTGCTCTATTATCGACACCGGGTCCAAAGGACATCTCAGGATACGTCAGCGTATCCTTAATGGGGGCCTGCATGTTATCCGACTCATAGGGATCTACAGGACTCGCCTCCGGGGATATTTGAGAGGGCATTGGAGG
>Ga0187843_10000849_pt1 | contig 20043 bp, 5 predicted proteins | sample SpaLakP09_SKY_43_FD_134516 | JGI IMG/M metagenome (GOLD analysis project Ga0187843, IMG submission 134516) | Oligotrophic lake water microbial communities from Sparkling Lake, Wisconsin, USA - SP09_SKY_43 | ecosystem: Environmental > Aquatic > Freshwater > Lake | place: USA: Sparkling Lake...
ATACAAACCAATAGAATAAGGCATTCTTAGATTTATCTTCAGAGGATGGTAAGAATGTATCTTTAATGTAGTTAAAATTTAAAATAAATGGGATAAATCCTAGTGCACTCGCCATATAGGCACTTAGATACCCAAACTCACCAATAAGACCACATAGCAACATCGCAGCGTTTAAGAGAACTATTTTTACTATTGAACCGGCATTATTATATACAAACTCACTTAATCTAGTTGATGTACCTTCCTTATAACTTAAAAATCCGGACAATGTAATCAACATTAGGGGTGTAGTAATTCCCCAGTCTAAATAACGAAATGGTGTAATATTCTTTGATACCTGGTGAAAGTAATAAAACAGCCAAACATAAAAGATTAATTCGACGATCTGAACAACAAGTTCAACCTTTAATAAATCCTTTAAAAATTCGTCTTTTTTATCTATTTCTATATTAATTGCCAAATAATCAATGATTCCAACAAGAAGTTGAACCACTAATGAAAATACACCACTTGTGTAAATCATCCCCCTATCTTATCGATAGAAAAAACTCGTGAAATTTTAAGACTTATAAAAATCTTTACTCACATTAATGTCAGGTGAAATTGGCTTCGTCTTTGAAGCTCTCATAGGAAAAACTCTGGAGGCTCTTATAGAACCGGCTGCAGTAGATGGTTACACTATAAAAATACTTGACGAACAGAGAATTCGCGATGCATTTGGAGAACAGTCTCTTAATGGAGTGGATCATATGGTCGATATTGAGGACGCAAGTGGCTCTAGAAGCATTTTTCTTTTACAGGAAAAGTGGAAAATTATAACGAACCAGCGTGAGGTCTCTCAATTTCTCGATTGCTGTTCGAGAATTCTTTCAAGAATTCGCCCAGACCGGCGTGGTACGGTGTATCGTCTATGGGTTACCCGATCACAGCCCTCTGCAAATGGGGAAAAATCTCTGAGTGAGGGGGGAGCGTATGTCATTCAGAGCATGACCTCTCAGTCAATTCTAGCACAGATTACAGGGCAATTCATATGTGAATTGCTCGATAAGCGTAAGTGGTGTAGTCCAATGATTGCTGGTATGCCGAGTCTTCTAACAGTGGCTCCAGCAGATCCAGTTGTTTTAGATGAATCAAAGACAGCCGCCGCCCCTGTTTTTTCCTATAAGACACAGGTTACAGTGCAAAAAAGTGACTATTTCTTGACATAAGAGTATGTCCTATAAACAGTCAAGCAGGTTGTAAAAGCAGTTGATGCATGTAAACTCATATGCCAAGGTGTCGCCTTATCTAAGTCAGGATTCCATACTAGAGTTTTATTTAAATAACCATAATAATAAATAAATATTACGTATGATAGCCATATTGAATAATAGGGCATGGACGCCCATTTACCATCTAGAATTACGCGCAAAGTAACAACATGTGCTATCTGCGATAATGAATAATCAATGTAGACTAGATAGGGTGATTTCGTAGCATGGTATAATGATGATACGGCCGTAACAAGAAGGTATAAGTCTGATAGCGCATAATTATCAGTGTTATAGCATATTTGAGCTGGGGCTAAGAAGGTAAGAGATGATAAAACGAGCCAATAATTTGGCTTCATTATATTAAATATTGTAAAAACCCTCTAAGTACTTAGCATTAACGACCACCCATGTATGCTTCCATCGCCTTATCGAAGGCCTCCATCTGTGTCATTGCACCTTGTGCCGATGCCTTAACTTTTGGTTTCGGTATGACTCCACCCTTTGTTTTAAGAGCCTTTGCAAGTTCTGCCTGCCGTTTTGGTGAATCATATTTTAGTACCTCTTGGAAAAATTTCGGGACCATGCGAACTGCCCCTGCCAAATAGAGTGGATCCTTTATGAGAGGTATTGCTGCGGGAACTTTCCATTTTGGAACCTCTACTAAAATTTGCGTAAGAATGGCAAAAATGTGCCTTTTACCATTTAAACCCTTTGGCGGATTTTTAAAGAGATCGATAAGTGTCTGAAATTCCTCGTGCATTCGCACAAGATTTTTCGTAGCAAGTTCTTTATAGATTTCAGAGTAGAGTTCAAGGATAAAAAAAGAAACATCTCGTCTGGCCTTTGTGGAGAGTCCAGCTGGCCCGCGCTCGACTGTACTTAATGAGGCACCTTTTTGCAACTTATGAACGATACCCTCTTCCTCTAGGAGCCACTTTATCCAGAATAGAGCCCTATCAACAGAGCCGTCAGTAATCGCTTTACATAGATGGGCGCCGGCTGTACGAAGAATCCCCATATCACCCTCTGGTTTCCAGACGAGACGTAGAGCAGCAGATTCAGTGACGGGATCAGTTTTAATTGCACGAATCCAGCCTTCATCATGAGTTTCTGAGCCGACCTTCGGCCAAGGAACTAATGTTCGTGTCGGAGCATCACGTGTGACTAGGACAATCTCTCCAACACGAACTTGAAACTCTTCTCTGAGATAGGCAGTTTCATCTGGAAGAACTTTTAATATCTCTAGAATATCATGTGTTCGCTGTTTCAAGTAGACGAAAATGCGAGGTGAAGCGATACCAACATGTGTCAGAGCGTATTCCCAAATAGTTCTAGAAAATGAATTGAATCCTCCACTACAGACTAGATCTGCCGTGAAGTGGAGAACACGACCTGATGAAAGTGCGCCGGTTTCACCAAGAGTTTTTGTAAGTGAATGTATAACCTCCGCTGGAGTATAGCCACACCGTGTGCGAACAGGTTCTTCCACAGGTGGGGTAAATGAATATGGGACTGTTGGCATCATTTACAATAGGAGCTTCTTTTTTAGCGATTTGTTTTTCCGCTTGGTGCGCTTTTTTCTGGATTTACGTTTACCACCAAGAAGATTCATAATTACGGGTAGGTATTGCATAGCTCTATTTGCCATACTCAATTGTGAGTCTGATAACTTTCCATATCGTATATTATAAAGATTTGCTCCACCTGATAAATATATAACACCATATAAACTAGAATCTGAACCTGTAATTATAGGGTTCACCCCCATCCCCAGTGAGAATGTCCTTGCACTATCATACATTCTCATAGATCCATTAAGTGTACTACCAATAGTAGTATTTTTAAATGTTAGTAATATTTTGTTATTTACAATATTAACTGTATAAAATGCTGTTGCAACCTCACGCCTCCATATACCATCGATTAGAGAATATACCTTAGCAGTTGTAGTTACACCCGATATTGTAAAATAAAGACCGTATTTTAATGTCTGTATATTTTGACGTATTGTAGAACCTACTGTGTAAGAATTTTGAATAGGAGTATTTGCTGTTGGAGAAAACATAAAATCTTCTTGTATTGGTATAGCTGAATTTGCAAATCCAATAAAAAAAGAAAATATATCAGTACTTGTTAGATTTGTGTATTTAAGAGTTACTGACAAAAATAAAACACTATCTAATGATGTAAAATCTAGACTATTTACTGTAATTGCATTTGATTTAATTAATGAATTCTCTCCTACTGCAGATCCTCCAAGAGTATTATATAATATAGATTCTAAATTATATTTTATATATGTAGTTCTATTTGTTATAAGATCAGGTGATGTTGTTGTATCTACACCTGCTCCATTTGAACCAGGACCTCCTATCTCACCTTTTGGACCGGTAGGACCTGTCATAAATCCTCTAGCACCTGTGGCACCTGTAGCACCTGTAGCACCTGTAGCACCTGTAGGGCCTGTACGACCTGTAGGGCCTGTATTACCTGTTGCACCTGTGTCACCTGTAGGACCTGTGGGACCTGTACGACCTGTTGCACCTGTGGGACCTGTAGCACCAGTAGCACCAGTAGAACCTGTAGGACCTGTAGGGCCTAATACAGTACTTGTTGGACCCGTCTGTCCTGTTTGACCTGTTGAACCTGTTCTACCAGTTGGACCTGTCACAAATCCTGTAGGACCTGTGTCACCTGTAGGGCCTGTACGACCTGTAGGACCTGTTGAACCTGTACGACCTGTATGACCTGTGTCACCTGTAGGACCTGTACGACCTGTTGGACCTGTTGCACTTGTGGGACCTGTAGAGCCTGTTGGACCTGTGCCAATTGCACCTGTAGGGCCTGTACGACCAGTAGGACCTGTACGACCAGTAGCGCCTGTATCACCTGTCGATCCAGTTGGCCCAGTTCTGCCAGTAGGACCTGTATGGCCTGTTGGTCCCATGAAACCGGATTGTAAATTAATATCTAGTGGGGCTGGAAGTGCACTGAAAGAATTTACATAAACATATCGTGGATATTCGCTAATATCAAAGGGATATGGTGCAGTAATTGGACTTGAATTAATATATAATCTTATGCTGTAACCATCGTACGTTATTGTACAAACTACTCTAAAACGAGTATTAGTATTAAGTATATAGTTAGTACCTGAAAATTTTGGCACTTCTGATATTCTTGCAGTTGCGTAGGGAGGAGAAGGTGAAGGTAAACATGATTTAAAATTAATAGTATCATTTACAATTTTACCAGAAAGTTTAAATCCAAATAATGGATCTGATGTTGCTGTGTCTGAGTCTATTAAGCCAATTGATACATCAGTACTAGTATCATTGTTTATAAGATTAATAATAAAATCAAGAGAAAATGTATTTCTAAGTGGAGCAACTGAATACGCTTGACCCATTGATCTTGCACCAATTGATGATGACGTTGGTAAAGTAAGGAGTGGAGAACTGGATATTAATACTAAAGGACCTATTGCAGGTACACCTGTAGCACCTGTGGCACCTGTACCACCAGTAGAACCTGTCGCACCTGTAGCACCTGTTGCCCCTGTAGAACCTGTAGCACCTGTGGGACCTGTACGACCTGTAGGACCTGTCACGAATCCAGTAGGACCTGTTTCACCTGTTGAGCCTGTTGCGCCTGTAGAGCCAGTAGGACCTGTCACAAATCCAGTAGGACCTGTAGAGCCAGTAGGACCTGTACGACCAGTAGGACCTGTACGACCAGTAGGACCTGTAGGACCTGTGTCACCTGTAGGACCTGTAGGACCTGTAGAACCTGTAGGACCCGTAGCAGCTGTAGGTCCAGTTGATCCAGTTGGCCCAAATCTACCAGTAGGTCCAGACCAGCCTGTTGTACCAGTTTGATTTGTAATAGCATAGAAAAGTACATTGTTTAATCTGATATTCCTACCATCATTTATAAACATTAATAAACTTTGATTTTCAAAATTATTTTTTGCAGTATATTCTAAGATATTATTTTTATAAAATGAAATATTTCTACCATCATTCATAATTTGAAAATTATCATTTACTACACAATCTTTATTTGCAGTACTTTCTAGTACATTAGGAATAAATATTGTAAAATGATTATTAGTAAAGCGATTATTACTAATATTAAAATAATAGGCACTATTTACACCAGCTGAACCAGGAAGCTGTAAGCCAATACGGACAAAACTTGTTGAAGAAATACTTCCAATACTAAATGATAAAACACAAGAAACATATGATTCATTTGTTATTGCTTTGGGTATAGGAATATTAGTTGTAATTAAAATCGAATTTGCAGATAAAATACTAATATTTTCAGTATTTTGAAGATTCCATGAATACGTACTTACACCATACATTCCAGTAGGGCCTGTTTCTCCTGTAGGGCCTGTGCCACCTGTAGTACCTGTACGACCTGTAGGACCTGTATCACCTGTAGGACCTGTACGACCTGTAGGGCCTGAACGACCTGTATGACCTGTGGGACCTGTAGGACCTGTAGAGCCTGTAGGGCCTGAACGACCTGTAGCACCTGTAGCACCTGTAGGACCTGTGTCACCTGTAGGACCTGTAGCACCTGTAGGACCTGTAGCACCTGTATTACTAGCACTTCCATCACGACCTGTATGACCTGTTGGCCCCATGAAACTTGATTGTAAATTAATATATAGTGGAGCGGGAAGTGCAAAACAATTTACATAAACATATCGAGGATATACATTAATATCAAAAGGATATGGTGCAATAATTGGAGTTGAATTAATATATAACCTTATGCTGTTACCATCATATGTTATTGTAAAAACTACTCGTAAAGGAGTATCAGTATTAGTTAAATAGTTAGCACCTGTAAATGTTGGTAAAATTGCTAGTATTGGAGTTTGGTAGGGAGGAGAAGGTGAAGGTACACATGACATAAATGTAATAGTATTATTACTAATTTTACCAGAAAGTCTAAATCCAAACAACGGATCTGATGCTACTGTATCTGAGTGTATTAAGCCAACTGATATATTAGTATCGCTAGTATTATCTACAAGATTAACAATAAAATCAAGAGAAAATGTATTTCTAAGTGGAGCAACTGAATACGCTTGACCCATTGATCTTGCAGCAATTGAGGATGATGTTGGTAAACTAAGGAGTGGGGAACTCGATGTTAATACCATAGGGCCTATTGCAGGTGCACCTGTAGCACCTGTAGCACCTGTGGCACCTGTACGACCTGTTGCTCCTGTTGCACCTGTTGCTCCTGTAGCACCTGTAGCACCTGTGGGACCTGTAGCACCTGTGGCACCTGTGGCACCTGTGGCACCTGTAGCCGCTGTAGGACCTGTAAAACCTGTACGACCTGTAGGGCCTGTCATGAATCCTGTAGGACCTGTTGTACCCGTTGCACCCGTTGCACCTGTAGGGCCTGTAGGGCCTGTAGGACCTGTCATGAATCCTGTAGGACCTGTTTCACCTGTAGGACCTGTACGACCTGTAGGACCTGTTGTCCCTGTTGCTCCTGTTGCCCCTGTTGCACCTGTACGACCTGTAGGACCTGTTGCACCTGTTGCTCCTGTTGCCCCTGTTGGGCCTGTACGACCTGTGGGACCAGTAACACCTGTAGCACCTGTAGCACCTGTAGGACCCGTCATGAATCCTGTAGGTCCAGTCGATCCAGTTGGGCCAGTTCTACCAGTAGGACCTGTAAAACCTGTTGGCCCTATAAAACTTGATTGTAAATTAACATGTAGTGGGGCTCGAAGTGCAACTGCAGAAGTTATATAAACATATTGAGGATATGCGGTAATATCAAAAGGATATGGTACAGTAATTGGAAATGAATTAATGTATAGCATTACGTTGTAACCATTATATGTTATTGTAAAAACTACTCGTAAAGGAGTATCAGTATTTTGTAAATAGCTAACACCTGTAAATTTTGGTACATCTGATGGTCTTGGATTAGTGTAGGGATGTGTAGGCACAGGTAAATATGATGTAAATGTAATATTATTATTATCAAGTTTACCCTTAAGTCTAAATCCAAACAAAGGATATGGTAATGTCATTGTATTTGAGTCTGTTAAACCAAGTCCTACATCAATCTCACTACCAATATCTACAAGATTAACAATAAAATCAAGAGAAAATGGATTTATAAGTGGTGCAACTGAGTACGCTTGGCCTACTGATCCTGCACCAATTGACGATGAGGATGGTAAAGTAAGCCCTGAAGAACTCGATATTAATACTATAGGACCTATTGCAGGTGCACCTGTAGCACCTGTGGCACCTGTACGACCTGTAGGACCTGTACGACCTGTATCACCTGTATCACCAGTAGGGCCTGTACGACCAGTAGGACCTGTAGGGCCTGTACGACCAGTAGGACCAGTAGGACCTGTGTCACCTGTAGGACCTGTACGACCTGTAGAACCAGTCCATCCCATAAAACCTGTGTCACCTGTATGACCTGTTGGCCCTACAAAACTTGATTGTAAATTAACATGTATTGGACCTCGAAGTGCAAGTGAAGATTTTACATAAACATATTGAGGATATGTGCTAATATTAAAACGGTATGGTGCAGTAATTTGAATTGAATTAATGTATAATGTTATACTATAGCCATCGTATGTTATTGTAAAAACGGGCTGTAAACGAGCATCACCAGTATTATTATATGCATTACCTGTAAATCTTAGCACTTGTGTTCCTATTGGAGTTTGGTAGGGAGGAGAAGGTGAAGGTAAATATGATGTTGTTATAATACGATTATTATGAATTCTACCAGTAAATTGAAATCCAAATAAAGGCTCTGACGTAACTGTGTTTGAATGTGTTAAGCCAAGCATTAGACTAATTTCACTTGTCTCATTCACAAGATTAACAATAAAATCAATAGAAAATGGATTTATAAGTGGTGTAATTGAATACGCTTCACCTATTGATCCTCCTCCAATAGATGATGATGATGGTAAAGTAAGTTGAGGAGAACTTGATTCTAATATGATAGGACCTATTGCAGGTGCACCTGTAGCACCTGTTGTACCTGTACGACCACTATGACCTGTAGCGCCTGTATTAGTAGCTTCTCCAGGAATACCTCGTACACCAGTAAATCCAGTAGGACCTGTAGCACCTGTGTTATCAGCTTCTCCAGGAATGCCTCGCACACCAGTAGGACCTGTACGACCTGTTGGACCTGTTGGACCTGTTACACCTGTTGGGCCTGTACGACCTGTTTGCCCTGTGGCACCTGTTTGGCCTGTGGCACCTGTGGCACCAGTATCACCAGTAGTACCTGTAGCACCAGTAACACCAGTAGCACCTGTATTAGTAGCTTCTCCAGGAATACCCTGTGAACCGGTAAATCCAGTAGCACCAGTAGGGCCAGTAGGGCCAGTATGACCTCTTACACCTGTCGCTCCTGTGGCACCTGTAGAGCCTGTAGGACCTGTGGGACCTGTAGCACCCGTTGGCCCTGTGTTTCCAGTTACACCTGTGGCACCTGTTGATCCTGTAGCACCTGTAGAGCCTGTGACACCTGTAAAACCTGTTGGACCTCTTGCACCTGTTGCACCTGTTGAACCTGTAGCACCTGTTGAACCTGTTGAACCTGTCCCACCTGTGGCACCTGTTGATCCCGTACGACCTGTAGCACCTGTAGCACCTGTATTTACAGCCAATCCAGGAATACCTCGCACACCAATTAATCCAGTAGGACCTATAGCACCTGTATCACCTATACTACCTGTAGAACCTGTAGCACCTGTATTTGTAGAAAATCCAGCAACTCCTGTAGGACCTATATTACCTGTAGAACCTGTAGCACCTGTAGCACCTGTGGTACCTGTAGTACCTGTGGCACCTGTGTTTGTAGAAAATCCAGCAAGTCCTGTAGCACCCGTTACACCTCTTAAACCTATTGAACCTGTATTACCTGTTGCACCAGTATTTTCAGCTGTTCCAGGAATACCCCGTACACCAGTAGGACCTATGATACCTGTTGCGCCTATACGACCTGTTGCACCTGTTATACCTGTTGGCCCTAGAAAACTCGATTGTAAATTAACATATAGTGGGGCTCGAAGTGCAAGTGAAGAATTTAGATAAACAAATAGAGGAGATCTACTAATATTAAAAGGGTATGATCCAGTAATTTGTGTCGAATCAATGTATAATGTTATATTGTAACCATCATATGTTATTCTAAAAACTATGTTTAATTTTGTACTACCATAGCTACCAGCAGTAAATCCTACTATTTCTGATTCTACTGAAGTTGTATGAGGAGGAGTAGGTGAAGGTAAATATGATTTTGTTTGAATACCATTATTATGAAGTGTACCAGTAAATAAAAATCCAAATAAAGGAACTGTTGCTGTATTTGATGGAGTTAAACCAAGTGCTATATTAATAGGAGTATTGTCTACAAGATTAACAATAAATTCGAGAGAAAATGTATTTATAAGTGGAGCAACTGAATATGCTTGACCCATTGATCCTGCACCAATTGATGATGACGTTGGTAAAGTAAGTTGAGGTGAATTTGATCTTAATACAATAGGACCTATTGCAGGTGCACCTGTAGGACCTATTCTACCTGTAGCACCTGTATTTTCAGCTGTTCCAGGAATACCTTGCATACCAGTAAATCCAGTAGAACCTGTTGCACCTGTGGAACCTGTGGCACCTGTATTTACAGCTGTTCCAGGAACACCTTGCACACCAGTAGGACCTGTACGACCTGTAGCACCCGTAACACCCATAATACCCATAGGACCCGTAGCACCAGTATTTGAAGATGTTCCATCATTGCCTTTAATACCTTGTGGACCAGTAATACCCTGTATACCAATAGGACCACGTGGACCAGTTGCTCCAGTATTTGTAGCCGAACCAGGAATTCCCTGTGCTCCTGTATTACTAGCACGTCCATCAGCTCCCATCGGGCCAGCAGGACCAGTTGGACCACCTGGATCACCTTTTATACCTCGTGGTCCTGTCGGACCGCGATAATCCAGCCCAGAGAATACTAAATCTTTAATTTCAGTATTTGGTGTAAACATGATTGCTTCCACATAAAGATGGCTGTTTGACTGTAGTGTACTTGCTTTTACAGGCATGCCATTTTGCATATATTGAATATTGAAATTATCAAACATTATTGTAAATGCATCATTTGCCTTGTATGAACCAAACTGACCGAGATTTGCTCCCTTTTCATAAATATCAAATGTATTATTTGTTTTAAATATAAATCCATATGCTAAATTCAACATAGTATCGGATGCAGAAGCACCATTATTATTGAATCCTACAGCCAACTCGACTGCGGGTCTTACAACAGTAAATGATAGTGATAGAGATCCTGATATCGATCCTTTGGATCCAATAATGGAATCCCATGCCTGTGTAGGACCAGATTTAATAAAATTACCTGTGTTTAAATATGTAGCTGAGCCAAAATAGGACCAACTCGCTTGATCAAGAGATTGAAATGATGGACCTGAGGTACCTGATGCGCCACCTCTTTGTTTCTTTCTTGATTTTCTATTCTTCTTTTTTAATTTCTTTGATGCTCCCATATCTAGACTGTTATTAGAATTTGTAATGTATGATTTAGCCGACAGACAAATATTTTATTACTATTAAAACAATTAATAGTAATAAAATAATCGGAGGGTAGTAGAATGACAAATTAAAAATATCGCCAAGTATTTAGCGGTATTTCTTACTGACAACTCTTTTACCTTTCATTGTTTTTGATGATCTTGGTATAAGACCCTTTGCCTTTAAACTTGCAATCATAGTAAAACCGATCGATTTTCCTTGCCGATATTTTTTAAGATACTCTAAGTCTTTTGCAGTTGCCTTGTATCCTCCAGTTTGGCTTATATCTCGAGTGGCGAGTGCAACTTTTGCCTCATTTACAGCAGCTTTTGCAAGAGCTGCAACAGACTCCCCTCCTAACTGAGATCTTTGACAGCCACAGCCACCACCTCTTTTTCTTGTGGACATTCTCTACTTTAGTCTTTTATTTTTGTTTGTTTGTTTTTTGGCCTTTTTAATACGAATCGATGATTTCTTGAGTTTTGGTTTATTAGCTGCATCAACTTCTACAATGTTACCACCTCCTGATGCTGTTTCTACATTTGTTAGTGTATAAGTAATATTACCACTGCCAGCTACGTTTATATTAGAAGTATATCTAGCAGTAAAAAATCCATTTGGTGGTAATAATAATGTAGTATTTATTGTTTGTTGTTGTAACATGGGATAACTAATTGATGTAAGCAGGGATCCTGTAGATGAATATGTTTTAAATTCAATTGTCCATGGTATAGTTGAATTATATGAAAAACTAAATGTAGTAACTACTCTTTTATTTCTTGTATTTAAAAATATAGGTTGTGTAATACCAAATGATGATACTCCCGCCGGTACTGATTGAGATATTATAACATGTGGATTAGTTGATGACTCTGCTATTACCATTGGTGCTATAGTTCCCATACTACTTCCATTTATTAGTCCTGATGCCAGTCCCCTATGAGTTGATGCAGTATAATTTACTGGCGGACCTGGTGGACCTATATCACCTGTTGGACCAGAATCTATAACATCTAGACGATTAATATGAATACTACCAGTAAAATAAGCTGGTGTTTTTAGTGTAATAAAAAAATTATAGTTTGGGTCATTATTTAATAATAACTTTGAAGAAAGTTGGGTATTATTAAAATATGTAGAAAATGTTTTTCCGTTAAACTCTATTTTAAATGTAAATAATGAATTACTATTAATTGGTCTATCTGGTAAATCAGTTTCAGTTAATGCTCCGTTATTAGTCACTCTATATTTTGCTTGAGGTTGATTTCTTCCAGATGGATCACCCATTTGTACATTTATACCTATTATTTCTAAACCTTTAGTATTAGCATCAGTTCCAATACCTAAAAATACAAATAATCCAGATGCAACACTAAAAGAAAATCGACAAGTAAATGTTAATATATATGGGGTTCTTGTTAAAGGGGTTGGTGATACAGCTATAGCTTCAACACTTTGATTTATTGCTTCAATTTCTCCATTTGAGTTTAATCTTGCGTTAGTAAATCTATAAACTATTGGAGAAAATGGTGCAGGACTGGAACCTGTTACACCAGTTGGACCAAACCCACCAGTTGGCCCAAGAGATAATACAATATTTTGATAAACAGCAAGAATACTACCAGAAAAATTTCCTGGTATACTCATAAAAATGTAATATGGAGGTTGTCCGTTTGGGCCTAAAATAATTTCTCCTGGAGGAGAAATTCTGGTTCCATTCATAAAACTAGAAAATGATTTTCCATTAAATATAATTTGAAATGTATGTTCTGTATTATTTAAAAAGCTAGTAAATCCTGGTATTGTGTAGTTCGTCGCTGCTGGATTAACTATATTTTGGACAACTCTATAGTTTGATCCTTCTATATGTATCATCTGTTCCGAGTTAGCTGTTTGAGAATTTTTTTGAATACCGAAGGATAAACTTGGCGTACCTGTTATAGATTTGTATTTAATAGTAAATGTTAATGAAAATGCTCCAACTATAGGAGTTGGTGATAGAGCCGAACCGCTACTTGCAACATTTATTAATTCAACTTCTCCACTGTTATTTACTCTTGCATTATTTAATGTATAGAATACTGGAGAAACAACTGCACCTGTTGCACCTGTATTACCTGTCACACCTGTAGGACCTCTTTCACCTGTAGGGCCAAATATCATATCCTGAAAAGTTGTTTGAATCGATCCTAAAAATTGTGAACCTCCTCTAGGTGTAACAATGCGTGTATAAATATGTTTGGATCCAGTTATTCTTAAAGGTTTATCAAAAACTATCTGACTTCTTCCATTGCCAATAGAAACATAACAAATTAAATTTGTTCCATTATAATACATTTGTAATGTGTATTTCTGATCACTTTGAAGATCGGTTGGTAGTATATTATCTATATTTTGAAAATCAGGATTGGTTCCTGATGTAATAACTTGAGGTTTATTTGGTGATGTTGCAAAATATCTGAATCCTATGAATCCTGCATTATTTTCTTTATTATCTACAATACCAAGTTCATACATAACTCTACTGCCTGTATTTGTTTTATAATTCATAACGAATGTAAGAGTAAATGGTCCAATAACTGTATTATTTGAAAACGCAGCATTTACATAGACATTCTCTCCTCCAATTGCCTTATCTATAAGTTCAATAGCACCATCTGGATTATTTATTCTTAAATTACTACCTAAATTAAATATTAGAGGTGTTGAAATTGGACCTGTAACACCTGTCGCACCTGTCGAACCTGTAAAGCCTGTAGGACCAGTTGAAGGCTGACCTATAGGTGTATAGTCAATTACTAAAGGATTAAATGTTGAAGCTCGAGTCCATAAATACGCGTAAAAAGGTCCATTTTGTGTATTTATAATTCTTGGTACCATTAGAACGCCATTCATATAGTGATAAATGAAGGTACCATCAAATGTAATCTGATATGTATTTAATGCCTGCGTTTGATACGCTGGGAATCCAGATACTGGGGATGATGATCTAACACCATTAGTTATAACATAACGGTCATTAGTAGCGCTACCACCCGCAGTAAATCCGTAGGTTATTCTGCTTTCTGCAGTCGCAGGTGCATCAGTAAGTGGATTTGCCTCTTTTGTTATACCAAAAATATCTCTTGCATCAGAATGAGCATTAAGAACTAGATTGTTTATTTTAAATGTAATACTAAAGGGTCCTTGAATAATTGCAGTTGAGTATGCTTGCTGTGGTGTAGTAGGTGCTGTTAAACAAACAAATCCACCTGTTGTTGGATCAGATCTTATATGAGTTCCACTAATTGCAAAAGTTAAATCAGTACTAATTGGACCTGTAGGACCAGTTATTCCTGTAGCACCTGTATTACCTGTAGCACCTGTAACTGGTACAGCAATTCGTGAATATTGAATTATTATTGGGCCAGTTGTATAAACGGTATTTACATATGCGTATAATGCACTTGTTCCTATATGCCGAATTGGTCCATTCATTAGAGTACCATTTAAATAATGTCTTACAAAAAGACCATCAAATACAAGTTCATATTCATTCCTATTTGGTGAATCACCTGTTTCATATGTGGCTGTTCCTGAATTTTTATCAAATACAATTCCATTATTATGAACTCGTTGAACTCGATCAATATTATGAAATCCATGATATGATACATTTGTATTATTAGGTGGATTTGATGGATTTGAATTATTTATAACACCATAAAAATCTTGGCCTGCAGCATTTTTAACATTATGAATTATAAATTTAAGTGAAAAGGGCGGTTCAAGAGGAAATTTAGACCATATAAACGCCCGTGTACCTGGAGTTCCTGAATTTTGAACACCAGAAACTAAAAATCCACCACTTATTGGTTCTGGAATTACATTAGAAGAATAGGAAAAATCTAGTGTTAATGCAACAGCTCCAGTTGGACCTTGCAGGCCTGTAGAACCGAGTCCTACAGGTCCTGTAAAACCCGTAAATCCTGTTGGACCGCGCGCCGAGTATCTTAGAAAGGTTTGGATTGAGCCGTTAAAAAATGTGGAAGAACCTGTTGACGAATTAATTTGAATGTATATAAAATACGGACCAGGAACACTATTATTATTTCTAAATGGACCCGCAACTGGCATGCCATTCCAAAAGTAATTATAGAATATTCCATCGAACTGTATATTAAATGTGTATGAAGTTCCGAGTACTAGAGGTGATGTAATATTTGTATATCTATTATCATATCCTACCTGTTGTACGTAATGTCCCGCTCCAGATGGCTGTGAAGATGCATTCGTACCTCCATTTAATACTGTCATGTTTGTACCTGCTGAATTTCTTAGACCTAGTGTGTATCCTACATTATTATTAGTATTGGTTGTACTATGATTTATAATAAAGCTGAGAGAAAATGGTTGATCTAAATCAAGTTGTTCTACTGATACTGCAGTGTTTGATTGGCCTCCATTAGTTTGATTTGGATTAACAGGTGCAACCGCCCCAGATGTTGGATCAATTCTTAAATTTGATCCAAGTGCGTACCTAATAAGAGATGGTACAGGTCCAGTAACTCCAATTAGACCTATTGGGCCTGTTGAGCCTGTTGAGCCTACTGCACCTATTGCTGTATAAACTATTGATACTCTGGCTTCTACACCATTGTTTAAATTTACAAAAGGGTAAAACGGTCCAGGCGATGTATTTACGATTGGAGTACCCATTGGACTGCCATTTAATAAGTGTCTAATATGAACTCCATCAAAAATAATCTGATATGTGTTTTGTTCATTTTGTAGATATGGATTTGTAGTTGACATTTCAACTCTAGAAACACCATTGGTAAATGCATTTTGTATATTATTAGAATTCTGAAAGCCGTGATGAGGATTTGCAGTATCTCCTGGTAGATTAACTGCTGATACACCAAAACAATGATTTGTATTAAGATTTGTAAGACCAAATATTGTAAATATTATACTAAAAGCTCCAATAAGCGGGTTTGTATCGTATGCTGATGCATTTCCTTTTGTAGGCCCCATATTAAATCTAAAGTGGCCTGATGAAGGATCGACGCTAACAAAAGTATTGTGCCGAAACTGTAGAGTATTGAATGGAGCGCCTGTAACACCTGCTACACCTGTTGGACCTGTGCCTATTGCACCCGTTGGACCTGTTGGGGCAATACTAATTGGGCTATAAACAATTGTAAGTGGTCCAGTAATACCAGAAAAGTTTGTAAAAACATAAAGTGGCTCTATAACAGTGTTGGCTATAGGATTATTCATTCTACCACCATTTAAAAAGTGGGAAATAAATTTTCCATCAAAAATAATTTGATATGTGTGTACAATTGAACCAACGAGATATCCTGGTGTTGATGATAATTCAGGTACACTACTGCTATTATTATAAACAAATTGTTGACTACTTGCATTATTGCGGAATCCATGTGTTGGTTGTGTATTTGCTTGTGGGTTGGCATTAGTTGTTAGACCAAAATATTGATCTACTGTAATGCTTGTAATATTTGTAAATGTAAATGTAAGTGTAAACGGTGTATTAACTGGAATTGGATTTGTTGACCTTATAATACTGTTTAGAGTATTGCTTCTAAATCTGAAAGATCCTGTTGCGGGATCAACAAATACATTACTATTATATTCATACTGTAGAGTATTAAAGGAGGGTCCAGTTGATCCTAGTCCAAAGGGTCCTGTTGCTCCAGTTGTTCCTAGCCCAAAGGGTCCAGTTGCTCCTGTCGATCCTGGTCCAAAGGGTCCCGTTGCTCCAGTTGTTCCTGTTGATCCTAAACCAAAGGGTCCTGTTGCTCCTATACCAGTACTACCTCTTGGACCAGTTAATCCTTGAATACCCTGCATACCTATTTGGCCTGTTGGACCTGTTCGACCATCAGCTCCATCAACACCTCTAGGACCAGTTGCACCTCGTTCTCCATCATTTCCTTGTAGACCCTGTATTCCATCTTCACCATCTAGTCCACGTTGACCCGTGGAACCGGCTAGACCTCTAGATCCAGTATAACCTGTCGCCCCCCGTTCTCCATCATTTCCTTGTATACCCTGTATGCCATCTAGTCCACGTTGACCCGTGGAACCGTCTAGACCTCTAGATCCAGTATAACCTGTCGCACCTCGTTCTCCATCATTTCCTTGTATACCCTGTATGCCATCTTCACCATCTAGTCCACGCGCCCCAGTGGCACCTGTTAGACCCTGCTCTCCATCTGCACCATCAATACCCCGTGATCCAGTGGCTCCAACACTTCCTGTTGCACCATCAAGACCCCGCACACCAGTGGCTCCGACACTACCTGTTGCACCATCAAGACCCCGCACACCAGTGGCTCCGATACTACCTGTTACACCATCAACACCCTGTATACCCTGTATACCTTGTAGACCTTGTAGGCCTTGTAGTCCCTGTAGACCCTGAGAACCTGTAGGACCTGTTAGACCCTGCTCTCCATCTGCACCATCCAACCCCCGTGATCCAGTGGCTCCAACACTACCTGTTACACCATCAAGACCCCGTAATCCAGTGGCTCCAATACTACCTGTTACACCATCAACACCCTGTAGGCCTTGTAGGCCTTGTAGGCCTTGTAGGCCTTGTAGGCCTTGTAGGCCTTGTAGGCCTTGTAGACCTCGGGCGCCAGTAGCGCCTGTCAGACCCTGCTCTCCATCTTCACCATCAAGACCCCGTGATCCAGTTGCTCCAATACTTCCTGTTGCACCATCAATACCCTGTAGACCTTGGGCGCCAGTAGCGCCTGTTAGACCCTGCTCTCCATCTTCACCATCAAGACCCCGTGTACCAGTAAACCCACGTGTACCCTGTGAACCAGTGGCACCTGTTGCTCCAAACTCACCGCTTAATCCAATTGGTCCAACTGGTCCAGTAAATCCGATACGACCTTCTGGACCAACTATACCTTGAATACCCTGAGGTCCAGAATCACCTTTTACACCCTGTAGACCTTGCAGACCTTGTATACCCTGCGGACCCTGTATCATTCCAATATCATCCCAATTTAGACCATCCCAGACCTGTAAATTTCCATTTTCTGTAAAAACGAATGCATCACCATTTGAATTTCCACTAGTGGGAAGATTTGCCCTGTTGTTTACAGAGCCTTTTATGTTAATTCCAATACCAGCAACACCCTGAATACCCTGAACTCCCTGTGCGCCAGAAAGTCCACCTGGACCGATTAGACCCTGTGCTCCAACAGGTCCCTGGATTCCTTGAATTCCCTGAGGCCCTTGAATTGTTCCAATATCATTCCACGATGATCCAGTCCAAATCTGTAGTGTACCACTTGTGGTTAGAACATAGGCATCACCCTTTGAGTTTCCAGAACTGGGTAGGCTCGATGTATTATTTACAGATCCTTTTATGTTAATTCCAAGACCTGGAGTTCCCTGAACTCCTTGAATACCCTGTGCTCCTGTTAAACCAGGAGTACCAGGGGCACCAGGAGTACCAGGGGTACCAGGGGTACCTGGTAACCCAGGAGTTCCTAATCTACCCTGTAGACCCTGTAAGCCTTGTGGGCCTTGTAGACCCTGTAGACCCTGTAGACCCTGCGGACCCTGTACCATTCCAATATCATTCCAAGTCGTACCGTTCCAGACCTGTAAATGTTGATTCCCTGTAAAAACGAATGCATCACCATTTGAATTTCCAGCAGTGGGAAGATTTGCCCTGTTGTTTACAGAACCTTTTACATTTATTCCAATACCAGCAACACCCTGAATACCCTGAACTCCCTGTGCGCCAGAAAGTCCAGCTGGGCCGGCTGGGCCGATTAGACCCTGTGATCCAATTGGTCCCTGGACTCCTTGAATTCCTTGAGGTCCCTGTATGGTTCCAATATCATTCCATGATGATCCAGTCCAAACCTGTAATGTACCACTTGTGGTTAGAACATAGGCATCACCCTTTGAGTTTCCAGAACTGGGTAGGCTCGATGTATTATTTACAGATCCTTTTATGTTAATTCCAAGACCTGGAGTTCCCTGAAATCCTTGAACACCCTGTATTCCTGTGGAACCAGGAGTACCAGGGACACCAGGCGCACCAGGGGTACCAGGCGCACCAGGCGCACCAGGAATACCAGGAGTACCAGGTGGTCCAGATAATCCTGCAGGACCTGCAGGACCAGCAGGTCCAGATAATCCACCTTCTGTAAATTTCTGAAAGTATGTTTCTATAGAAGTATTTGCAGTAGGATTTTTAACATAAAATTTATTGCTAATTACTCCAGTATCTACAGGATTACTTAATGTAATCATATATGCATTGTATGTTCTCTTTGGGCTAGATTGACCTGTATTAAATGAAACAATTGTTGTTCCGTCAGGAATATTATTACCAATTATACTTAAACCCACCACAGCTTGAGAAAGAGATCCATTATTTACAACATTTATTGTAGTGTTATTATTTGTGTACTGTGTTTCACCAGTTTCTACAAGATTCACTTGAATACCATTTGTCACATCACATATCCATGATGATCCTTGATACATTACTAGATCATTCTCTTTGTAAACACGTTGTGGGTTGTAATTACCTTTCCAAACAATACCAGGACCTTCAGGTCCTGGAGCTCCTGGAGGTCCTGATAATCCAGGAGGTCCAGGAGGGCCTGATAAACCTATACCCGCTGAACCCGCAGCACCAGCTATACCAATCGCAGGTGCCACAGTATTTGTTCGTCTTCTTAGCCCCCAAGATTCTAACACTGAATTAATACTAAAACCACCAATCATTGGAGATATTGTTAATGTATCATCGCCATCAATACCAATTGAACCGCGGCGATTTCTACCTCCTCCACTTGCAGTTGTAGTTTTTAAACTTGTTAATGCAATTAATGATGCATTACTAAGAGAGGTCTTTGCATCGTTAAGTTTTTGTATTAAATTAGATTGTGTGTCGGGAGATATATTAGTTGCCTCCGTTATAATATCTATTAACTTTGTTACTCCTTCCAGATAATTCTGTATTTTCTGATAGTTAGCAAGTGGGTCTGATAATTCCTCTTTTTGTATCTTTTCAATATCTTTTACAGCATTGCTAACAACAGTAGTTAGTGTCGGCTGTACTCCATCTCCCCCAATTTGTTTCTTTTTATTCGTTCTCTTCTTCCTCTTAACCGAAACTTTATTGG